>JRHI01000505.1_pt1 | contig 41708 bp, 40 predicted proteins | sample 215371 | NCBI WGS metagenome assembly JRHI01 (sample SAMN02929681, study PRJNA255918) | sediment metagenome | biome: cave system; feature: Ice Cave; material: Sediment; isolation source: sediment from deep within a dark volcanic ice cave with no known source of... ... | reverse complement strand
GTATTCACAATTCTATTTTTTCTCTCCGTAAACTGCGGAATGTGTGCTGAGGAGGCTTCATGCTTTTTTCTCTTTCATGTCACACTCTGTGCGCGTACTTTTCAAGTACAGAGTGTCACATGTCACAGAAACGTGCTTGAAGCTTTTTTCTTCTTTTTGGGGGTTTGTTCAGGTTAATAAGTGCAACTGTAGTGATTAAGCCAGTTAGGACAAGCCCTCGCTCAGGCACAGCAGTGGGAGCAAGCCCAACAGGTGTGGGAGCAAGCCCAACACGTCATCGCCTCCATTCAGGGCAGCAACACGCAAGCAGAGGCATTAAGCCAGTTAGGACAAGCTCTCGCTCAGGCACAGCAGTGGGAGCAAGCCCAACAGATCATCGCCTCCATTCAGGACAGCAACTGGCAAGCGGAGGCACTGACAAACCTAGCAAATGCGTTGGCGCAGAGCAATGAGTACGGGAGATTGTTATCTCTGTTACACTATTGGTGGCGGTATGTAAAAACGCACGATGAAGCTATGCGTCTGCTTGCCCTCGCTTATCACTTTATTTCGCATCATTCTGAACTGGGGATAGCTTTTTATAAGGCATTTGCATGGGTAGATGACTTTCTACAAGGATAAGTTTGACAACATAGTCCCCCTTTCGGCATATATAAAGTAAGGCGAGAAGCAAAGCTATAAAGCCCCTTCCCGCCATATTTTATGCCTATTTGTTTAAAGCAACAAACCTCTTGCTTTATAGCGATGACAGCTTTATTGACAGCTACAACCACATACGACACCATCTCAAAAGTTGTATAACGGAGTGCAGCGAAAAGGCATTCAACCCAGTCCAGGCACGGTTTCCGAGCTTTTCAACTATTTACCATTACACAACTTTCAGTTTAACATCAAAAAATCAGCCGCGTCTTTGTTTCCCACGATCAAAACCTGACTGATTTTATCCTCAACTTCTGTTTCTGCTGACAGCAATCTTGATAGCAAAGACAGTGTAGCACTGTGATTTTTCATGATACGAGATGAACACAAAGAGGGGAATTCAAGCACGAAATGAACATCCAAGAACCGCAGTGGACACCTCGCTTAGAAGTTAGAGAGAAATCCAAAATGGCCTCCTTTGGTCCGGTCGGTTCACGCTCAGTGCTATCATGGGACTGTCAATGTGTTCATTGTGCTACAATGTAGAGGACATTAACTTACACCAGCAAAGAAGAGAGTACCTACCTAAATCCTCATCTTGTTCAGAAAGGAACAGTTGAAATATATGAGTGAGCAGCAACCATTACCAGCGAATTATTTTCATCACCAGTTGCCTAATGGTATTGAGATGATTGGTCAATATATGCCAAGTCTCAGTTCGATTACCTTTGGGTTTCAACTCGATGCGGCAGTTATCCACGAGCCAGAGGAGAAGCAGGGCCTTGCGCACCTTTTTGAATATATGCTCTTCCAGGGCACGAAGAAGAAGAATGCTCGCACTCTCAATGAAGCATTTGAGTCGTTGGGAGCACGCAAAGGGGCCAGTACCGGCATGGAAACTGCTCAGGTCTGGTCGCAAATTGTCAATACAAAGTTTGACGCGACCCTTGCTCTGATCCATGAAATTCTGCTCACACCCACTTTTCCCAAGGACGAAATGGAGCAGATGCGAAACCTTGTCTTGCAGGAGATTCGCCGTCGTGATGACGAGCCGATGAGCCGCATCTTTGACCTTGTACGCGCCAACTTCTATAAAGGTACGAATCTGGCACGTCTCTCGATTGGAACACCTGAGAGTGTGCGTAGCGTGCAGAAACAGGACCTGCAAGCTTTTTGGAGCGAACGCTATCAACCAAACAACGTGCTCTTCGCCATCGCTGGCAAGTTTGATTGGGACCACGTGGTAGAGAAGATGCAGGAGCTTTTTGGCGATTGGGAGGGTAACGCGCCATCCTTCCCTGAGCAGCATGTGCATCCAGCGAACAGCGTCTCGTTAGAGCACCAGGACGGCAAGCAGGAACACCTGGGAATGATGTTTCCTTTCCCCAAATACACCGACTCCGACTACTATCCGGCACTGGTGATTTCTGAAGTACTTGGGGGCAACATGGCCTCGCGCCTCTTTGTGGAAGTGCGTGAGAAGCGTGGTCTCGTTTATAGCGTCTCGGCAGGAATGGCAGGCAATAGAAATATTGGGGCTATGCGCATCTATGCAGGTACTACGCCGGAGCAGGGACATGAGTGCCTGGAAGTCATCGTCAATGAGTTGCGCAAATTGGAGCAGGAAGGTATTACTTCTGACGAGCTAGAGCGTGCCAAAGTTCAGCTCAAGAGCGAAAACGTGATGCGTAGTGAGGGGTCCGGTGCGCGTATGGGTGCCATCACGCGCTCCTGGTGGTATGAACATAGGATCAAGACGATTCAGGAGGTCAAAGAGAGCATCGATGCGGTTACGCCGGAGCAGATACTCGATGTGCTGCATCGCTATTCGCCAATCAATCCGCTCACGATTGCCGCCATTGGCCCATTGAGCCAGGAAGCATTGGTTGGCAATATCCTATAACTAAGTTGTGAGGACGCCCATACATATCAAGCTAAGAACGGTCGAGTTCTCAGTAGGGACGGGGGCGGTCCCTACTGTCTCCCTGTTCGTTGAAAAAACACCGCTGTATCTTAGTCCCCTTTTCCACAACAATTTTATATGTCACCAATCATGAGCAGGAAAACGTGTTCTATAGTAAGAATCAAGAATAGAGGAGAATACTATATACAATGGAAATACGTCAATTTGGCAAAACGGATATGCAGGTGAGTGTGCTCGGCTTCGGCGGAGTCGAAATAGAAGGAACTCCGGTAGCAGAGGTTGATCGGTTACTTAGTAGCGCTCTCGACGCAGGCTTAAACGTCATCGATACAGCAGAATGTTATGGCGATAGCGAAGACCTGATAGGTAGGGCTGTCAGCACTAGACGCAGCGATTACTATCTTTTTAGCAAATGTGGGCACAATGCGGGAGGCGAGTTACCGGATTATCCTGATTGGCATCCGCACCTGTTAGAGGCGAGTATTGACCGCAGCTTACGCCGTCTCAGAACCGATCACCTGGACCTGATACAGTTGCATAGCTGTTCACTAGACGTACTGCGCCACGGAGCAGTAGTCGAGGTTCTGCAGAAGGCGCGAGGAGCAGGAAAGGTTCGCTATATCGGCTATAGCGGTGATAACGAAGATGCACGTTATGCCATGCGCATGGGTGTTTTTGATACCTTACAGACCTCTATCAACATTGCGGATCAACAGGAGATCGACTTTACGCTGCCAATGGCAATTGAGCGACAGATGGGCATCATCGCCAAGCGCCCCATTGCTAACGCTGCGTGGAGCCATAACAACATGCCTAAAAATGCCTATGCCTATCCCTACTGGGAACGCTTGCAAACACTCAGCTACGATTTCTTACGGAGTGACCCAGAGCAAGCGGCTGCTATCGCTTTGCGCTTCACGCTCAGTGTTCCAGGAGTAGATGTCGCTATTGTTGGCACCTCCAACCCCGACCGCTGGCACCAAAACGCCCAAATCGTTGCTCAGGGACCTCTTCCCCAAGATCAGTTCAACCAGATTAGGGCTGTGTGGGAGGAACGGGCCGATCAGCATTGGCTAGGACAGGTGTAATAGATCATGGTGCATTGTAAAAGAGATAAGCAAGGCAGTAGGACGCGTCCTACTGCCTTGCTTATCTCTTTTACAATACATCAACCAATACATTGCACCGTCAAATTCACAGTCACAGTTTGGATTGGTCCATTGGATGGAGTGATATCTACCGTTGCGCTAGTGCTTCCATTTGACAGGCCCCTACTAGAGACTGTGAAGGTCAATGTACCCGGTTGATTGGGTGTTGCGCTAGTGCTACCAGTAACAGTGAGCCAGCTTTGCGAGGGTACACCTACTGTCCAGGTGAGCGTGCCACCTCCTGTATTGCTCACGGTGATGGTCTGTGTCGGCGGATCACTGCATCCTGCTGTATATGTTAGGGTGGTGCCGCTGAGTTGTATGGCTGGAGATGGCGTGGGTGGCGGGGAAACCGTGAATGACACATTGACGGTTTGTGAGCTGGTGCCGTCGCTAAACACGATGCTGCCCGTATATGATCCAGGAGAGAGTTTCCCCATGGTGGTTCCCACGGTGACATCTTGCGTTGCTCCTGCTGCTAGGGAGCCGCTATTGGGCTTGATGAAGAGCCAGTTTGTTCCATCTATGGTAGAGGGTGTCCCTGTCCACGTGCCCGCTGGACCACAGTTGGTCAATCGAACCGTTTGAGGTGCTGCGTCTGCCTGCCCTTGTGTTGCGCTGAAACTGAGGGATTGTGTGCTGACGTTTAAGCAGGACGGTTGCGGCTGTACGATGAATGTGACCGCGACTGATACTGGGAAGCTTCCTGTATTGGTGGCCATGTTAAAGACAATATTTGTGTTGTAGGTACCTGCCGCTAGGTTAGTCAGTGAGACAGCAACGCTTACATCTTGCGTTGCGCCAGCGTTTAGGGTGCCGGTCGCTGGATTGAGTCTGAGCCAACTATTGTTGCTCGTATCGGCACCTGTCCAGGTTCCTGCTGGCCCACAGTTGGTCAGTGTCTCGCTTTGGGCTGATGGGTCACTCTGCCCAATTGTCCCTGTGAAGGTCAAGCTTTGCGATGAGACGGAAAGACAGGGTTTTGCTTGTGGTACTTGTACCGTGAGTATCACGCTCACAGTGACATTACTTGCCCCTAATGAGAAGACGATTTGCCCGGTATAGGTGCCTTGTTGCAGACTGGCGCTCGTGACACTCACTGCTATGTCACGGGTGGTGTTCGCGTTCAGACTGCCATTGCTTGTATCAATATTGAGCCAGCTTGTACCATCGGTGGTGCTCTGTGTTGCGTTCCAGGTACCCGTACTCCCACAATTGCCAATCGTCGTTTTCTGGGCAGGAGGATTGGCTTGTCCCTGGATTGCTGTAAAGGTGAGCATTGGTGGAACAGCACTGATACAGTCGCTCTTGTGTGCAGGTTGTACTGTAAACGTGATATTGACTGTTGCGTTGTTTGTACCAATCTTGAACGTGACTTGTCCGGTATAGTTGCCCGGTTGTAGGTTGGCACTTGTCACACTGATTGCTACATCCTGACTGGCCTGAGCCTTTAAGGTATTGCCTCCGTTGGTAGGTGCGCTGACAGTCAACCAGTTTGTGCCATTATCCGTGCTGGCGGTGGCAGTCCAAGGATGGGCGGTGCCACAGTTGGTGATGGTGACGCTCTGGGTGGCTGGGTCAGGTTGGCCTTTGATTGCCCCAAATGTGAGGGTACTGATATTGGTATTGATACATTCAGCAGCATGTGCGGCCCGTACATCGAAGGTGACGTTCACGGTAAGATCACCAGTGCTGTTCTGGCTTTTGAATGTGATAGTAGTGGTATAGGTGCCAGCTTTCAGACTGCCTGCCATTGCACCGATCTGTATTTGTTGCGTCAAGGGAGCTTGAATCTGTCCTGACGCAGGCAATTGCAACCATGGTGCCTGAGCTGCATTCCAGCTGGCGTTCCAGTTTACTATGCCTGTTCCGGTTGCGCAGAGCGTAAATGGTGCCGAAACGGGTTGTGTCTGCCCCTCAGTAACAGGTCCTAGTGTGAGCGACGTGGTCGTGGTTGATTGTGAACAGCTAACGAGAGTAGGAATTTGTGGCACGATGATGACAGTCTGAGCACTTAGGTTGCTGCTCTGTTCGACAGTTCGTAATATATGTTTACTACCCACTGTCCATGTCGAGTCAAGCGCGACGAGCGCATCAAATGTGCCATCATTCCGTACTGCAATCGTTGTTCCTGCTACTCCTGTCAAGGGCTGATATGCACCTGCTAGATTCATACTCGGTACCGAGGAACGTGGTGAGAGAGTGGTCGCGGCTGTTAGGTGAGCAGGTTGTCCATCAATGGTGATATCAATATTTCCACCAGCGGTAAAGTTGCTGCCATGCACAGAGAGGTTGCCGCCGGGTATGACGTTGCCACCAATGGTAACAACGGGAGATAATCGTCCATGACCATGCAAAAGAGATGTGATCAGGAATGTTGCGATCACGATGGCTATCACCACTACGCTTGCTATAGTAGCAAAACAGCCGATGCGTCTTTTTTTAGGTGTCTGAGACGAATGATGTGGATGGTGAGGATGATGTACCCCCGGCGTATGATGTGTCGGAGGGGGAGGAGTATGCGGGTGATGCGGTGGTGCCGCTATAGTGTCTAGTTGGTGAAATGCTTGAGGAGCTAGCCCATCGAGATGCGGGAGCTGTGGATGAGGTGTAAGACTACCTCCGGGCAGGGGACCCTGCACAAACGGAGCATTCCCCACCTGTGGCGTACCTTGTACGAACGGTGCATTGCCCTGTGCTGGCGCACTACTCCAGAAAGGAGACAGAGCAATAGTGTCTTCTTCCTCCTCTTTATTGCTAATGGGATAATAAACCTGCTGTTCCCAATTCCCACCTGATGGGCTATGTGATACTGGTGATGGATATGAATTTTGTGGTGTAAGAAGGGTAGGAGGTGTATTATATGAAAGAATCCCCTCTGATATTCCTGTGGGTGCATCATCATCAAGAGTAGTCTGGTACGTGATGAGACCACTATCATTCGGATTGACGGCTGATAGATTGGCAGGATACGATACATTTGATTGACCTCGTATTTTCTTGCCACAATTTCCACAAAAACCTGCATTCGCGGTTAGAGGTTCCTGACAGTATTCACAGTATGTCATGCCCATTATTGTACTCCTTGCTCGGAGATATTTTATAGAATAGTAGAGATGATTGGTTGTTTTAGATAGGGATCGTTCATAGAATAAATCTTAACAATAAGCATATCATATCCAGCGTGTAATACAATGAGCATGCTCACGTTTATAGTGTGAACGCGCTCACATACTGTTTTTCGTAGGTGCATAGTAACTGAGGTTCTTTGCCATGTGAGAGGCACACGTAGGCACATATGTGCGTATGCCCTTCAGATGACAAAGAACCTCGGTTATCTGATTGGAATCTCCCATGCGGCTAGCCATTGATGAGACTGATGATCTCTTGCACGTATCCGTATCTTATCGGGAAAGACGTGAAACGCAAACGTCGCTTGGACATCGGGAGAATCGGTACGGTATTCTAATTGTGTACGGCCCTTGCTCATACGTGGGCCACCGCGTCCCGTATACCAAGGAGACATCACATTCACATGAGTTATAGAATGACTACTTAATTGTTCTGTGAGCACAAGTTGGGGAGAGCCCCATCCAGAATGCGTATGTCCACTCACATAGAGCACGGCGTTGGAGTGCCGCGCTAGCAGTACACGTACTGCGTCGGAATTATTGACGTAGAAGAAAGGGTCCAGCGAGTCATCATCGAGATTGCGCTCAGTATCACGATCTAGCACCGTATTCTGTAGTGGGCAGTGCGCAAAAATGATGGCGATGCGGTCGGCATGCTCTGTGAGCGTACTATCAAGGAATGTCAATACCTCTTGTGAGAAGATTACCTCCTTGTGCTCTTCGCGCATCCCTGGTAAAAATGGGTTGGGCTGGTCGAGAATAATGCAGGCGATTTCTTGTGCGGGGCCTGCCGTCCACGCATAACGCATAGGTCTGCCCCATGTAGCCGAAAACTCTGCGGCGGTATGGAGCACATCATCCTTCCCATCGGGTTGATACTCGTGGTTGCCAATACCGGGATAGAATGGAATATCAGCAAGGTGGGTCGCTAATTCATGCTTCGCCAGTTCATAATGTATGCTCGCTCCCTTATCAACAATGTCACCCGGCGCAACACAAAATGCTGGTTTTCCTTCCTCTCGCCAGATTGTATGCACATCCTCAAACATCTGTATCATACGTGGCGTATGGAGAGTACGCCACGGCCCGTTATCACGAAAATGCAGGTCTCCAAAGACCCAAAAATAGAGCAGTTCCTGCTTGGTAGTGTTTTCTTCTTGCATCGACAATGTGTCCTTTCATAAAACGCCTGTCGATGATATTGTACCGAAGGAATGTTATGTGGATGTGAACAAGCTGAAATATCAGATACGTGTATGTTTGTGGTCAGGCAGCAGCAAGGGGTTCACCATGGACGCGGACTTTAAGTGTGAATGTGTCACTTGTAGCAGTTGTAGCAGTTGTAGCAGTTGTATCACATATTTCTCTTGTGACCCTAAAAGAGAAACATGTATTGCGCGGTTATTCTTGCTTCCCACGTGCAGCCCGTTCTAGTTCTACCTTTTTGCGTTGCTCATGGCGTTGCGCACGGCGTATCTCTACCATCTTGCGCCAGCCCGCGTAGATCAACGGGCGATAGATGTAATCCTGCGTGGGCATGTTCATACGCGAGAAGCCACCGAAACCTTTCTTATATTCATAAACACCCCACATCTCTTCGCCTGGCTCTAGTATTTCGGGGATGGTGCGGAAATCGAAGTAGCTGCACCCGCGTTCTTTTGCCCACAGAAAGCAGCGATATTGGAGCAGATATGTTGGTTTCAGGTTGCGCTTCTGGTTAGAGGAAGCTCCGAACATATCCCAGCACCAATCGCCGAAGCGAATGAGCATCTTCGCGGCGATAGCCTCGCCCTCGTGCTCGGCGAGATAGAGAACGGCGTCGCCCTTGGTCCCAAAATGGCGCAGAATTTCTTTGTGATAGTCTTTGCCATGAATAAAGAAGTCGTCGCGTTCGCTGGTAATTTTGAGCAGGTCATAATAGGTGTCAAAATCAGCATCGCTGCTGGCCTCGCGAATGGTGACGCCTTTGCGCTCAGCAGAACGGATATTTTGGCGCCACGTCATTTTACAATCCGCGAGCAGTTGCTCTGCAGGAAGGCGAATATCGAGCACCCAACTTCTTCTGCCATGCACCGAGACGGGGTTTGTTTGGAAACCTAGCTTATGATAGGTAACAATCCATTCATCGAGGCGTGGGTCATCATCAGCAATGTTCGGCTCGACACGCAACACAACGACATGTTCGCGTTTCGCAAGTTTTTGTGCATGCTCGATCAAAGCGGGTAACGCGGGTGATGCTGGACTCTCCACCGTGGGGCCACGCACACTATAAAACCAGTTGAAGGAGACGCCCGGAACCTTCGCGGGGAGTGGCACGGGAGCGATAGTGAGGAGCATCGCACCAATTAAGCGCTCATTTTCTAGCGCTCCAAGACGATAGATGCGTCCGCCGAGGTATGTATTCAGCTCGCCCCACTCATACGATTGCAACAAATGTCCACGCGGTTGGCTGGTCAAGAAGGTGTTCCACTGCTCCTGGTCGGTGATTTCTTGAATATGTATGGTCATAGAGGGTACTTCTCTAGATATTCGTTTCTCAGCATGCTATAGACACGCACATTATGAAATTTGCCGAACCTGGGGATGACCTCGCGCAACGTGCCCTCGTACTTGAAGCCAGCCTTCTCATCGGCGCGACAACCGCCTATACTCTCTTCCATATCCTGTGTCTGAATGCGGTTCAGGTTCAATTCCAAAAAACCGTAGCGGATCATCAATTTGGTACATTCTGTGCCATAGCCCTTGCCCCAATAGGCTTCGTCGATGATGTTATAGAACTCGGCGCTTTGATTCAAGAGATTAACATCCTTCAGACCGGACAAACCAATTAATGTGTTATCGCTGTTCAAGCACACGCCAAAGATAATATGAGTAAACGTTTTGTAGAGGTTCTCGATGCGCTCTTTGCCACGTGCATCGCTGGTGGGGTAAATAGAAAAATAGCGGCGCACATCTTCACTATTCAGCCACGTCGAGTAGGCGTGATTGTCTTGCCCTGGTTCCAACGGGCGCAAATACAGACGTTCGCCAATAATAAAGGGGTTTTGCATATGCGAAGTATCGGTCATATTGGGTGCTCTCCTTACACTTTTCGTCGCAGCAAAGTATAAGGCATGAAAGAGGCTTTGTCTAGTGCGTGTTTGATGTGATTGTATATTAGGACTCATTTGGTGGTTCAATTTCCAGAGGTCTGGCATTGGCAAGTAGTGCTAACTTCTCGATGAGTTTTCTGAAAGCCTTTTTGTTACAAGTGGGGCTTGTATATATTTCAGCTGTTATCTGATTTTCAGACATATTTAATTTAACTTAACAACCATATCCAGAGTGAGCGGCATATCATAGAAGTATTGGCATCGCCGTCTGATATTGCTGAATTCATGTCGTTTCCCCATACTTGTATGTATTCTGCACATTCATCCTCTATGTAAATCGTCAGTTTCCTTGTACCGTACCACCATTCAAATACCACCTCTCCATCAGCGTTAGTTGCTATATGTGGGTTAACCCATAACAGACCTAGCTTATCTACCTCCAGAAAAAGCTTCTTAATCCAATTTTTGGCATATGTTACCACAAAATGTTCTGGCGCTGGCAAGTTGTAGCCATCCTTACTACTGCCCATCAATAAATTATCTAATTTAGTAAAAACATCCTTGAGGCTTTCCTTTGCAAAGGACTCGCTAGCAATCGATGAGCTACGAAAGAGCTGATATGACTTTCTCATATTCTTTGAAAACTCTTTATTAGTACTATTGACACTTTGTATCATGTCAACTGACATCAAAGTGTATCTATTATCCTTGACATGCTCTGCGAGATGTGGCATCAGTTGATTAACCTCCTAGTATTTTCAGTAATACTTGCTTCAAATGCCAAGTTCTTTCGGTATCGGAGGGCTTCTAGAAAGTTCCATATATCCTCATCGTCGCTTTGCCAAATTTGTTCGCGAAACAAATCAAAATCGAGAAGAACAGAAACAACATTTGGACTAGCAGGCGGAACTAAACCTTGATTGATAATTAGCATACAATTTAAATCGGTTTGAGGGATTTGCAACTGCATAAAGTATGCACTTAATCCTTGTTCTAAATCAGGTGCCACTTCCGGCACAGTACGTAAGTAGTCCTTGAAATCGAGTGATGGGCTAGGCAAGTCAAGACGATTAACATATCGTATAGCTGCCCGTGTTATATTCAATGGCTTGCAAGTGTTATTATATATTTTCCATAAATGCTTAGCTTCATCACGAAAATCCTCCCAAGTTTCATAAGGAGCGAGTCGACTGAATGTAAAGGCGTTTAAGGTTGCTTGAAGAATTCTCAAACCGTCGGTGCTCTTAAATATGAAGCCGCTTTGTTGATGATTAGCGTCTATTACAGGAGTTTGGCTAGGCTGAAATACAAATGAACCTGTATATATCGGCTCTTTGGAAGGGAATTTGTCACTTATGAGGGTATGAATATTTGCCAGATTATCAACAGAAAATCCCTCTGGAAAACTGACCTTAAAGTCTATAATTGCTTCGGTAATAGGCGCTTTTGAGTAATGTTTTGTTGTTTGCATCAAAACCCTGCATTCATGACAATAAATATGATAACCCCAAACTTGATAAGCTTACATGTTCCTTAACTATAATATATATCGTCAAAGAACGCAAATCTATTAGGGAGATTCTGTGAGGGTACAGCGCCACTAACTGGTGAAATAGGAAGAAAGGCTTGAAAAATATGACGGTTCCAGGCATGTTGTGTTTATGCAAAAAACGACAGCAGAGCCAATGCAACCGTCAGAGCAATTTTGCCCGAATCTGAAGTGTTGCGCAAGAGGCCAAACCGGACAGGGCAACATCGCGGTCCATGATCGTAAGCGGCAACGCTATCGCTGCAAAACGTGTAAACAGACGTTTAGCAGTCGGCGCGGAACGATGCTGGAAGGGTTGCGTAAGCCGACGGAACTCATTGTGATTGTGGTGACATTACTAGCGTATGGCTGTCCAATCCAAGCCATTGTCCATGCCTTTGGGTTGGATGAACGGACCGTAGCCAGTTGGCGAGATCGAGCAGGAGTTCACTGTCAACACCTTCATGAGGAAATTGTCGAGCAAGAGAGGCTGGATTTGGTGCATGTGCAGGCGGATGAAATTCGGGTGAAGGGACGATCAATGGTTGTATGGATGGGTTTGGCAATGATGGTCTCGACAAGGCTCTGGCTAGCTGGGGCAGTCAGTCACACGCGTGATCGTCACCTAGCAGATCGTTTGCTTACACAGGTACGTGCGTGTGCTTTAGGTGTGCGAGCGTTACTGGTGGCAACCGACGGATGGGCTGCATACCCTAAGAGCATTCAACGAGCATTTCGGGAGAAAATCAAAGAAACCGCAGGGAGAGGAAGAGCTTGTTTACATATCTGGGAGGATTTATGCATTGTGACGGTCATCAAACGCACGGAAAAGAAACACGTCGTTGAGGTCACGCGTCGGTTGAGTTGGGGAAAAGAACAACAAGCGAACGATCTCTTGAACCAATCGCAAGGCGGGTCCGTCTGGAATACAGCTTTTATCGAACGGTTGAATGGAACGATGCGAGAACGACTTGCGAGTCTGACACGCAAATGCCGTCATGCTGCTCATCGCCTTGAGGCATTGGAAACAGGGATGTATCTGATTGGGTGTACCTACAACTTGTGCTTCCCGCATCACGAACTGAGTCATGCCAGTCATTTCGGCTTTGCGTGTACGCCTGCGATGGCATCGGGCTTAACTGATCACATCTGGAGTGTTGGGGAAGTCCTAACGTACAAGGTAGCCCCTGCCCCTTGGATTGAACCCAAACGGCGAGGACGGCCACGCACGCGTCCTTTCTCCGATCCAACGCTGCCCAAACGACCACGAGGGCGACCTCGCAAGCTCGCGTGAGCAGCTTCACCAGTTAGCGGGGTTGTACCGACACTGTTATCCCTTTGTGAAAATATTCTTTTTGATCCTAGCCCAAATCTAGACGGACCCGATCCCGCGCCAACGGACTAAGTCTCGTTGAGTCGAGTGAGGTTACTCAATTTCTAACTCGTACTCTTCTGCTGCCTCTTGTAAGGTCTGGTTGAGGGCCATGAGAGCGGTGTGAGGATCAATCGGTTCTTTCATCGCCTCTGCCTCGGTATCGGGACGATTCTTAACAGAAGGCATATCTCGACGCAGGTCATCGAGGAGTTCAATGACCTTACTTACCTTGCGCTCTGTCAGCAAGTTGATTTGCAGGTCTAGGTGACGACGCTGCTCAGCAATCTTTGCCTGTCGATTTTGGGTCGTGAGAACCACCACGGTCATCGCTAAGGCACTCACGCTAATTATATCTTGTAGCCAAGGAAAAGGGGGAGCATCGAAGACAAGCAGTCCCCAGGAACGGTAGAGCGCGTTGGTGATAATCCACAGAGCGATAAAGAGCAAGATGAGATAAAGCGACTGTGGACGACCAAGGACATTTGTGAATCTTTCGATAATTCTTTGATGATGATCTACCTTGCGTTCAGCGCTCATACGTAAGGCGACAATGGTTTCAATATCCTGATCAAGGATATCGGTCAATTCGGTAATCACTTTTGGAATATCGGACATAGTTATCTTCCTCCCTCGTTTCTGATCGCGCCTTCAGACCTATACTGTTGGTGCTGACCATTTTATCACCTTAACCTGTTGCCTTGTAGGGCTTTCCACCTTTGAACCTCTCTGATGATGTCATACGTACTAGCCTTGTCAGACTATTTCTGCCGCTACCCATTGGTCATGAACACGTGAGTATATATTACAAGCGTGTACTGAGAACATTCCCCTACGTTTGAGCGGGGACAAGAGGAGGGTGAAGGTGAACAACAAGCCACGTGTGAGTAGCACGAAGGGAAGCCTGGGCAACCAGGGACGCGACGCTTCTCTGCCCATAAAGGAAACGGTCCTATCACAAAAAGGGAGGAGTCAGCGTGTGATTAGTCTGCTTCGTCAGGGAAGACAATTACTGAGTAAACCCTCCCAGGATACATCTGTGCGTGGAAGTGATCAATCAGGGGACAGACAGGTAGACGCAGAGGAGATGATCGTGATGCCAGTGCAGATGGATGAAACGCTGCTTAATCTCGCTCGCTGGGTGCGACGGTTGATCATTCCTTTGGCGATCCTTGCTTGGTCAGGCGTGGCGCTGCTCATTATGTGGACAGCAGCCCACGTGACAAAAACACTACTCTTGCTGGTCGTCGCTGCCTTGTTTGCCTATGCTCTTGCGCCTTTGGTGACACTGCTGACACGGGTAATGCCACGTTTCGTAGCCGTCCTCATAGTCTACCTGCTCGTTCTAGCAGGTATTGGAGCACTCCTGTATCTGATCATCCGCACCGCCATTGATCAGGTCACCTCGCTCTCAGGCTATCTGAGCTTTCTGCTGACACCAGGAGCGAGTGTACATCCCAACGCATTGGAGCAGACACTCCGCTCGTTCGGAATCACCACAGCCCAACTCGCCTCCTTTCGTGCGCAAATCATCAGCATAGCCGCGGGATTTACCGGAGATGTCGTGCCACTGTTGACGGGAGTTGCGGATAGCGTGCTGAACATCATTCTGGTCACTGTCCTCAGCATCTACCTCCTCGTCGATGGCTCCCGCTTGACGCGCTGGTTTCGCGCCAACATGCCGTACCGACAGAAGGGGCGCATACGCTTTCTGCTTGAGACGCTGCAGCGCGTGGTCGGGGGCTATATCCGCGGTCAGTTGTTGTTGTGCAGCATTGTTGGGACACTAGTCGGGTTAGGCATGTGGGTGTTGGGAGTGCCCTATGCGCTCCTACTGGGGGTGTTGGCGTTTGTCTTGGAGTTTATCCCCGTTCTGGGAACATTGGTCTCTGGTGTGGTGTGTGTACTGCTAGCACTGACGAAGGGGTGGATTCTGGTGATTATCGTACTGGCCTACTTCGTCGTCGTCCATGTCATTGAGGGTGATGTCGTCGGACCACGCATCGTCGGTAAGGCCATCGGTCTGCATCCGGCCATCTCGATTGTCGCGCTGATCGCAGGCAGTGAACTCTTCGGTATTTGGGGTGCGCTGCTAGCTGCGCCGCTGGCTGGCATTCTTCAGGCGGTGGTGAAGGCGATCTGGGTGGAATGGCGCGAGATGTATCCACAAGCATTCCAGAAAGTCAAAGAGCAGGTTGCGCAAAAGGTTGAGGAACACATTGCCGACAAACCTGTCGATCCAGAGCCGGAGGCCAAGTTGCTGTCCGATTCTGAGTGAGCGCACATGAGTTTACTAGGGACAAGCAAGAGGCACACGCCACGTTTGCAAATGTGGCATGTGCCTCTTGCTTGTTCCTCTTCTTTTTTGATCGTGCTACAATACGGTCAGTAGACATTAATAAAGGAGAAGTTTTGTATGACTACTACACAACGATTGCCACATTGGGACATGACGCCAATTTATCCTGGGCTGGAGTCGCCAGAGTTTGCACAGGGGTTTGCTCATGTGGTACAGGAGATTGCCGATCTTGCACATCTCTTCGATACACACACAATTATGGGGCAGGCTTCTGCACCTGTTGATGCCACCACTCTCGCCACTCTTGAGACCATCATCACTCGCTATAATACAGTGCTTGACGCGGTCAGGACATTGAGTTCCTATATTTCGTGTTTTGTCACAACTAACTCACAGAATGACGTGGCCCAAGCACGCATGAGTGAATTACAGCAAGCGCTGGTTCTCCTCTCACAACTTGGTACACGTTTCACAGCTTGGATTGGGTCGCTTGATATTGAGGCAGTACTTGCCCAATCTGCACTAGCACGCGAGTACACCTATGCACTGCATAAGGCAAAGGAGCAGGCGACCCACCTGATGTCACCGCCAGAAGAGGCATTGGCCGCAGAATTGAATGTGACTGGCGGTTCGGCATGGTCCAAGCTCCATGGAAATTTCACCTCACAGCTGCTGGTTCCATTGGAACTCGACGGACAAACCCAGGTATTGCCAATGAGTGCTATTCGCAATCTAGCCTCTGATGCGAAGCGTGATGTACGTAAGCGTGCCTACGATGCTGAATTAGCAGCCTGGAAACAAGCCGCGTTGCCACTGGCAGCAGCACTGAATGGCATCAAGGGAGAAGTAAATCTGCTCGCACAACGGCGTCACTGGGAGTCTCCATTAGCGGCGTCGCTGTTTGGCAGTAGCATTGATCGCCAAACACTCGATGCCATGCTAGCAGCAGCGAGAGAGTCATTTCCTGATTTTCGCCGTTATCTGCAAGCCAAAGCGCGGGCACTCGGTGTGTCGCACCTTGCGTGGTATGATCTTTTCGCACCGCTTGGAGAAAGCGAACGCGTATGGAAGTTTGACGAGGCTGCACAGTTCATTGTCGAGCAATTTGGTGCTTACTCCGAGAAGCTAGCCAACTTTGCGGCTCGTGCCGTCCGCGAGCAGTGGATAGATGCAGAGCCACGCCCAGGCAAGCGCGACGGCGCTTATTGCACCTCAATTCGTGGTGATGAATCACGCGTCTTTGCCAACTTTCAGCCAACCTTTGGGAGCATCAGTACACTCGCTCATGAACTGGGACATGGCTACCATAATCTCAATCTGGCTGGACGAACCGCCTTACAGCGTGCTTTGCCTATGACACTTGCTGAAACGGCTAGTATCTTCTGCGAGACGATTATTCGGCATGCCGCCATGCGCCAAGCGACCCAACAGGAACAAATAGCGATCCTGGAAGACTCCTTACAAGGCTCTTGCCAAGTTGTGGTGGATATCACGAGCCGTTTCCTGTTCGAGCAGCGCTTCTTTGAAAAGCGCCAACAGCGTGAATTGTCAATTGACGAGATCAATGCGCTCATGCTAGAGTCGCAGCGCGAAACCTATGGGGATGGGTTAGATGAATCTACCCTACATCCCTATATGTGGGCAGTCAAATCCCACTACTATAGCACGGGGCGCTCATTCTATAACTACCCGTACATGTTCGGGCTACTCTTCGGGCTTGGCCTCTATGCCCGTTATCAGCAAGACCCGCAGACCTTCAAACAGGGTTACGATGACTTGCTCTCTTCAACTGGCTTGGCTGATGCCGCAACGCTCGCTGCCCGCTTCGGCATCGACCTACGTACACAGGATTTCTGGCGTGCTAGCCTAGACATTGTCCGCCAGGATATCAACCGATTTGAGCAGCTTCTGCAAATGTAGAGACTCCAGTGCTATTGTATCGTGGTACGTCAAAGTCTACGGGAACTGGTGTTCCGTCTACTGTGCTATGGATCGTGATGGGAACCTAGTTGACTCGCTCCTCAGTGAAAAGCGGGATATGGAGGCGGCGAAGCCGTTGATGCACCAGACCTGGGTGAGAAGCACTTTCCAGCGACTCAGCCAACTCACGCAACGTGGTAAAGAGCACGGAATGACCCGTCTGTAGCGCTCGGTCTGCCAGCACCACGCTGAGATGGGTTTTCCCAACGCCTGGAGGGCTGAGGAAGGCCACATTGGTACAGGTCCGTACAAACGAGAGGTCTGCCAGTTCTCGGAGCCGCCGCTCAGACAGGGTGGGCTGGAAGGAGAAGTCAAACGCATCCAGTGTTTTCTTTCCTGGAAACCGCGCTGCTTTCAGTCTTCTTGCTGTCGCACGCTACTCTCGTCCATCCAGTTCGGCGGCTAGCGCTCGCTCTAGGAAGTGATCATAGGTCCACTGGCCTTGTCGAGCTTCATCCGGCAGTTTGGGAAGGGCCGCCGCCAGAAGCGTCAAGCTCAGTTTCTTGAATGGTTCTTTCATGCGAAGCCATAGCACTGATCGTATTCGTGCAAATCGCGCTGCGTCACATCAGGAGCAGGCTGCAGATGCTCCAGCGGCTTGGGGGCTGATGTGCCTCTGAGACGGAAGACACCGTTTTCCACTGCTCAGGATGAGGCACGCTTGCTTGAGAGTGAGGTTGCTTGCTCACTTCAAAGACTTGACTCCTCGCCGACCAGACCGAGAGCATGCCCTTGGGTTCACGTACCTGGACCTATTCGCCCGCTGCTCCCACCTTGGGTCTCGTGCTGCTCTTGATCACCTATCTGTTTGGTTCGTTGCTGCACGCATGGCGTGAAGTGGCACGCTGCCTAGCTCGCATCGTTGAGACGGTGCTGTGATGGCAGGAACCCGTCGTAGATGCCGCCGTCGAGCAGCAGCGTGAGTGCCATCTCGACGGTGGGCCGCCACAAGATGGAAGCATGCCACGACGTGACTGTTCGATTACCGAGCGAGAAAGACGACGGTTGCAATGAGTATGAGTGCTGCCAGAGACGCGGTGACCTGTCCACCATATCTTGTCCTGCGCGGCTCGGCACGCAGATGCAGAATACCTTGTCGTACCAGCGTATAGGCTGCTAGTCCTCCAACAAAGAAGGCTCCGCCCGCTGGTCCGCGACCCAAGACTGCTACCAGCACCCCTAGCCCCAGTGTCCCTGTGAGCATCAATTCCAGCAGTTGTGTGGGAATACGGTGTGCGCCCACACGTTGATCGGAGGACCACAATCCGAAGCTTGATGCCGTCGGTGGTCCTCCGCAGCAGCCTGCGAAGAAGCATCCTATTCTGCCCACCGCCATTGCAACGAGTAGACCCGGTGCGGTTACGTCGAGAAAGACTCCAAATGGAATGTGAAGCACTACGAGCAGAATCGCAGCCGCTAGAGTAGCACAGGTGACGAACCCCTGGATGCACCATCCGTTGATGAGGTGTTCACGTCGGTACTGGACGATGTACCACACCTTCGCCCCGATGATGCCGATCAGGATCGCGCCAAGCGATACCACCCACCAGGGACCGAGCACCAGATGGTCACGAGCAATCACCAGGAACTGGAGTAGCAGCGCAACAGCCATACCAAGTGTCACCATCGCTCCCCACATCCCAGGAAGAATCCCTGGTACATGGGCAAAAGGGGTCAGACACGTTTTCACCTGTTCGGTTGATTCTACAGATGGAGCCCACGTGTGCCAGAATCGAAGGATTGAACCTGACAGGACATCTGTAGGCATTACCGTCTCTTGCTTCCTCAGCCCATATGCTGAGTGAACAGATCCCAGCATATGGGCTGTCACGACCCACTCACCGGGATTGATAATTTGGATACGAGCGGTGAGTGAGATCGGACCACTTCCAGGGACCACCTTCTCGATCGTCTCGTCCTGGGAGAACCGATCACGGGGGGAGAGCCGCCCCTTCACATCGACACGGCGTCCAGAAAACCTGACCGTGACAGGATAGGGCTCCGGATGCGGGACAGGCTCGAACCAGTATGTCACCACCAATACATCCTGCACCATAGTCGCAAGCCTGTCCATAAGCCCACCAGACGTTCGGGCCGGAGTGTCCAATTGGACGACAGCACTTCGCGGCATCGCATCCGGGCTTGGGTGCTTAGATTTACATGCCATGCTCATCATCTCCTCTCCTCTCGCTTCTCGTGAGCCTGTGCGCGTGCATGTTGCGCTCCATGCATGATTCGTTCCCCTTATGAGAGAAACCCAGAATAATTACGCATGACCATCTGCGCCTCTAGCTGTCTGACTGTGTCCAAGACAACGCCAACCGCAATGAGGAGGGCTGCACTGCTCAGTAATTGGTTGCCTCCGATACGAGAAAGATACGGGAGAATGGCAACGACACCCAGAAAGAGTGCGCCCGCCAGGGTAATACGATTGAGGATAGCGGTCAGGTACCTGCTGGTTGGCTCACCCGGACGATACCCAGGAACAAAGGCCCCTTGCTTCTGCAAGGTTTCGGGAAGATTCTGTTGTTGCCACACTACGTAGGCATAAAAGTAGGTAAAGGCGACAACCAGCACGAAGTAGAGCAGCCAATACCACCACAAGGCCGTGTTGACCGCATAGGTCGCCGTCCACTGAGCAGCATTCGCGAGCCACGTATTCCGGCTCGTTTCCAGGTATTGTGAGAGGATGGATGGAAAGATCAGCATCGACTGCGCGAAGATCAGTGGGATCATGCCCGCACTGTTGACCTGCATGGGAAGATAGGTCGTTTGCGCCGAACCGACGAGCAGGTCTCGTCCTACCATGCGCTTGGTGGGATACTGAATCGGGATGCGTCGCTGCCCCTGGTAGATATAGACGATGCCCAAGATGGTGAGTAGCCCCACAGCCGCAAACACTATGATACTCACAACACCGCTGCCACCTCCACCACTGCTGGTAGCGGTCGTATAACCCTGGCCGATCAAACTGGGCAGACGGCTCACAATACCCCCGAAGATGATGATGGAGATGCCATTGCCGATCCCTTTCTCGGTGATCAGTTCCCCAAACCACACAAGGATCATGGTCCCGGCGGTCAGAGCTATCAGGATCGAGAACGTTTCGAGTGCATATCTGGGATCGACGAGGCTGAAGTTTTGGAGGACCCCTGACTTTTGAAAGATGGCGGCCTGTCCCAGCGCTTGCAAGAAGGCAAGCGGCACCGTGATGATGCGCGTGATCGAGCTGATGCGTCGGCGTCCCGTTTCTCCCTCTAACGCCAACGCTTGTAGTGCTGGAATGATGGGTTGCAACAGTTGCATCACAATGGTAGCGGTGATGTAGGGATAGACGCCGAGCGCAACAATGGAAAAGGTCTGCAGTGAGCCACCGGAGAAGACATCCAGTAACCCGAGGAGTTGACCGAGGTTCTGATTCTTGTTGCTGTTGAAGAGTGCCACTAATGCCCGTTGCTCCTGCATCGTCAAGGGAACAGGAATATGGGCGAGCACGCGAAAGATGAGCAGCATCCCAAGCGTAAAGAGAATTTTATTGCGCAAATCAGGAACGGTCCAGATCGTGCGTAGCCGTTGAAGCATATGAGCCTCTCTTTCAAAACGAGTCTCTCTTCGCTGAGAGCACGTGTGGTAGTGATCCAGGGAGGTGCCAGAGCTCCTCTGTATTCTTTGTCTCTCTGTAGAGCGTGATGGTCATTGCGTGTGTTGTGCGTTCGCACGTCTCTTCTCCAGCTCCTGCCGCAGCCTGCGCTCGGAAGGTCGCCCATAGCAGAACGGTTCGCCATCCACAAGGATTCCTGGTGGGAACAGCATACCGTGCTGTATCGCAAGGGCCTCTCCCTCTGGTGAAGCCACATCGAGCGTCGCGTACGAGAACCCGTACTCGACTGAGAGGCGGGTAAGCAGGTCTTTGGCCTGGATGCAGAAGGCACACTGGTGTTGCGTGAGCAGAAGAACATGCATCATCTCACCCCTACTTTCCCTTCAAGCCCACCCGGATGTCGGCCAGTAAGTTGGGGACGGGCACATACATGATGTATTTGGGTGCCCCTCCGTAGTCAGCTCGCCAGCGGATTCGGCCGTCGGGACCGACCACGATCATGGTATGCCCATCGCTGCTTGCTCCCATCATGCCATAGCTATTGGCGGTATAGGTCTGAGAGACCACAAGGCTGGGATCGGAGAGAATCGGAATGGAGATGCCTTCATCCGCGACCTTCTGTTTGAGCGCTGTCAGTGGATCGCCGGTGATGCTCACGATCTGGTCAATCCCCAGAGTTTGAAAATCACTTCTTTGTGACTGTATATCTTTGAGCTGATTCCAGCACGGCTCGCAGCCAACTCCTTCCTGAAAGTAGAGCAGCACCGTTTTGCCCCGCAGTGCAGCCAGATCAAAGATACTTCCATCTGTAGATGAGAGATGAAGAGCGGGAGCTTGCATACCAGGGCCGGGTTGCCCCACCTGAAAGGGGTACTGACCCGCCTGGCTCGTATTCGATGTCGTCGCGTTGAGGAAGTAGATACCTGCCAATGCAGCGATTGCCACACCAATGACAATGGCCGTCATGGCACCGACGCCCAGACCACGTCTGCGGCGCACGGCTCTTCTTCTTTGGGAAGAAGAGGGCTTCTTCCCTTTCTCGGTCTGTATGGTCTTAGTGCTCAACTGGTTCCTCCTGCATGTGTACGGTTTCCGTGTCTTTTTCTGGTATTCCCTGCGCGCCTCTCGCACGATAGGGGTCAGCTTCTATCTGCCTGAGTGCATACCAGGCGAGCGAACCAATCAGCACGAGGAAGAGGACGATGCCTGCCCAGTTGGGAATCCAGGCAAGGGACGTGGTGATGATCTTGCCGTAGTGCTCCAAGGAGACGGCGAGTTGCGCTTGCCAGGGAGATAACGACGGCATAGCGCTAGAGGTGAGACCGATCCAGAACATACCCCCTCCGATCAGCAGGAGCAACACTCCACTTGCCATGTTTGTCCCAGTGACCGAGCGAACGATGAGACCAAGCCGCCAGGTGAACAAGCGAGGACGGAAGAGGCGGCTAGCTCGCCAATCGTAGCGCTCCCACAGCAGCGCGATGACGAATAGTGGCACGACCATGCCAAAGACGTAGGCCGTGCCAAGGAGCAGTGCCAGCCAGAACGAGGATGCCACACTGGAGAGAGCGATGACCCCGGCCAGAACGGGAGCACAGCACGAGCTAGCGACTCCCGAGAAGAGGCCAAGCGTATACACGCTGGCGACTCCTGCCTTCCCATTCATACGTCGGCCCGGCATAGGGAGGTGAATCTGTCCACCGAGCAGGACGTATGCCCCAAGCGCGAGCATGAGCAGTCCTCCGGTGACGTAGATGGCCGTGTGCTGGGTCGTCAAGAGTTGTCGGAGTAGCGAGGCGCCAAGCGCAATCGGCAGCACAATCGTCGCGATTCCCGCGGCGAAGAGAAAGGTCATCGCAACCAGAATGCGACGGTTGTGGAAGGAACTGGCGAAGTACGCCGGGAGCATCACCGAGATACAACAGGGCGCAAACAGCGCAATAGCTCCTGCGATGAGCGAGGCAAGGACTGAGCCGCCGAAGAAAATGCTCGTATTCATCTGGCATTCCTCTTTTCTTCAGAAAAGATGGCCCCATGAAGGGCAGGGCACGTACAGATGGTAAGCATGTTACCTGTTCCTACTTCCACTGCGCGTGCGCTCCCTCTCGTCAGCCGAACGTGCGCCTGATTGCGCTTCAGAGATGATAGGAATCTCGGAATGCTCCATCTCTGCGATTTGGGCTGAGAGAGCTTCTTGCTGGCCCTTGAGTGTTGCCAGTCGCTCCCCATGTGTTGGCTGAGCATCCGTTGATACTTGGCGTCCTCCGCTACGCATGCGACCCATCATGAACAGCATCGAGAGTGGACATGCCGCCACAATCAGGAGCGGGATGGCTGCCAACAAAAACCGTGGTGCTATCACCCAGACAACAAGTCCCACGACAGCAAGTCCGGCAAGCACTTTCCAGTCCAGACACATCCCAAACAGCGAGAAGATGGATGATCGCTTCGGAGATTCGTTGGCCCTCTGGACAGGGGGATCATCCTGCGTCTCCATGCCTCTATTGCCAGTTTCTTGTGGTGTCTGGCCCTTCTTTCCTCGCATCATCATCCACATCATCAATCCCATACCAAGTGGACATGCCAACACTGGCAAGAGTGAGAGAATATACTGCATATTGCTTGTTCCTCCAATTCATCTGACTGCTTATGCGTTTCGCCTCACTCCTCTCCGTCATCATGGTTCGCATGTGGAGAGGAAGAGGCAACGCTCTGTTCTGTTCTCTTACTCCTTGTAGTATAGAGCACAATAGTATTTTTGTCAAAATACTACCGACAATAGGAGAAATATCTGTTATCGGACAGAAACGGTGATGTCTGTGTGTTGAGGTCTATCTGCCTCGTAGTGGTGCTCCGAAAGGAATGTAACCATACGAACGCGCAGATATCCAACCAGTAAGACAATCCACACGATGGTAAGCAGAGGGAGGGCAAACGGAAGGGTCTCATCCAGAGAAACATAGAAGAGAAACAGGTCCATCCAGTCGCGGTGAAAGGGACCAAAACGGTAGAGAACATCCGGAGTGAGCGCATAGAGTGCCAACGCAAGGGGCAAGAGACCATCAAAGCGAGATAAAGAGCCTCCGTGCGTAGTCACTCCTAACAAGAAGACCAGGGCGATATCCCACCCCATGAGCGTATACAGGAAGAAGTGAGATGTTCCCTCGTAGGTTACATAGAATGCCAGAATAGAAGCAGAAGCAACGATGGACCCAACACGATGAGAAGGGCCTTCCACGCCGCTGTTCGCGTGTCACTCTTCTCTCCCTTCATCTTGTTCCTCTCATTGGTTGCTCTCATCCTGCCTCTGAGCAGAGGCGGACATACTCCCTTCAGACAGGCATAGTACCCAACCATGCCAGAGCCAGTCTACGACGAAAGACTTCCCACATGTCACATGTAATTGCGCTTGTTTCGCCAACTGCTCGGCTTCGGAAAAGGTATAGACACGCCCATGTCCTCCTTCAATCCATCGTGCGAGCCACTCGATGAGCCACCAGGGAAACGGCGGCTCACGTCGTGCGTAATCTTCCAGAATGAGCGTCCCCTCAGCAGAGAGCAGTCGCCCTAGTCCCGCTAGGACCTCTGTCGGCTGAGCGAGGTCATGCAGAACATTGGTGCAGGTAATCAGATCAAAGCTCTGTGGTGGATAGGGAAGCCCTGCACTCAGATCCACATGCTCTAACTGGACATGCGGGACATCTTTGAGGGCTAGGCATGCCTGTCGCAGCATATCAGAACTCGCGTCCACACCATACAGCTCGGCTTGGGGGAGACGCTCGGCTATTTGCTTGAGCAATACACCCGTTCCACACGCCACATCGAGGATACGAAAGGGACGACCAAGGCGATCTTGCACGTGATGCAGTGCCTGCACATCCATCATCGTGAGCGTCTCTGTCAGTGTCCGCTCTGTAAACGTGTGCCAGCGCATGTTGTAGTGGCGTGCTCGCCATCCGGTGTAGTAGCTGCTCATCGGATTCTCGTTTCCCTTCACGCCATGATCGGAGGGATGGAACACGCAGTGCGCTCCACCTCCCTCTCATTAGAAGTGTTATCCAGGCATCTCTGGATACTGGGCTTGTGGTTGCTCATAGGATGGTGCAGCAGGACGCTCCTGCCCTTCTCTTCTAGAGAGGGGCGCGTCAGGCCCCTGAGCGTGATATCCTTCTTGAAAGCGAGACGTGGGATAGGGCATTGGTGGTGCAGAGCGTCTCTGCGCGGTCTTGACCCAACGCATGAGCCACCAGATGATGCCGACAAGCACTGCCACACCCCCCAGCATCACCACTGGCATCCATATCAGCATGCCGACGAAACCTGGACCGCCGAGCAGCATATTAGAGCTTGCTGGGAGGTGCATACACATGCCATTGCTCCTTCTCTCTTGTCAAATGCAGTTCTCTGTACTATAGTAGTTCGTATACAGGTAGTACGATTGGCCATAGGAGAAAGTTACAATCCCCTCTATTCGCTCTTTCAACAGAGGGTATCGCACATGGTCGCGGAAGGAAAGAAAGAAACATGAGCAATGAACCAGAGATTAGCGTCTTTCATCCAGGTCGCGCAGGCATTCGCCAAGTGCTCGGCGATCTGGAAGCCGAGATCATGGAACTGATCTGGGCACGCCCGGTGGGACAGGGAACAACCGTGCGTGATATTTTCGAAGTCCTTTACGAACGTCGCCGCCTGGCCTATACGACTGTGCAAAGCACGATGAATCGCTTGGCGAAGAAACGCATGTTACGGGCCGAAACGGAAGAACACACCTACGTCTACTATCCCACCCTGACGCAAGGCGAGTTCGTCTCGCGCTTCGTGTCGCGGGTGCTGGAAGGAGTGCTCTCCAATTTCACCGGTATAACCCAGGAGCAGTTGGCCGTCTCATCAGACCCCCAAGCAGCCGAGCGGACGCGCCGTCTCCTTGAGGAGATTGCGCGTCGCAAGAGCACACAGGAGGAGCCATAATGCATACCCTCCTGCTACTCCTCTCCGTGTTGCTCCTCGTGCCGGGAAGCCTGTTTGCCCTCTGGCTCCTGCGTCGCTTGGGTGGCTGGACATGGCACCGTCATCTGCACCTGCTGGTGCTCTCGGTCCCGCTGGTGGGCCTGGGGGTGAACCTGTTCTCCGTGGACCACTTCGTTGGGCAGACCTGCTTTACCAGCGCCCCACGTTGGGATATCGTGCTCAGCCTCCTGCTTGTACTTTCCATGGGTCTGGTTGCACTCGCGGGAATCGGACTGGGCATTGTTCGACAATTTCTGCTGTCCCTCGTCGTTGCACGAAACGCTCGACCCGCTGGAACAGAGCTATACGCCACGGTCACTCGTCTGGCACAAGGACTTGGGATCGCTCCCCCTCGTGTTCAGATAGACATGAGGAGTGGTCCACTGGCTCTCACCTATGGAATGCGGCATCCCACCGTGGTGCTCTCCCCCTGGATGGTCGATCACCTGGACCGATCTGAACTGGAAGCGGTGCTGGCACATGAACTGGCGCACATCGCACGACGTGACGCGCTGTTCGGCTGGCTGGCACAGCTCTTGCGCGATGCGTTCTGTTATCTACCCACCAGTTGGGTCGCCTATCGGCATCTGCAGCGCGAGAAAGAACTTGCCAGCGACGACCTCGCGCTCCACCTCACGCATCGTCCGCTGGGTCTGGCAAGCGCACTTGCCAAGGTGTGGCAGGAAACGGTTCATGTCCCTTCTTTCTCGACAGGGCCTGCGCTCGTTGGCATGGAGTCCAGCTTCGAGACCCGCATTACCCGGCTGCTCTACCCACAGGAACAAGTGAGTGTCGTGTTTGCTACGCACTGGCAATCCCTCGGTAGTGTGGTGGTGGCGCTGGTAGGACTCTTCGCGGTCGAAACCATCATGATGGCCGTTCTGCTCGCTCCAATGGGGTGTGGTCCATTGGCTCCGCTCGGTCTCTTGTAAGGCAGAACATTAGGAACACCTTCATCTACGTTCCTGATGCGTTTTTCTTCCTATTCTCTGTAGTCCTATTGACGATAGGAGGGGAAGTTCGCTATAATGCGCAAGAATACCTAGAGATGCATAGTAGGTACAGAGAGAGTCCACAAAGAAGAAAGCACGAGGGAAACGGATGAAAACAACCACGAAAGGGCGGCGCGGCGGCAAGGCGAAACAAGGGGTGTCACAAGGCAAGGGGACCACACAGGTAGGAAGCCGAGCGAAACAGCGACGCAAGACCAATTCCTCTTTTTGGCGGAGGTGGGGATGGGGCATTGCAGGGCTCGTGGTGGTTCTGGTCATCCTGAGCGTGGTCTGGTTGACACGGTCACAGCCTGGGGAGATCAACGGCATCGTCACGTACGGTAATCTCAGTCGAGGACATGTCACGGGCGTGGTGAAGTACGCACAGGTGCCCCCTGTCGGAGGAGATCATAATGCAGTCTGGCAAAATTGTGGTATCTATAGCCAGCCGATTGCGAATGAAAATGGGGTTCATGCGCTGGAGCATGGTGCCGTCTGGATCACCTATCAGCCCAGTCTGGATGCATCGTCAGTCGAGCAGTTGCGGAGCCTGGTGCGTGGGCACGACCATACCTTGCTCTCTCCCTATCCTGGGCTGCCCTCGCCTGTTGTCATCTCAGCATGGGGCGTCCAGTTACAGGTGAAAAGTGCCAGCGATGCTAGGCTCGCGCAGTTTGTCTCGAAGTATGAACAAGGGCCGCAAACACCTGAGTCAGGGGCGACCTGTAGCGGTGGAATAGGGACGCCTGACGAACAATAACGACACGAGGAAGACAAGCGTCTTTCGCGGTATGGGAAAGCCGAGGTGAATGATGACATCTTCCCAAAAAGGAAAGCAAGGGAAAGCAGCCATGCAATCTGCTGCTCGTGAGTGAGAGAAAAGAGAGAACGAAATGGATGGTGAAGAGCAACGTGCTCATGATCAGGTGGCCATGTTAGACACGCAACAGCCCCCACCTACACAGCTAGCAAAGACGAAGCGGAGGCGGCGTTTCGTGGTGTTTCTCGTCGTGAGCTTGCTCAACCTTGCGCTACTTGCGCTGCTTGCTTCGCAGCTTGTGACCCCCAGCCAGGGAACGTCCTTGAGTGGAGCTACCAGTCCCCTCATTGGACGACCCGCCCCCGATTTTACTCTTCCTACGCTTGGGGCGACATCTGCTTCTTCCATTCACTTGGCCTCTCTCAAGGGTAAGCCGATCATTCTGAACTTCTGGGCCTCGTGGTGCGATGCCTGTAAGCAAGAAGCGAGACTCTTCCAACAAACATGGCAGCATATCTCCAAGCAAGGGGCACTGCTGATCGGCATCGACTTTGAAGATACGACAGCCGCAGGTGTCCGTTTTCTGGATCACTATGGCATTACCTATCCAAACGTCGTTGATACGTCCAGCGGCTCGACGGCCATCGCGTATGGCGTGACAGGAGTACCAGAGACATTTTTTCTTGATACTCACGGAACCATCATCCACAAAGAAATTGGAGCACTCTCTGCACCGCTGATGCAACAGGACCTGCGCCTGCTGAACCTTCAGTCCACCTCTGCACGGGATGGAGATGGTAGCTCATTCAAGATCAGGGGGAGCTTCAACGAACAAACCCTGGCGGACAGAAGGGAAAGACGTGTGTGAGTCAATATCTTTCTCACAGGAGATGGCGCCTCCTGCTCGGAGCGTTCTTCCTGGCAGCTGGTCTCGTCCTGTTCTTTCCAGCGACCAGCTTTGCCCATGCGGAACTGCTCCGCTCTGATCCGACAGATGGGGCCGTTCTCCGGGTCGCGCCGGTGCGTGTGCGCATGTGGTTCAGCGAAGCCTTGGATCGCTCTCCGACGTTCAGTGGGGCTGTCGTCGTTGATGCCAACAACCACAGTGTGGATATCCACGATGCCCAGGTGGTTTCAGGAGATGCGCTCGAGCTGGATGTGAGCCTCATGCCCCATCTTCCGGCTGGGAACTATCTAGTCGCATGGCATGTCGCCTCCCAGGATGACGGTCATCTCACGTCTGGCACCATCAGCTTCACAGTGACGCGAGCGGATGGTTCTCTGCCTCCTCTTGGAACGCCCTCTGACACGCAAACAAGCGGTTCGGCTCTGAGTATCAATGCGTCTGACGGCTCACCGCTTGTTGCTTTCATCCTCACCACGCTGCTCGACCTCGCGGCAGTCTTTTGGGTGGGAACACACCTCTTCCAGCAGCTCGTGCTCCAGACCGTCAGTGAGGAACACGAGGAACTGCGTGAGATAAATATCTGCGTTCAGCGCAGAGCTGAGCGGCTAGCCCTGGTTGCGCTCCTTCTGCTGCTATTCGCCAATAGCGGCGTCTTGCTCCAACAAGTCGTCGCCATTGCCAATCAGAATAACGGATCCGCCACAGACCCATCGTTGTGGCTCGCAGCGATAACCAGTGGACAATTTGGTCTCTTCTGGCTCGTGCGTGAATTGCTCATTATCCTAGCTCTACGTCTTGCCATTGTTCCCCTCCACGTGAAACACCCATCACCGATGATCGGAGGACTCCTCTCTTGGGGAAACCTGCTCCTGAGCCTAGCCCTCTTTCTCACCATAGCATCTACCAGCCATGCAGCAGCGGCAACCCCCTCACTCGTCGTGTACGCGGTGCTCGCTGACTTTCTACATTTGCTTGCAGCGGCACTGTGGATCGGTGGAATGCTCTCCATCGCCAGTGCGTATCTCCCTCTTCTGCGCAGTTACCCTCCCCGTGAGCAAGCACATTCCCTCATTATCACGCTGTCTGCCTACTCTCCCTGGGCGATCGTCGGCGTTGTGCTGATGGCACTCACAGGTCCCTTTCTTGCTACGGTCCGCCTCAGTGGGTGGGAGCAGCTCTTCACTACCCTCTACGGGCAGGCCCTGACCGTCAAAATCCTGCTGGTTGGCGCCCTCTTGCTGACCAGTGCACTGCACGCGTTCTGGCTTCGTCCCCGTCTGAGGAAAACCGCTGTGGCACTGCTGGTCCCCACGAAGCCTGTCCAAGAGGAGGCAACGGAGGGAGAGAAGCGCCCACTTTTGTTGACGGAGCAGGTGAAACTTGGCGAAGCGTCCGTTGCAAGGCACGTTCGATATCTCAAACGCATCTTGCGCTGGGAGGCAGGGGCCGGAATCAGCATCCTCATCTGTGTTGGTCTCATGAACGTCTTTGCCGGGACAGTGTCACCCACAGTGGGCGCATCCAACGGAACGAGCACCGGCCTCACGGCTACTCCATCAGGAAATGCGCTTCATGTGACCTCGGTCTCTGATGTCAAAGTTATCAGGCGCACGTCACAGCCCCACCTCTACATCCTCTCGCCGACAGATGTCGGTCTGATGCAACCGACGCTGGATGCGAACGAAAACGTGTGGGTGGGCGAGATGACCGCCAATCGGCTCGCCCGCCTGAACACGCGAACAGGAAAGACGACAACGTGGGAACCACCACAGGCACAGCATGGGATCATGACAACCGCAGTGGACGACCAGGGAATGGTCTGGTTTGTCGAGCAAGGCGCGAACTACATTGGCCGTTTTGATCCAGCGCGACAGACGTTCCAGATATTTCCTCTGGGCAATGTGCACGGTCACCCGATGGGGCCACAGGCGCTAGCATTTGATGCGGCGGGGATGCTCTGGTTTACTGCCCCGGCCGGAGGGCTGGTGGGGCGCCTCGATCCCACCACGGGGACCGTGAAGAGCTGGGACGTTCCCGCCCCCCGTCAAGGCATCCGCCCCTCGCCGTTCAGCCTGACGGTGACAGGGGATGGGCAAATCTGGTTCGGCCTGCTCTCAGGGGGAGCCGTAGGTCACCTCGATCCGTCGTCAGGGCAGATCACCCTCTACCCCTTGCCAGACGCTCAGACGGCGATCTTCTCGATGGCAGCCGATGGCAAGGGGCGTATCTGGTTGACGGAACTCAGCCCCGGCAAGCTGGGCATGATCGACCCGACGACCCATGACCTGCTTGAACTCCCCTTCCCTGATGATCCAGTAGGAACGGCTGCGGTTCTCTATGCGCTCGTGGTCGGCCACGACGGAACGATCTGGTGTGTGGACGATACGGCCAATGCCCTCGTCCGCTACGACCCCACTGCCAGAACGTACTCCTTCTTCCACTTCTCCAGTGCAGCGAGTGCCCCCTATGGGCTTACTCTCGATGCCCTTGGGAACATCTGGTTTACCGCGGCTGGCTCCCCGACTATCGGGAAGCTGACTCCTTAGCCCATCTGTGACCAGAGTGGGGAAGTTCCGTTCGTCTCACGAGAACACCTTGCTCTCCATGCTCCTTTTGGGATCACCATATCAAAGTGAAGGAGGGTGAGCCTTGTTATGGGCAGATGAGGAATTCTTGTGAGGGGCTTTCTCGACCTTGGCGTCGCTCTTGACATACTTTGCACTTCAAATTATTATATCATTAGTTGCTTATATGATAATGTGAGGAGCACAACCCATGACTACACGTGTTCAATCCGTGATGGCGCTCAAAGCCAAGTTCTTTCGTGGCTTTTCGGATATGTCACGCCTCTCCATCTTAGAAGCCCTGCGCGATGGTCCACTGACTGTTGGATCCATCGTCGAGAAAACGGGCCTCAGTCAATCCAATGTCTCCAACCATTTGCGGTGTTTATCAGATTGTGATCTGGTCGTCTCCACGCCGCAAGGACGCTACACACTCTATCAACTCAGTGACAGCAGGGTAGCTGACATGCTTCGACTCGCCGAGGAACTGTTGCATGAGGTGGCACGTGGCGTCTACGAATGTACCCGGTATACTCTCGACGAGACATGTACCGATGAGAAGGAGGGKGAGCAGTGAGCAGTGGACATGGCGGACACGATCATACGCATGGCATGGCAAAAGAGACGTTGCGCCTAGCCTTCTTCCTCTCCCTCATCATTGTGGCAGCAGAGGTCACCGGGGGTGTGCTGGCCCATTCCCTGGCGCTGCTCTCCGATGCAGGGCATGCACTTACCGACATCTTTGCCTTGGGCCTGGCTTGGTTCGCAACGGCACAGGCCGAACGGCCCGCCAATGCACGCAAAACCTTTGGCTATCATCGGGTGGGCATTCTAGCTGCACTCATCAATGCTATTACCCTCATTCTCGTCACCATCTGGATTCTCTACGAGGCGGTGCAGCGGTTTCAGCATCCAGAACCAATTCAACCCCTGTTTATGTTCGCTTCTGCGGGTGTTGGCATTGCGGTCAATCTCTACATTGGTTTTGGGTTGAACAAAGAGAAGGAAAATTTGAATGCAAAAGCAGCTGCCTTGCATGTTTTTGGAGACGTGGGGGCCTCCGTTGGTGTCATCGTTGCGGGCCTGATCATTCTGTTGACGAACTGGACCTCTGCGGACCCCCTGCTTTCGGTCGGTATTGCGGCTCTGATTGCAGTCGGAGCGTGGCGCATTGTGCGTGAAACGACCGATATTCTGCTGGAAGCCACTCCCAAAGGCATCAATCTTTCCGCACTCGTCGATGATATGAAGCGGGTTCCAGAGGTGGGGAACGTCCATGACCTGCATGTCTGGAGTATCACGAGCGGGATGTATGCCTTGTCTGCGCATGTGCAGACCGCCAATGTGCCGCTCACAGACTGTGCCCCCATCCTGCTTGGGCTAGAGACGATGCTGCGTGACAAGTATCGCATTGGGCATTCCACGCTCCAATTGGAATGTTACGAACATCAAGGGAAGTGTAGCCAGATTGATGGCCTCTACTGTCAGATGGAAGAAGATGCAGATCACGATCACGAACAGACATCTTTGCCGCAGACAATGCCTCAGAAAGGATAATAGAAATGGCACGACAATTTCCCGTTCTCAACACTGCGCCTGTGGCGCACCCTGCTTCCACACGCAAAGGTGACGTTCGTCAGGGAATCTGGATCGAACTAGTCACCATTGTGTGGATGGTCATTGAGGCCAGTGTTGCCATCAGTGTTGGCTTTGTGACCCATAGTGTCTCGCTGCAAGGTTTTGGCATTGACAGCATCGTCGAACTGATTGCTGGCGGCATTCTGCTCTGGCGTCTGCTGGTTGAGCAACGAGGCGGGTCTGTTGAGCGAATCGAACAAGCTGAACGGCGAGCTTCGTGGATGACTGCCATCGGCCTGTTTGCTCTCGCCGTCTATATTGTTGGCGATAGTGCTTTTACTTTCCTGACTCAAACCCGACCAGAATCATCCTGGTGGGGAGTGGGCCTCGCAGTAGCTGCTGCCATCATCATGCCGCTCTTGTGGCAAGGCAAACTCAGGGTTGCGAAGCGAATTGGGAGTGCAGCGCTCAAAGCGGATGCAGTCTGTAGTGTCACCTGTGCCTATATGTCTCTTACTCTGCTTGCTGGTCTGCTGTTGAACCGTTTTTTCGGTTGGTGGTGGGCAGATCCGCTGGCTGCTCTTGGGTTGGTCTACTTTTTGGTTCAGGAAGGCCGTGAGGCGCTGCATGAGGCACGCACTGGTGAAGCCTGTCATTGTGGCAACGAGGAGTGCTGTGACGACTGAGGAGAAGAGCGTGAAGCTGAGGAGCAGCAATGCTCCTCAGCTATCCGACCTACTCTTTTCGTCAGTTTCGCACTGACAGGCCATTGGTCGAGAACACGCTGCGATAAATTGTACGGCGGACGCGCTCAAGCTGGTCCCTACGACGTTTATTAGAATTTTAACATTGGCGTGGTAAGATCATAGCAGGAAGATGTACACGCCCGCGGAGAAAAACTGAATGCTTTCCCAGAAAATGAAACAGGTTCTGAGCCAACGCCCTTTGGGCTTGGTCTTCGATATTGATGGCACCCTGAGTCCAATTGCGCCGACGCCGGACGCGGCGCGGCTCTATCCTGGTGTGGCTGAATTGCTTACAAGGGCGCGAGCACGAGTACATGTCGCAATTATGACTGGACGTGCAGTTGATGATGGAGCAGCACTCGTCAATGTCGAGGGGTTGACCTATATTGGCACACACGGCCTGGAATGGAGCAATGGTCTACCCACAACACACGCTCCAGAGTTGCTTCCTGAAGCATTGCCATATGTTGAGCCAGGGAAATACCTACTCGATCTCGCTGAACAGCAGCTAACGAATTTGGAAGGTGTGATTGTGCAGCGTAAGCGTGTTGGCGGCTCGTTGCATTATCGGCTTGCGCCGCAACCAGAGGAAGCACGACGACGTATCTTCGCTCTTTTGGAAGAACCCGCACGTCAGGTGCATATGCGGCTGGGCGAAGGTAAAAGAATCGTTGAGATTTTATCACCCTTAGCGGTAAATAAGGGGTATGCGCTACGTCGTTTCGCACACATGCATACACTGCGGAGTCTTCTCTTCGCGGGAGATGATCGTACCGACCTTGATGCGGTGCGTGAAATCCCACGCTTACGTCAGGAGGGAGTACTGGCCCTCTCCGTCGTAGTACAGCAAGCAGATACCCTGCCTGACTTACTGGCAGATGCCGATGTGCTAGTTGAAGGTGTGCCCGGCATGGCCCAACTCTTGCAAGAAATTGTAGATTCCATAGAAGTATCGTCATAAATACACCGCCCATGGGCGGTGTATTTATGACGATACTTCTATGGAATCTTTTTAGCTTACATTGGCAATGAGCTGGCTGCTTTCTTCGGCATGAAGCAGTGTTGGAGGGCGCATACTAGAACGATCAATCAACTCATTGATGTCGTGTATCTGACGCGTTAACCACATGTTCAAATCATTGCGTTCCACAGCTTGTCGTGCTAATGTAGCTTTACTACGGCGTTCCTCGGCTGACATAGTGACAGCTTTATATAAGGCATTGGCTGTCTCTGTGACGTCGGTTGGTGATGTTGGAATAGACCCCTTGGCAAGTTGTTCGAAAGCGCCAGCGGTGCGCGAGAGTACTAGAATGCCGTTACGCTTGTTTACGACTGGCCCCTCTTTGGCGACCAGATTCATACCGTCAATGATTGGATTGACGAGTAATACATCATAGTATTGCATAGCGGCGAGTGCGCGTGTACGGTCATTGTCACAGAATGCGTGGATGGGTGTCCAGTCTTTTGTTCCCCATTTTTCGTTGATTTCTTCGATGTAGGCGAGCACATCACTACTATGGCGGCGATAAACAGAGAGCGTTTGGCGCGATGGCACCAGAAAGGCCAAGAATGTGATCTGCTCGTGTAACTCAGGATGTTCCTCTAGCAACTGCTCATATGCCTGGAAGCCACGAATGATGTTTTTAGTAGGTTCAAGACGATCAACACGCATAATAGTATGTTCGCGCAACAACGGCTGAATTTTTTCTGCGGCCCGCTTGCCAGCGGCACTGTTGACGACACGCCGTTCTTCGGTGACGGAGATAGAGATGGGATAGGCGCGTGCCTGTGTGCGGCGTCCTTGCCACCAGATGGCCCCCTCTTCAAAATCGACCACGGCACCATCTAGAATAGTGCGTGCCCCCTCTAAGAAATTGCGTGCGTCTCGTTCCGTCTGGAAGCCAAGGATATCGTTGCCAACGAGACCACTGTAAATGTCTTGCACGATTTGGCTGGGCAGAAAATGCCAACAACGTATATCCGGCCAGGGAATATGAATGAATTGCTGCATAATAATCGTGGGATGGACCTTACGAATCATACTCGGGACAAGGTAGAGATGATAGTCATGCAGCATCACGACAGGTGTACCGGCCTCGCGCTCAATCTCGGCACACACCTCGTTTGCTATTGCCTTATTTGCGAGTTTATAGCCGCCATCCCAGTCTTCCTGTTGTTGACGACCCGAGGCTGAATCTTGGGTAGGGTCATACAGATAATGTTGCAAAAACCAAAGCAGTTGGTTGCTGATCTTCTCGTAATGTTTACGATAGACCGATTTAGGGACTGCAACATACCGTAATTGCATTTTCTGACCGCGCAAGGGTGATTGTAACAGTCCTCCCTCTTGCTGGGCTGACTTGAGGGCGATGCGATCACCATCCGTCATTGCCATTGCAACCCACGTCACTTCCATGCGATTGCCCGCGTCAATCAATGCCGTGACCATGCCTCCTGCTCCGCGACGTGGCTTGAGCGTGTTATCTTGCCCAAGTTGATATTCAACGGGGCCACGATTGGAAGCAATAATAAGACGGCGAGCATGCATAAATTGTGGTGGAGTGGGAGTCTGTGGGCTCATCCGCGTGGACATGAATATCTATCCTTTCTAACAGGTGCTCCTGTTCTTGCCTTTGAGAGCATGAATTTCGTGGGCTTCTATTTCTGTATAGCACCATGCGTCCAATGCAAAAGGATACAAGGCACAAAACTACATAGCTACAAAACCACTGTAATGTGGTTTGATAGCTAGACACGAGAACACATACAGTCTTCTATGACCGAGATACACAAGACACCCAGAGGTATGATAGCACAGAACTATACGCAATAACTAGTGTGCTATGTAAAATGCGCGTAGTGCTGCTTTATGACGGTATTGTCCTTTTCTACATGTGCATTGGTTAGTGACGTATGCAAGTATATTCACCACTAGTAACACGTTTGAACCTATGAAAATCGTCTCACTTACCTCATGAAATATGATATGATGCCGTCAGTCATGAAACATAATTATGAGACAAAAAGGTACTAAGGTCCCATAGATTTCAAGGAATCCCTCTCCTATCCGTTCTGATTGAATAGATATTATATATGAGAAGGCATGACCCATAACTACTGTTACATCGAGGAAAGCTTGCAGGTATAGAGATGACCTGCTAAAATTTTTTATTGGGTTACAGTGAAGTGTACCTTCTGTTGGGCCAGCAATAGAAGTGAGAGGAGCGCACCTTGGAAGAGAAGAAAGGCCGGGCGTGGTTATTCCGCATTTTGGATTTTATTAATCCATTGCGTGACCCTAGCTTGACCGTATCCGCGGTACTGACCTTCATTGAAGAAGTAGGACAGCATGATCCTTGGTACTGGATTGTCGTCATTGCGCTTGTCAATTGGTTGGCTGTACGTGGTGTGGTCTGGCTGGTCGTCAATTTTACGTTTGCGTTTACCTTTATTACGCGCCGCGTCTGGTGGGCAGTGCGGCACCCGCGTTTAGCATGGCGTATTCTGGATGCGGTAGGACATGAAGAGATTGTAATCGGCGGCTTGTCCGCTCTCTCAGAGGGCGTGATGCTACAGGATGGTACGATGATGATGAGTCCTGCACTGCAAGCCAGTGGCATTCATGTACTGGGGGAACTTCCAGTCGGCCATGAATTGCCCCTCCTTGGTATGCCCAATGGGCAGATGATGCCTGATCTTTCATCGTTTACTTCGTCGGGCTTTTTCCCCGGTTCTGCTGTTCAAGGCCCATCAAATATGTATGGTAGCCAACCACCAATGGAAAATGGTCACTTTGTCAGTCAACAATCAACGGATGAGTTTCCACAAGGCTTCCCGCAAGGCTTTCCACAGCAACCCTCGCAAGAGGAGGAGCATTTGCGTCAACAACTCGCTGTTTATGCACGCCTGATCGAGGACTGGGTGCAATTCACCGAAGAGAAATGGCGCACAATCAGTGATAGCCAACTTGGCTGGAAACCATTACGTGGGCGCTGGAGCAGTTGGGACGATATTTTCCAGGATGCCTATGCCGCGAAAACCTCTGATCCTATGGCTCAGGCCGCGCAGTCGGCAGGTGATGCTACAGCACGGCGCTATGACGCTTCTAAAGAAAAGGGGTCTGCAGCATCTTCTGTAGCCTGTTTCATGCGCGACATGGTGACGCTGCGTCGTGGTATTGAGATGATGCAACAAACCCTTGAGAATCCATCAGAAACGCCAAATGTCCAACCCGTGGTGCAACCTCTGACCCGACGCTTTGGCACCAATAGCGGTGGTCTCTCAGGGCATAACGGCGGCCCAACACCGCGCAATTCGCTCATTCGCCGACCTGCCCAAGTTTTTGTAGATGCCGACGAAAATTAGGATTTAAGGAATGCATACATCCGCGTTACGCGGCTCGCCTGAAATGCCAAGGCCCTCTGGCGTGCATGTGCGCCCAGAAATGGACCGTATGGCAGCGTATATTCCCGGTGAGTCATTGGAGACATTTAGTACACGTACAGGGATTTCGATAGAGCATATTATCAAACTGAATAGCAATGAAAGTCCCTATGGCCCCGCGCCAGAGGTTATGCGTGCTCTGGGCGATCATAGTAATTATAATACTTATCCTGATACTGACTCCACAGCATTACGGCGTGCTCTAGCGGACTATACTGACGTAGATAGCAGCTATATTGCGGTGAGTCATGGAAGCAACGAACTGATAAATCTGCTCTGGCATATCTTTCTCTCAGTCGGAGATAATGTGATTTGTTGTCCTCCTACCTTCTCACTTTATACTTTTATTACCACGTTTTGTGGAGCCTATGTGCTTGAGGTGCCACGCACGCTGGACTACGAAGTAGACGTGACAGCTATTCTCTCTGCCTTGACGCCGGAGACGAAGATGATTATCCTCTGCTCGCCAAATAATCCAACCGGAAATCCCATTTGTGAGCAGGATGTGCTGGCCTTGTTAGAAACAGGGTGTATCGTGGTAGTGGATGAAGCGTATGTCGAGTTTTCACATAGCCCACGCGGCTTAGCACATCTCGTACCACATTATCGCAATCTCGTCGTCATGCGCACCTTCAGCAAATGGGCAGGGTTAGCGGGCTTACGTATTGGCTATGGTATCTTTCCTACGTGGATTGTGTCCTATTTGCGTAGGGCACAGTGTCCCTTCGAGGTCAACGTAGCTGGACATATCGCCGCCATTGCAACACTCAAGCACCTTGACTACACACTGGACAAGGTGCAACGCATCATTCAGGAGCGTACACGTCTTTTTGAGGTGCTAGCCAACCATGCCTATCTAGAACCCATTCCCTCTCAGGGAAATTTCATCCTGACCCGCGTCTGTAATGAAGAAGTCAAAATGGAGCATCTGCGCAGTGTTCTCGAATCCTATGGTATTCTACTGCGCTATTTTAATCATCCCTACTTGCACGATTACGTTCGGTTCACCGTTGGTCTCCCCGACCACACCGATAGGATAGCCGAAGCGTTAGAAAGAATCTCATAACCGAAATGAAAAGCACTGTGGAACGAGGCTACAGCCTCGTTCCACAGTGCTTTTCATTTCGGTTATTATAAAGAATCACGATATTTGTTGACGATGGGCAGACGACGATCCCGCCCAAAAGCACGCGTCGTAATCTTGACCCCCGGTGGAGCCTGACGCCGCTTATATTCGCTGATATCCACTAGGCGCATCACGCGCTCAACAGTAGCACGCTCAAAGCCCATCGCTAGCATCTCCTCGAAACTGCGATCATCCTCGACATACGCTTTGAGAATAGGGTCAAGCACATCATAAGGCGGCAAGCTATCAGCATCCTTTTGCCCTGGACGCAGTTCTGCCGAAGGCGGCTTGTCGATAACCTCTTGTGGAATAACAGGCTTCTCGCTGCTGCTATTACGGTAGAGGCATAGTTCATACACCAGCGTCTTGAGCACATCCTTCAAGACAGCATAACCACCAGCCATATCGCCATACAGCGTGCTATAACCGGTTGCCATCTCCGACTTGTTGCCAGTGGTAAGCACTATCGAGCCGAGCTTGTTTGAGATGGTCATCATGATGTTGCCACGAATACGTGCTTGCAGGTTCTCTGCTGCTAGCCCCAGATCCTCTTCGCCAAGGGCAGGCTGTAGCATCTTGAGCGAGGTACGGAATGTCTCTTCAATCGGAAGCGTCATGTAGTGCATGCCAAGGTTCTCAGCTAGCGCCACGGCATCACTTTTGCTACCCGCTGAAGAGTAGCCCGAAGGCATCAAAACACCCAGTACATTCTCTGCACCAAGAGCATCAACGGCTATTACGGCGGTCAATGATGAGTCGATGCCACCTGACAAACCAATAACGGCTTGCTTAAAACCCGTCTTGCGCACATAATCGCCTGTACCCAGAACGAGTGCCGCGTAGATCTCTTGTAGCTGCTCCATCTTGGGTTCGATATGTTGGGGCGCACCAAGCGGCACATGATTGTTGACTGCCGGAGATGAGAGCGGACGCTTATCAACGGGAATGATCGGTACTTCGTTGGGGGTCACGTGCCAGCGTTCCTGCCGACGGCGTGGGTCATGTAAGCGCGAGCGGAAGACAGAGGCTGTGTCGAGATCGACAATCAGCAGGTCTTCAGCGAATTGTTTGGCGCGTGCGATCAATATACCCTGCTCATTAAAGACCATACTGCCACCATCAAAAACGAGCTCATCTTGCCCACCTACCATATTGAGGTAGGCCACGATAACGCCGTTATCGGCAGCACGTGTCGAAAGCATCTCTTCGCGTACTGTTCCCTTGCCTGCGTGATAAGGCGACCCATTAATATTCAGAATGACTTCCGCACCGGCATGTGCCTGTTGTGTCATAGGTCCCGTCGGATACCACACATCCTCGCAGATGTTAATGCCTAGATGCACACCATGTATCTGGAAAATAGGAGCTTGTCTGCCTGCCTGAAAGTAGCGGTTCTCATCAAACACGCCATAGTTCGGCAGGTAATGTTTGTGGTATGTGCCCACTAACTTGCCCTCGTGGAGGATAGCAGCTGCGTTATAGATGTCATGGTCACGATCAACAAAACCAACTACAGCGGTCAATCCCGGCATATGCTGTGTAGCTTGCTGTAGTTCATCCAACATGCGCACGTTAGCGGCGACAAATCCTGGCTTGAGTAGCAAGTCCTCTGGAGGATACCCCGTTAGTGCCAATTCAGGAAAACACACAACATGTGCTCCTGCCTCATGCGCCTGCTGCATATACGCCAGCATCTTGCGTGCATTGCCCGCAAGATCGCCGACAGTCACATTGATCTGTGCAAGTGCCACGCGAAGCGGTATGATATTCATAGGAAATTTTTCTCCTCTTGAACGAAAACATATATGTCGTAGGGACCAACTTCAGCGCGTCCGTCGTCGCCATGGTCAACGTCACTGGCATGGACTATGCCCGCGACGGGCGCCATGAATGTGGCCCCTACGACGATTAAAGGAGTTCAATCATATATGGAAATACGAGCTTTTTTTGTACTGGTCGTGCCATTTATCATCGTATTTTATCTGGCGTTCCTCTTATTTCTGCGACCACCACGGGCTGTTGTGCTGGCCTCACTCGTAGGTGGCTTGGTGATGGGCCTTGTCAATATGGTTGTTGATCTGCTCGCCTATTATGCCCATTGGTGGCATTATACCCTCAACGATGTAATCTTGCACCTGCCAATTCCGTTCTACGTCACACCCATTCTGATCTACGGAGCCTTGGTCTACCTGCTCATCTGGCGCTTCTGGCGCGGGCACGCCCACTGGTTCGCGCTTCTCCTGCTCTTCGGCATTCCTGTGTTCGGCATTCTGCGTGACATCTACGGGGCTGTCATTCGCTCATCATACACTTGGGATAGTGTCTTTGCCACACCAATAGATATTCTTATGTGGCTTGTGATGTTCTATGGAGGGTTTCTTGTGTTCCACCGTTTAGCGCCGGAACGCGAAATTGCGGTTGTGGCTAAACAATAAGAATGAGATAGGGAGCGGACATATCCGCTCCCTATCTCATTCTTATTTATCTTATTCCTCTGAAGCAAAGAATTGTTCGACATGCACCTCTTCAATACCTGGAACAACCTGAGATGTAAAGGTGGCCTGCCCCTTGAAAATGCCGAGCAACTGGTATTCACCGTTTTCCAAGAAGCGTACCTCTACCGTCTGTGTACCAGGATCAACAAGCCAGTATTCGCGTACACCTGCACGCGCATATGCATCATACTTTTTGCGGCGATCATAGGTAAAGGTGCTGGGTGATGAAATCTCTACGGCGAGATCAGGAGCACCAATAATACGTTTGCCTTGAAGCCTGTCGCTATGCTCATTGAGTACAACTGCAGCATCGGGTTGTACTACAGTCTTAGAGTCTGTTTGAAAAGTCAGACAGGTCGGCTTCTAGAGCGACTGT
>JRHI01000504.1_pt1 | contig 41718 bp, 46 predicted proteins | sample 215371 | NCBI WGS metagenome assembly JRHI01 (sample SAMN02929681, study PRJNA255918) | sediment metagenome | biome: cave system; feature: Ice Cave; material: Sediment; isolation source: sediment from deep within a dark volcanic ice cave with no known source of... ... | reverse complement strand
CAGCTTAATTCACTGTCCGGAAAACCGGGACAAGCCCAGAATGCTCCGAAATCGGTGTACCAGGTGGTAGCCGCCTCGGGACCGCTCCAGCGGAACGGCGGAAACTCGTCCACGATAGCCGCGTCCTTGGTGTAGGCTGCGGCGATCGCCGCGGGCTTGTTGGTGTTGATCGCAGCCAGGAGCGTGTCGATCGGCGCCAGCACGGCAGGATCGTACTTCGTTGCGGCGCCGGCGACGCCGGAGCAGACCAGGGCCAGCACCATCACGGTGAGGGTAAACGAGCGCAAGGACATCGGAATTCTCCTCAAACGATGTGGGAGTGAGTAAGGGGGCTTTTGTCTTTCGCCGGTCCGGGACACCTGCTCGCGATCGCTCGACCGCACCTCGGCCAACTCACCGACGCTCGCATATTCAAGGCCGCTCAACTTTCACGCATCCCCGGCCGCATGATGGCGGATGCCGTCAACAACTCTGCGCCAAAAAGAACAGCAGTGACACAGGTGAGGCTAAGCGCTCCGGCGCAGCTAGCGCGTCCCGCATTCGCGCCCTTAATCAGCTTTGCGGGTGCTCATAGAAGGCGCTCGCTAGTCTGTGCCAATTAAAAGAGCCTTCTCAGTTGCCTGTGCTCCGCTTTATCCTAGGAACTGGGCCGACGACGAGTCAGCGCCCATCCCTAACCCGGGGCCGTTACCGTGGCATTGTATGGCGACGATGCTAAATGTGCAAAACGCGGCACAAGCAGCCGAAGTGTTGCGCCCGCTGGCTGGACCATTCACGTTCTTCATTTTTACGATTGGTGTTGTGAGTGCCGGGTTGTTCGCGATACCTGTGATGGCCGGCTCATCGGCGTACGCCGTTGGTGACGCGCTCGGGTGGTCGCGCAGCTTAGGCAAACCAGTTTGGCAAGAGTGGCGTTTCTACGGCGTCATCGGTGGTTCGTGCGTGTTAGGACTGCTGGTCAATCTGCTCCACGTTCCGCCGTTTGAGATGCTGTATTATGCGGGCGTGCTGAACGCCGTGATTTCTCCGCCTTTGCTGTTCATCGTTACACAATCTCGAGCAATCCAAGGATCATGGGCCGGCATATAAATCGACCCTTCAGTAGCTTTGCGGGGTTTTTCGCTGTGCGGCTTTATGACGATCGCGCTGATCGCATTTGTGATTTTATCGATGAGCGGATGAATTTGACCGTGTAACGGTTGGCGACGGTTTGCGAACCGGATTCAAAAAGCTAATCTCTGTGCGATTTGCAACCAACCTACCTATCAGCCGTTTACACGGAATGAGGAGATGGACGCGTGCACATTCGCCCGATCAGGTCCACGGATGAGGACCGTTATCGCAGCATTCTCGACCGCACGAGCGACGAAGATCGCTACTGCCGGTTCTTCCACGTCGTTGACCACTTCGATCCAGAGATGATCCGCCGATTCGTCACGCCCGAACCTTCCATCGTGGGGCTGATCGCCGAAAAGCATGGACACGCGCTCGGAGCGGCGCACGCCTGCGAACTCACGCGCGACTGCGCGGAGGTGGCGATTGTTGTGGCGCGTGACGCGCGCCGGCAAGGCGTGGCGCTTGCCCTGCTCAGGCGGTTGGTCGTAGAATCGCAGTCGCACGGCTATCGATGGCTTGTCGCCTATTCCATGTGGGAAAACGTCGCGTTTGCCGGGCTCGCCCGCCGCGTGGGGATGACCAGCGGACTTCCGTCCGGGGGCGTCGTTCGCTGGACGCTCAGGATAGACGCCAAGGGCCCGAGCGACGGCCTAAGTTACGAGAATTCGCCGAACAGCGGCAACTCGTCGGGTGCTGGATCGAGACAGTCCGGCGCATCGTAGCTGACCCGATTGAGCTTCGGCGCTGCCGGAAGGATCGTCAGCAGCGCACTGGGGGCCGATGGCAACAGCGGCAGCGATTCTTCGGGCGCGAGTAAGATGGTGCAGGTGACCGGTAACGCGCACAGCCTGCGGAGCTTCCCCGCCTGGTCGCCGAGGGGCGTGTGCGGGTCTTACACGAGGGCGAGACAGCGGTCATACCGGGAGTGAAAACCATTCATGTCGGCGGTCATACGCCCGGCATGCAGATCGTCGTGGGTGACCGCAACCGTCGGACCGTCGTAATAGCGTGCGATGCTTCACACTTCTATGGTAATTTCGAGCGGCGCACGTCGTCGAGCGTGTACTATCGGTACGACCAGTTTCAAAACGGATTGCTCGCAATCGAGAATGCGAAAGGGCGAAACGGGAGATGGTTTCCGGGCCACGATCCGGCGATGCTTGCGCAAATGGATGCGGGCGGCGACGGCCTGTACGCAGTTGGCGAGCAAAGCTAGTGCGACCCGGATGCAAAGCAATGCGGCTCAATCTATACCTTCGCTGGCGGCAAAGGTGCCACCGTTTATCTCGAGGCGGAGCTGGCGAAACTCAGGCCATGGCGGTGCGAAAAAGTGTCAGTCCCGGCGCGTCCCGTTTGCCTCCCGGCACCGGTAAATATCGAAGCGGTAACAGCACCGGATCGACCAACCGCAAGGCGATCCTGCGGGCGGCGGGATCGAAAGGATCGGGGGTGATCGTTGCCGACTCGGACGTGGCGGGTTCGACGACGGGAGGTGTTCGCAAAATGACTACTCACTGTGCCGCTTGCGGCGAGCCGATCGTTTGCGATCCCAGTCCGGGGGGCGCTTGCTGGTGTGCCGAGATGCCTCCGGTAAAGCCGGTGGTCGGCACCGGCTGCTTGTGCCGACGTTGTCTGGCGGCCCGGCTCGTTCGCAAGTCATCCGACTCCGAATCGCCCGCGGGATAGGGAACGCATCGCAAGAAGGGGAGTAGCGTCGTGCGCATTGGGAAAACGGCCGATCCCAGAACCTCGGTGTCGACCGCAACTGCGACGGCGATCACGGTGCGCGGCTTTGATCTGTGCGGCGAGCTCATCGGTCGATTGACGTTTACCGAAATGTTCTATCTCCTGTTGACCGGCGTTAGACCGACCGCCGAGCAGCGACTGTTGCTCGACGCGACGCTGGTCGCAATTGCCGAACACGGGCTGACGCCGAGCGTTCAGGCGAGCCGAATGACCCTCGCCGCCGCGCCCGACGCCGTGCAGGCCGCGGTCGCAGCCGGAATTCTCGGCTGCGGATCGGTTGTGCTCGGCAGTGCCGAGGCGGCCGGACGGCTATTGGCGCGCGGCGTCGCTGATGCTGCCGAACAGCGACGCTCCGTCGATGCCGTCGCTGCCGACCTTGCCCGCGACTATCACGAACGCGGTGCACACCTTCCAGGGTTCGGCCATCCTTTACATAAAGACGCGGACCCGCGTGCGACGCGTTTGCTTGCGCTGGCGGACGAAGGTGGTACGGCCGGCGCACATGTGGCGTTGCTGCGCGCGATCGCTCGGGCGGCCGCCGAGCAGTGGCGCCGCGTTCCGTTGAACGTGTCCGGCGCGATCCCGGCGGTTCTGCTGGATGTGGGTTTTCCGCTCGAAGCGCTGAAGGGCGTGCCGATCCTCGCCCGAACCGCCGGCATTTTGGCGCATCTCCGCGAGGAGATGCAACGACCGATCGGGTTTTATCTCGCCGAGCACGCAGAGAACGCGGTGCGCTATGACGACGGCCTCTGATCAGCATGGGGCGATGCACGATCGCGAAAGCGAAACGCGCACGGCTTTCGCTCAAAATGCGCGCGACGAGGACCTCTATCGCGGCTTGATCGCGTATCTGTTCGAGCGCTCGCCTTTCTACCGTGAAAAGCTGACGCAGGCCGGCTTCGCCGATCCGGCGGCGGTTGGCGGCCTCGCCTCGATCGCAGGCCTGCCGTATACCGCTAAAGACGAGATCCGCCGCGAGCAAGCCGCATATCCGCCCTTGGGGCGTCACCTGGCGGCGCCCCTTGACGCGGTCCGGCGAATTTACTCGACCAGCGGAACGACCGGCGCGCCGTGTTACATCGCTCTGAGCGAGCGCGACTTGGCCGCCTGGATCGCGATCGCCTCGCGGACGAATTACACGCTCGGCCTTCGGCCGGGCTCGCGGGTGGTCACGACATACAATGCTGGACCATTCGTCGCCGGCGCGGCGCACGACGGTTTGAGTAATGTGGGCGTGACCCTGATACCGGTCGGGACGGGGAACACGCGTGGGCTGGTAAAGGCGTTCGAAATCCTTGGCGCCGACGTGCTGTTTTGTACGCCATCCTATGCGCTCCATCTCATCGAGTGGTGTCGCACGAACAGCATCGTACCGCGCAGCCTCGGAATCCGGCGCATTGGCGTTGCCGGCGAGCCGGGTGGCGGCGATCCTGTCATCCGCGCCAAGATTCAGGACGCCTTCGGTTGCCGGCTCAATGAGGCGATGGGGATCGGCGATGTCTCAATCTCGTTATGGGCGGAATGCGACGACCAAGGCGGGATGCACTTTAGCGGTCGCGATTACGCATATTTCGAGCTGATCGATCCGGAACGCGCGATGCCGCTGCCGATCGAAGACGGTGCGCGGGGAGAACTCGTCTACACGACTTTAACTCGTGAGGCGCAGCCGCTGCTGCGCTTTCGCAGTCGGGATCACGTGGTGGTCAACCTCCAGCCATGCGCGTGTGGGCGAACAACGCCCCGCGTTCGGTGCATCGGCCGCACCGATGACATGCTGATCGTCCGCGGCGTCAACCTGTACCCGACAGCGGTGCGCGCGATCATCGGACAGTTCGCACCTCGCGTGAGCGAAACGATCCGCATCTTTCCCCGCCGGCCTGGCGTCCGACAGGACGTTCCACCCACGATCGTCGTTGAACTTGGAACGGCGCCTGATGCGGTGGATGGACTGGCGAGCGAGATCGCAGCGGCCGTTCGCGCCGCGCTCATCGTTAGCACTGACGTGGAGCTGGTCGCCGCCGGAACCCTTTCGCGCAGCCAGTATAAGACATCGCTGGTCGACTACTCGCGAGCTACCTGATTTGCCAGCGATGTCGGGCTCACATGCCGATAGCGGATTCTTCCTCGGGCCACGCTTCGAGCAAATCTTCCGGTTTTCCAAAACGGGTCGCCAGTGCGATGACGTTTGCGTCGCGCAGCGCCGGCAAGAAGCCGTCGACGACGAGGTCGGTCGAGCCGACGCGGGCGGTGCTGTCGAAGGTGACCAAATCCATGTGAACCGGCGGTTCTTCCCAGTTCGGCATCGTGCGTGCGATGTAGCGGCTCGGTTGTGCGAGGTCGATGCCGAAATGGAGCGCACCAGGTGAATTGGAACCGGCCGGATAGATGCGGTGGCGCGGCGCCTTGGGATTGAACCCGCAGCCGAGTTCGATCAGCTTGCCACCAAGCAGCATCTCGCGCAGAACCTGCGCCTGAACTGATTCGCCGGTGACCTCCACGACTCGGTCGCGCGCGAATCGTACTCCGATCCGCTCTACGAACGGCTCCGGGAAGCCAACGGCCCACTGCGGATAGACGATTCCGTCGATCGGCATGATCTCGTCGTCGTCGGTCGTCAGCGCGACGCGCTCGTAGAGATTCGGCCCGTGAGTCGGCAGAAAATGGACGTAGGCACCGGGCGTCGAGGCCGTCAAATCACCCTTCCAGCGGTTCGCGCTTAGCATCGCTGCCGTGGTGTCAGGGGTGAGCCCGATGACAAGTTCGGACCCGCGTCGATCGGTTACAACGAGATCGCCGCGACCGGCTCGATAGCGATTCGCGGTCGCGCGAATGATTTCGCTCAGGAGGTCGAGGGGGAAACGCGCCTGCGGTGTGTACATGAGGTCGACGCTTCGAAAGTGCGTCAGTTTTACCCAGCGCTGCCCGTTCTGGCGCCGCAAGCCGACACAAAATGGATCGACGATCGAACAGAACCAGGTCGACATCACAAAGGTGGCGTTGGCCAGGATCGGGCGAACCGCATCCGGTATCGAGGGCTCTTGCGCGTTCGGATAGGTGACGGTGATCGGCGCGACGCCGCGCGACCGTGCGAACCCGTCGAGCGCGGCGATCACATGTGGATCGAGGGATTGGTCGGCCAAAATGAGCGCGCGATCGTCGGCCCGGATGTCGAAAACGCGCGCGAAGTTATCCAGAGCACCGAACAGCTGGGTCGTGCGCGTTACCGGCGAGAGGTCGGCATTAGGCATGGCGCGCCCGACTCGAGCAAGGCCGGCGGTGTCGAGGGGCTCAATCTGCGCAGTCGGCGGCGTTTCGATGATCTGCATAACGGACGACTCCTTGTACGTGCGGTCGACCATGTCCCATCGGCGGTCTATTGCGGTAGCATCTCGTGCGCTACGGCGCGCGTGCGGCTCGGGCCGGCCGGTTGCCAGGCATCTTCGTCGACACACAGGTTGATGAGTTCGCCGATGCCGTCGATCCGCGTGATCACGATGTTGCCTGGCCGCAAAAACACTGGGGGCTTCCGTGAGAGGCCGACACCGGCCGGCGATCCAGTAAAGATTACGTCGCCGCAATCGAGCGTGACAAACGTGCTGATGTACGAAACCAGTTCAGCCGGGGAGAACTGAAGATCGGCGGTTGAGGAGTCCTGCATGACGCGCCCGTCCACCAGGCACTGCACCCGTAAATTTCGTGCGTCGTCGACTTCATCGGGCGTGACCAGCACCGGCCCCAGCGGTGTCGTGCGTTCCCACGTCTTGCCTTGCAGCGCCTGACGCGTGCGCTGTTGCCAATCACGAACCGAAACGTCATTGCCGACCGTGTAGCCCGCAATCGCGCGGCGCGCTTCATCGACGCCGGCGTGCCGTACCGGCTGGCCGATGATAACGCCGAGCTCGACCTCCCAGTCGACCTGCTCGGAGACCTTCGGCAGCGCGATCGGGTCGTACGGGCCGATCAGGGCGCGCGCGAACTTTGCGAAAATGCTCGGATACTGCGGCGGTTCCATGCCCATTTCGCGAACGTGCCCGAGATAATTGAAGCCGATGCAGAAGATCTTTTGAGGGTTGGGAACGACCGGCGCGAACGACGCGTCATTCCACTCTACCGGGGCAGCGTTGTGGGCAGCGGCTCGGAGCTGCCAGTCGGGCCCGCTTTCCAGCAGCGCGCGCACATCGGAAAAGGAAAGCTCGCACACGCGATCGCCATCGATGCGGGCTGCGCGAGTCCCGGCGGAAGTGTTGATTGTCGCAAGGCGCATAGCTCGACTCCGGCGGATGAGGACGGCAAGGAGATTGGATTTTGCTCGCCAAGCCTTGGGCTCCCTACCGGCGTGAGGAAGCAATGTGATCGAGTGCTTAGAGCTAGAGCAAATGACACCGATGCTTCAGGAGATGCTGCGCCCGCGCGTCGAGCGGCTGGGATACCTCGGTGAATACTTTAAGGTAGCCGGCCACCAGCCCGACGCCCTTCAAGTGTCCGTCGCGCTCACCGAGACCTTGAAGTCGCAACTCGACCAAGAACTCGTTGAGCTCGTTGCGTTGACGCAGTCCGCCTGGCTTGGCAACGACTACGAACGCATCCAACACGAACGGCTGTGCATGAAGCTCGGATACACGCGCGAGTGGATCGCGGACGTCCTGGCGCTCCAGCCGCAGCACGCCGAGCGCATGCAGCCGTTGGAACGCAGCGTGCAAGCGCTCGTCCTGGCGATCCTCGCGAGTTGGGGCCGCGAGGCGCAACCAGAGCTGGCGGCCGTGGTCGAGGTGCTGGGTCCGGCCAAGACCGTCGCAGTGCTGCTGCTCATCAACAAGTACGCGGCCGACTCGCTGTTCATGAATACGGTGCAGCTCACTGCGCCGGCAGCTTCCATCTTCGCGGCGGCTCGATGAACGGCGCCGACCAGTTAAGTCCGCTCTATATTGCGGAAGCAGAGGTCGTTGCCCTCATCGATATGGGTGATGCCATCGAGTCCCTGCAGCGCGTTCTGGAACTCGAAGCTGACGGCAAAGCGCAAAACATGATCAAAACGCACGTCGGCTGGGGTGACGGATCGATCTTGCACGCGCTTGGCTCGACGGTCCCGGAGGAAGGCTTCGCTGGGACGAAGACCTGGACATATACCAAGCTCGGCGGCAATCCGGTCCTGGTCATGTTCGACAGCGGAACCGGCCGGCTGCGGGCGGTCATTGAGGCCGCGGCCCTCGGCGCACTGCGGACCGGCGCGATCTCCGGCGTCGCGACGCACTGGCTGTCGGCGCCCGACGCCGATTCATTCGCCATTATCGGCAGCGGAAAGCAGGCGCTGACCCAGGCGGCCGCGGTAGCCGCCGTCCGCACGTGCCGATCGGTACGTGTGTTCAGCCCGAACCAAGCGCACCGCGAGGCATTCTGTGCAACGCTCGCTGACCAGGTCGGGCTCACGGCGCAGCCGGTTTCGACGCTAGAGGCGGCCGTCGACGGCGCGCGGATCGTGACCCTCATTACGCGCTCGCAATCGCCGTTTCTGCGCGCCGACATGCTTGCCGACGGAACACACGTCAATGCGGCCGGGGCGATCGTCCCGGCGTACGTCGAATTCTTTGGCGACGTTTTGAGGCGCAGCCGCACTGTGAGCGCCGACAGCGTCCCATCGGTGCGAAAGCTTTCGCGCGAGCTGATGGATTACTATGGCGACGACGAGGCTGCGTGGTCGGCGGTTGTGCCGATCTCCCAGGTCGCGGCGAAGCGTCGCAATCAGCATCCCGGTGACGGGTTGACGCTCTTCAAATCGGTTGGCATGGGTCTGTCGGATATGGCGCTCGGTATTCGGGTTTACCGTGAGGCGCTGGCGCGCGGCGCCGGCGTTCGGCTGGATCCCTTCAAGCCGGCCGCTCCAAATTATCGTTCACGGGTTCTGAAAATTTGAGCAGTACGCCGGTGGCGTCGCCCGGTGGCGCGGGGGTTGCATCGGCGCCTGAGGAACTAGGGTCCTCACTGGAAAGGGAGGTCGCCATGGTCCCCCCACCGCTCAGATTCGTCGACGTCTCAAACGCGTCGCCACGCGAACAGCAACGCTGGCCCTCGATTCTGATTCCCAAAGAAGCGATCGACGCCGAGGTTGAGCGGCTCACGGACATCGCGCGATCGCCGAACGGTCGGCGCGAGTCGCTGGTCGTCCACCCGCTGGCGACGTCGCCGGGTTTGGGGCTCGCTCCGGGGATTGACGTCACGATCAGCGTGCTCAAGCCAGGCGAAGACAGTGCGCCGATCGCGCGCAATTCGACCATTGTGGACATGTGTATCGGCGGCACCGCGTCGGCGACGATCGGCCGAGCGCGGCTGGCGGTCGAGCAGTTCGACGTCTGGAATACACCTTCAATGGAGCCGTACAGCTATCGCAACGACGGTCGCGAGTTGTTCGTGCGCCTATCGTTCAGTAATGCGCCGCTGCTCGAAAAGCTGGAGGTGCATTATGTTGACGAAAGCCCGAAACCGGCGCCGCCCAACGGGGCACTGGATCCGGCGGTGCGGGAGCCGGCGGCGCGCCGCGCCCGCGACGTCGCCGAATCAATCGACGTCGGCACGGACGGCGCCAAACTGCTCGGCTACGAGTACTTGATCGACATCGATGTCGTGGATTCCAAACCGCTGCTGTGGCCTTGGAAAGAAGTCAGCAAGCATTTAGGCAAAGTCTATGAACGCGACCTCAGCTACAGCGGCCGGCACCTTTATGTGCTCTACAATCCGGCCACCGAGCGCCGCATGGGAACGACCCATTGCTTTTTTGCAACGATCGCCAAGTACCCGCCGAACAAGGTCGACCAACCACATCGCCACAGCTCGGCGGCAATCAACTACTACTTCTTTGGACACGGCAAGAGCGTCGTGATGGGCGAACGCATGGAGTGGAAGGCGGGCGATCTGCACCTGTCGGCTCCCGGCTGGGCCGTGCACAATCACGCCTCGCGCGAGCAGGGCTTCTGCGCGCTCACGATTCAAGACCATCCGCTTCAGCTAGCGATGGAATCGCTGATCTGGCAGGAGACGCTTAAGGCACCGATTCTTAAGCTTGGCTCGCAGCAGGGCTTCGAGACCAATCTAGGCAGCCTGATCGCGGTCTGATGACGATGGGCGACATCGTCGCAACCGGCCGGCGGCTCAATGGTGCGGGGGCCGACCAGAATGTTGTGGCTCTGCAGCACGAGTTGCGCGATCTGTACGAGGAGATTGCCGACTACCTCGACGATGGCCAGCTCGAGCGTCTGCCGGAATACTTCACCGACGACTGCATGTACCAGGTGATCTCCAAGGAGAATTACGACGAAGGTCTGCCGCACGCCACCGTCTACTGCGACGGCGTCGGCATGATCAAGGATCGCCTGATGGCCCTGCGTGAGACCCAAGTATACGAGCCGCGGGCGTTGCGGCATTTTATCAGCGGCGTGCGCGTCATCGCGCAGGAAGCCGACGCGGTGCGCGCTCGTGCCAACTTTCTCATCACTGAGGCGATGTCGGACCGTGAACCGCGATTATTGATGGTCGGGCGCTACGTCGACACGCTGATCCGTCGTGACGGCCGCCTGTTATTCAAGCAGCGGCTGTGCGTGTTTGACAACTACCGGATCTACCAATCGGTTGTCGTCCCGGTTTAAGGAGCAGATGATGGCAGTTACGATGGAACCCGCAGCGCCGGCGCGCCGCTGGCCGGCTGATGACACGACCCGCGTTCCGTACTGGATTTACACCGATCCGGAGATTTACCGCCGCGAGTTGGACATCTTTTTCAACGGGCAGACCTGGAACTACGTGGCACTCGATTGCGAGGTCCCCGAGCCCGGCAGCTACAAGCGCAGCTGGATCGGTGAAAGGTCAGTTATCGTGGTGCGAGCAAAGGACGGCCGCATCAACGTTCTGGAGAACCGCTGTGCTCACCGTGGTGCGCAAATCTGCTGGCAGAACAAAGGCAAGGTCGACTCGTTCACCTGCCCCTATCATCAGTGGAACTATGACCTAAAGGGCAACCTGCGGGGCGTACCGCTCAAGCGGGGGGCGCTAGGCAAGGGTGGGATGCCGAGTGACTTCGACAACACGGCTCACGGCCTGACGCCACTGCGCACGCGGGTCGTGGGCGGATCGATCTGGGCAAGCTTTGCCGACGACGTCGAGGATTTCGAAAGCTATTGTGGTCCCGAAGTTTTCCATTACGTCGAGCGGCTGTTCGATGGGCGGCCCCTTCGGTTGCTCGGCTACAGCCGTCAGCTGATTCCAAGCAACTGGAAAATGTACATGGAAAATCTCAAAGACCCGTACCACGCGACGTTGCTGCACGCGTTCTACATCATCTTCGGTCTGTGGCGGGCTGATTCGCAGTCCGAAACCCGGCCAGCTGCGGGTGGCCACGGAATTATGACCTCGCGCAACGAGGGCAAAAAAGTCACCGGAGCTACCGCCGAATTAACTCGTTTCAATGCGAAATTTGAACTCGATGACAAAGCGACGGTCACGCCGCGGCCCGAATTCGCCGACCGGAAAGTCGTCGGCATCACGGTGTTCCCGAGCGTCGTGTTGCATCAGCAGGCCAACTCGGTCGGCATGCGCCATGTCATCCCTCGTGGGCCGACGCAGTTCGAGGTCGCGTGGACCTATTTTGGTTATGGCGACGACGACGATGAAATGAGGCGGCTTCGATTGCGTCACACGAACCTGATGGGCCCGGCCGGCTTCGTTTCAATGGAAGACGGTGAGGTGCTGGCGCAATGTCAGTTCGGCGCCAACGGCTACCGCGATCGCGCCGCCGTCGTCGAAATGGGCGGCCGTGAGACCGAGCCGCAAGACCACATGGTCACCGAAGTACTGATTCGCGCGTTTTACAAGTATTATCGAGAAGTGATGGGGTTCTAGTAGCCTCCTACACGCTAAGGTGGGCTTTGAGCACCGGCTCATTGTGTTCGAGTTCGGCGCTCGAACCGGTAAAGCAGATTTCGCCTTTGGACAGGATGTAGTGGCGGTCGCCGGCCTGCAGTGCCACCTGCAGGTTCTGCTCCACGAGCAAAATCGAGAGCCCTTCGTGCTTGAGGGTCGTCATGATGTCCATGATCTCACGCACGATCAGCGGCGCCAGGCCTTCTGAAGGTTCATCCAACAGCATCAGGCTGGGATTGAGCATCAAGGCGCGGGCGATCGCCAGCATTTGCTGCTCGCCGCCCGATAATTGAAAACCCAGATTGGCGGCCCGCCGCTCGAGCTGCGGAAAAATTTTAAAAATCTTCGTGAGGTTCCACCGCCCGTTTTTGCCGCCTCGCGCGGCAACAGTGAGGTTCTCGCGCACCGTCAAACTGGGGAAGACACCCCGCTCCTGCGGTACAAAGCCAAAGCCCTGGCGGGCGACGCGATACGGCGGCCAGCCGGAAAGGTCGCGGCCGCCGTAAACGACGCGACCCGGGTGCGGCGAGAGAAAACCCATGATCGAAAGGACGGTGGTCGTCTTACCGGCGCCGTTGCGTCCTAACAGGCAGACGATCTCACCATCCTTCACCTCGAGCGAAACGCCGTGGAGGATGTGGCTGTCGCCATAGTAGGCGTGAATCGAATCGACCTGTAGCATCATGCGTGCTTGGCGCCGAGATACACTTCGCGCACCTGCGGGTCGTTGGAGATTTCGTCGCGCGTCCCGGACGCCAGAATTTCGCCATAATAGAGAACCGTGATCCGGTCGGCCAGCGAGAACACGACGGTCATGTCGTGTTCGATGATCAGCAATCCGAGTTCACGTGGCAATTGCCCAATGAGTGGCACGAGCTGCACGGTTTCGGCCGGCGACATCCCCGACGTCGGCTCGTCGAGCAGCAGCAGTTGCGGCTCGGACGCAAGCGCCAGCGCAATCTCCAGCTGACGCTGTTCGCCGTAGGAAATGGTGCCGACCGGCCGGTCGAGCCCGGCGGTCAGCCGGACCATCTCGAGCACCGAATCTGCACGAGCCCACAACCGACGATCCCGTGCGATGGATGAAAACGGGTCGTAGGCTCGGCCGCACTTCGCCTGCACTGCCAGCCGAACGTTTTCGCGAACTGACAGGCTGCGAAACAACGTATTTTTCTGAAAGGTTCGGCCGACGCCCAGTTGCGCGATTCGCTCCGGTCGGGCGCCCGTGATATCCACTTCTTGAAAGAAGATCCGCCCGCCCGAAGGCCGCAGCTGCCCGCCGATCTGATTGAGCAGGCTGGTCTTGCCGGCGCCATTGGGTCCGATAAGAGCGTGGCGTTCGCCCGGCTCGACGCGCAGGTTGACGTTCTTGGTAACTTCGAGGCTGCCGAACGATTTGCTGAGGTTCTCGGTGCGCAGCAGGTTCATGATGCTCGCTGCCACGCCGGAATACGCTTCACGAGAAAACCCCAAATGCCCTCGCGGAGGAACATGACGCCAAAGATGAACGTCACACCGACCCAGATCATCCAGTAGTCGGAATGCGAACTGACAACATTGCGCAGCAACAAGAACACGGCCGCGCCGATCGCCGGTCCAACGATCGTCCCGGTCCCGCCAAGAATCACCATGATAATTGCATCGCCCGACAGCCCCCAATACAGGATGTCGGTCGATACGAAGCCGTTGAAGAACGCGTACAGCGTGCCGCCGAATCCGGCGACGGCACCACCGATCACGAAGGCGATCAGCTTGAACCGCTGAACCGGGTAGCCCAGTGCGCGCATACGTGGTTCGTTGTCGCGTATCCCGATAAGAACCGAACCCAGCGGCGACGCGATGAGCCGCCGCAGAAAACCAAACGCCACCAGAAAGCCGGCGACGGCGACGTAGTACATGACCAGCCGTTCGTCTAGGCTCCAGCTCAAGATCGCGGGTCGTGCAAAACCGCCGATCCCGTCAGTTCCGCCGGTTGCAACGCGCCATTTGACTGCAACCGAGAACAGCAGCTGCGAGAAGGCTAGCGTCAGCATGAGAAACGAAATGCCGCTGACGCGGATGCAGAAAAACCCAATGATGAGCGCAGCCAGCGATGATAATCCGACCGCGGCCAGCATCGCGAACCAGCCATTCCATCCCAAGTGCGCGCCGAGGATCGCAACCGTGTAAGCGCTGACGCCGAAGAACGCCGCATGCCCGAACGAGATCAGTCCGGTGTAGCCGATCAGCAAATCGAGGCTCATCGCAAAAATCGCAAAGATCATTACCTCGGCGGCCAGGCCCATCGCGTATTTGCCGCCGAACGGCAGTATTGCCAGCGCCGCGACGAGGAGCGCGTAGGCCAGAATTGTGCGAGCGGGTTTGGTCATCGGCCGTCAGGCTTTGCTGATGCCGAACAGCCCCTGCGGTCGGGCCAGTAACACAACGACCATGAGCATGTAAATGACGAACGGCGCGAAATCCGAAAAAAAAGCCTTTCCGAAGGTGTCTACCAGACCCACGAACAGGCTCGCAACGAATGCTCCGCGCAAGCTTCCCAGGCCACCGACGACCACGACGATGAAGGCTGGAATCAGGATGTCGATGTCCATACCCGCGTAGATGCCGAGAATCGGTCCGGCAACAGCGCCGCCCAGCGCAGCAAGACCAACGCCGAACGCGAAGATCGCCGAAAACAACAGCGGTACATTGATACCGAGGCCGGCGGCGACGTTGGCGTCGTCAACTCCCGCGCGAACCATGGCACCAATGCGGCTGCGCTCGAGGAACAACCACAACGCCAGCGCGACGACCAAGCCGAAGACGATTAAGAACAAACGATACAGCGGTAAGGTTACCCCCCACGCTTCAACCGAGCTGCTCAGCAGCGCGGGCGTCGGCAGGCTCCGGATATCAGGTCCCCAGATCCATCGCACGAGGTCCACGAAAACGAACGTGAAGCCAAAAGTGAGCAGCACCTGGTCGAGATGGCCGCGCGTGTAGAGCCGCCGTAAGAAGATGCGCTCGACCAAGATCCCAATGACGATCGCGGGAATTGGCGCCAGCGCCAGCGCCACCCAAAAATTGCCCGTCCATCGCATAACCGCCAGCGCGACGAACGCTCCCAGCATGAAGAATGAGCCGTGAGAGATGTTCACCACGTTCATTAAGCCAAAGATCAATGACAGGCCGGCTGACATCAGAAACAGCAGCATGCCGTATACCAAGCCGTTGACGAGCTGGGAAGCGATCAGCTCCACGACGCTGTGCTACGGTCGCCGGGCGTCCACCGGTCGGCGCTCCGTCAGGTCGGTAACGTCGCCGGATCGCGCAGGTTTTTCACGGTGGCAATGACTTTGTTAGCCAGCCGGCCGCCGACCTCGGCGACCTCGCGGACGTACATCGAATTGATAACGTTGTGGGTGTTTGCATCGATGCTGAACGGGCCACGCGGCGCGTTGAATTTGACGCCCAGCATTGCGGCGGTCAACTTGTCCTTATCTTGGGTGTTGCCGCCAGTGGTCTTGAGTGCTTCGTGGATCACGCGGCCGCAAACGTAACCGTACTCCGAATAGACGCTCGGGAATTCGTTGTATTTTGCGCGGTAATCGGCGACGAACTTTTTGTTCTCGGGGGTCTCAAGCGTGTCGGTGTAGTGCAGTGAACTGATGATGCCAAGTGCGTCGCGGCCTTGGGCGGGCAGGACGTCGCTTTCGACCATGAACCCCGAACTGGTGATTTTGACTTTGCCCTTCAGACCAAATTCCGCGTACTGCTTCACAAAACGCACCGCGTCGGTTCCCGCATAGAAGTGAAACGTCCCAGGCGGGTTGATCGAGCGCACGTCGGCCAGGTACGCGCTGAAATCATTGGTCCCTAACGGCGGGTAGATCTCCTTGATGACCTTGCCGCCTTTGGCGCCCACAAAACCGAGTTTGAACTCGTGGAGAACATCACGGCCGCCGGCGAAGTCGGAGGCGGTAAGCACCGCCTCTTTAGCTATATTGTCGTAGTACCACTCACCCATATTGAAGTGATTCTGCCAGCCCGAGGTCGACACGCGAAACAGGGTCGGGATTTTCACATAGGAGAGCGCGGTTGTGCCAGCACCGGAGCACACGAAGAACTGGCGGCTTTGGCGCAGGTAGTCGACGCAGGCCATCATCACGCTGCTGGCCTGGATGCCGCACACGATATCGCACTTGTCGCTCTCAACGAGCTTCTTGAGTTTCTGCAAGCCGACCTGAGGATTGATCTCGTCGTCTTCGCGAATGACTTCGATTTTTCGTCCGGCGATCTCGCCACCGATGCTTTCGAAGTACATGTTCATCGCGTTCAGGTTGGCGCTGGCAAGGGCGGCGAAGACCTTCGAGAAGGAGTTGAGCACGCCGATACGGAGCGGCGCTTTGGCTTGCGCAAGAACTACGGGCGCCCTTAAGGCCAGAGCGGCCCCGGCCCCAAGCGCGGCCGTTCCGGACAAGAATCGTCGCCGGCTGTTCGAAGCCGGACTGGACAAGTCGGATCTCACGATGCTCTCTCGCTTATGGCCTGCGTTTGCGCGCCAACGCTGCGCCCCTCGCGGGGATGGCGGACCGTACTCCGCCCGAGGTGAATCCACCTTCGCTCGACAAAGCTAACGACGTGATGATTTCAGGACCGCGGACACCGCGCAACGGAGTTGCAACGCCGAATGTGCGAAGCTAACGGCGACGGCGCCTGGGTTCACGTGGCGACGATTGATGCGCTACCGATTGGGTCGGTGACGCAGGTCGGCGTCAACGGTCAGCCGGTCGCGTTGTACAACGTCGCAGGAACGATCTATGCCACCAGCGATATCTGCACCCATTCCCAAGCCTACTTGTCGGAGGGCTACCTGGAGGGCGACATGATCGAGTGCCCGCTGCACCAGGGCACCTTTCACGTGCCGACCGGTCGGGCGGTCGGGCCGCCGGTTACTGATGATCTGCCGACATATGCCGTGCGCACTACCGACGGGGCCGTATTCGTCAAACCCAACACCTCAGCACCGGCCTCCCACTAGCGGACGGCGATGGCGAAGTTCGGAGACTGACATTCTTGGCCGCAGAGTTCTCATACCGACTTCGAAGGTCCAATCACATTGCGCCAAGGATGGTTTGTCCGACGCTCGCCATCCGTCTTCGCTCACTCGGTACCTTCGGCGGCGGCAAAACTAAGTTCTAACGTGAGGCCGTTCGGATCCTCGACGAAAAGTTGATGGTCGCCAGTTGCGGGCACGGTACGTTCGGAATACTCGATCGCGAACTGCAAAAGCCGCTGCTTCATTTCAGCGAATCCGGTGCAACGGAGCGAGATGTGGTCGAGCGGGCCGGTTCCCGGACGCCCGCTGCCATTCGTCGGCGGTGACGGCGTCTCGAGAGCGCTATCAGATGCGGCAAGATGAACGATGGGATGGTCGCCGTTGTAGAGCCAATATCCAACGAACGAGAACGGCGGTCGCGGCCCAAGCCGGAGACCGAGGACCCGCACGAAAAAGTCGCGGGTCTGTTCGAGTCTGCTCGTGCGCAGCAGAAAATGGTCGATCCGTTGGATGCTCACGGGAACCTCGAAAAACGGTCTGGTGCGGAAATTCGCTAGCCCGCCGAAAAACTTCGACTCGGTGAGCTTCGGGTAATGAAAAGATCTTTTGCGAAGCGTGACCCACCCTGCGCATCGATGGCGAACCGTTGCGGAGGTGACGTCTTGCTGTTTTGAGCGGCCGGTTTACCGTGGGCCCTTTGCCGGCCGGAACGCTGGTCCAGCGTTGCGGTCGCGTGGCTGCTCATAATCCGCCGGCGGCATCGATGAGGGCGCCGGTAACGTAGGACGACTGCTCGGAAAGTAACCACAGGATAATGTCGGCGATCTCATCCGGGCGGCCGATTCGCTTTGCCGGCACGGCCGACAGCATCTGCGCCATTTGCTCGGGGTCGCGTGTGGCGTGAATTTCGGTATCAATCAGCCCGGGGCGCACCGCGTTGACCCGTATTCCTTCCGCAGCGACTTCCTTCGCTAGTCCCACCGTCATGGTGTCAAGCGCGCCCTTGGTCGCGGCGTAATGGACCCACACGCCGGGTGAGCCGGTGCGCGCGGCTCCGGAGGAAACGTTCACGATCGCACCGCCGCCATGGCCGCGCGCAGTGGACATCCGCCGCACTGCCTCTCGCGCGCACAAAAATGCGCCCACGATATTCACCATGCACACTTCTTCGAGCTGGCCGGCCGACAGATCCGCCACTCGACGAGGGCCGGCGGTAATTCCCGCGTTGTTCACTAAGCCGACGATCGTCCCAAGACGCCCGGCTGCGGTGTCGAACGCTTGCACGACGTCGGCTTCACTGCTCACGTCGGCTTTGATCGCCAGCGCTTGGCCGCCGGCGGTTTCGATCTCGCTCACGCAGCGCGCGGCCGCGGCGGTCTGTTCCCGATAGAGGATTGCCACCGCATAGCCGGTCTTTGCCGCCGCCTTGGCGGTCATGGCGCCGATGCCGCGGCTGCCACCGGTGACGATCAAGGTCGCGGTTTTGCCGGCCGATTCTTTCTGCACGATATGCTCTGCGTTCGTTTCGCAAGGTCGCGCGTCCGTTCAGGGCCGCAGCCCCCAGGTCGGACGGTTCTTGGACGGGGTGTCGGGCTAGCGTCGGGGCATGAAGCCGCAGATCGGCTGTTGAACTGGCGCGGCGCTGGTCTTGGCCGGGTCGTTATTGGTTGGCGCGGCGCCTACGCGCGCCTAAATCCGCGTCCGAATCTCCCCGGCATTGCGGGGGTCCCGGGCACCGACCGCGTCATCAAAGAGGCGATCACGTTTCATTGAGCGGCTAGTTTCGATGGACAGGTAGAACTGCGCGAACATGGTTTCCGGTGGCCGGAATGTGGTCCACTTCAAATTCGGTGGCAAGTTTGGAAACCAGGAATAAACCCCAGCCGCCCCGCGAATGCGGAAGTTCGGGCCGCCCTCGTCGAGGCTGGAATGGGCCGCCAGCGTCCGTAACGTGAAAAGTCGCTACGCCGCGACCCCAGGCGATCTCGGCCTGGACAACACCGCCCGCGTGCTTGAACGCATTGCTGATCAGTTCGCCGACGATCAATTCAGCCGCCGCATAATCCGAAAGCGGGCTGCCGTAAGCACGCAGTTCGTCCATCACTTCGCGACGCATCTCGCGGGCATGCCTGAGATCGCGAGTTCCCGGTTCAGGCATTGGACGAGCCCCCCATTTGCGGACCAAGATCCTAGTACCCTATGCCCGTTTTTTCCCTATTTCAATACCATTCCCATGACGCCGTCCCAGACCGCCGCTTGCCGCTTGTGCAGCAGTCCCAAGCCGGCGTCGCGGGCGCCGGACGAACGGGGCGGCCTTACGGCTTGATGCCGAGTTCCTTAAAATAGGCGTTCGAGTTCACTGGCCGGCCGAGAAAGTTCGTGACCTCAACGTCGGCGTCATACGTTCCCGCCGGCTCGAGGATCAGCTCGCGGTAGCGCAGGCCGACCTGCGGATTTTCGAGACCGGCGGCTTGGAACGCGGTGAACATGTCGGCCGCGTAGACCAGCGCCCACTGTAGCCGTTGGTCCTAGGCCGATGCCACCGTGGCCATCGCGTCGATGACGACGTACCCTTCGCCGGCGCCGCTCAGCAGAATCGGGTTGAGGTCAAGCGTCATCACCCCCAATGACTGATGCATCATCATCCGGCTGACCGCAACCGTCGCTGCGCAGAATGCGGTGACGTCGAGCGGCGGTTCGCCCCGCGCGCCATCGAGAAGGGGCGCGATGCGCAGCCGATACAACGCGCGTCGCACGTCATCCGGCTCGATGGGCGGCAGCAGCGTGCGCACGTCCGGTAATGCCTCCACATATTTCCCGCCTTCGCCGATCAAAACGATCGGGCCGAAGATTGGATCGCGCCGAGCGCCGATCATCATCTCGTGCCGGCCAACAGCCATTAGCGCGACGATCACGCCGTCGTATCGGTGGCCGTGGCGTTGCAATGTGCTGGTGATGCGGTGGTACGCCGCCGCGACCGCCGCCTCGTCCGTGAGTCCGAGAATGACCAATCCGAGTTCGGTTTTGTGCGCGACTTCGGCCGAACAGCCTTTCACTGCAACCGTACCGCCAAGTGCATGGAACGCTGCAACGGCTTCGGCTTCAGAATGGCAAAGACGGTGAGGCACCACGCGCAGTCCGTGTTGCGCTACCAGCGCCAAGGTCTGGGGCTCGTTGAGTGCGCTCCCATCGAACGGTCGCTGGCCGCGGGTTGGAAACGCAGGCGGATCGCGGTGGCGCGTGCGCGCGATGAGCTGGTAATGAGAGACGAACTGGTCGAGCGCAGCGACCGCTTGCGTCTCGAGTTCAAACGTCGTCAGCCCGGCGGCTCGAAACGGCGCTGCGACGCTCGGTTGCGACGCTGCGACGACCACCGGCTTGCCGGTCAGCGCTGCCAGTGCCGCGGTGTCGCGCGCAAAGCCGTCGAGGTCGTATGCGGCGCCAGCAACCGGGATGCCGATGAGGAAGACGTCGGCAGCCGGATCGCGCGCGATGATGGGTAGGATGTCGCCTAAGAGCCGGCCGTTGGTCAACAGCGCCGCAGTAACGTCGATCGGATTGGTCGTCGTGGCAAAACTCGGCAGCAAGTCGTCGAGCGCCGCGCGCGTTTGGGGTGCGAGCGCCGCCAGCGGCATTCCGGCCGTGGTCGCCGCGTCGGCGACCATCACGCAGGTGGCCCCTGCGTTGCTGACGGCCACAAGACGCTTGCCGGCCGGCGCCCAACCTTTGAGGTAAAGTTCCGCTGCGTCCACGAGTCCGAAGACGTCCTGCGCGCGCCAAATGCCGAGCCGCTCGAAAAGTGCATCGACAATGCGATCCTCGGTCGCCAGCGCACCGGTGTGCGATTGCGCAGCTTGTTGACCGGCGGCGGTACGGCCCGCTTTGAGAGCAACGATTGGTAGGCCGCGTTCGCGAGCGACCAGCGCGGCTTCGGCGAGGTGACCGGGGTCCGGGATACTTTCGAAATAGAGCAGCAGCAGCTCGACCGCCGGATCGGCGGCGACCGTGATGGCCAGTTCGCTGACGGTGACGTCGGCCTGATTGCCGATCGCGTGCGCGTGTCGCACGCCGATCCCGCGCCGCCGCAGCAGGCCATAGGGCACGACGCTCATTGAGCCGCTTTGGCTGATGATGGCGAGCGGGCCATCGGCCGGTGCTTCCTCGATGAACATCGAGGAAAAACTCGCGACGGTTCCGGTGCCGAAGTTCGCGAGTCCTTGTGAGTTTGGCCCGATCAGCCGCATCGAGTGCGTCCGTCCGACGTCGACCATCCGCCGCTCGCTGGCGCGGCCATCCGCCGACGCGGTTTCCCCGAAGCCCGAGGCCATGATGATCGCGACTTTCACGCCACGCTCCGCGCAGCTTTGGACCGCTGCGACCGCCGCGTCTCCGGGGACCGCCACAATTGCCATCTCGGGCGCTTCGGGCAGCGCATCGAGATCGGGATAGGTGCGGTAACCCTGCGCCAACGCTCGTACCGGATTGATTGGGTAGACGCGTCCTCGATACCCGAAGCGGCTCAAGTACAACAGCGGCCGGCCACCGATCTTGTCGGGATTTTCGGATGCGCCAATGATGGCGATCGATCGCGGATCGAGCGCGCAGCTCAGTGGAGCGGTCACGCTCCGCCGGCGCCGCTCACACGGTAGCGATTGGGGTGACGGGCGAGCCGACCGCACCTGGCAGGCGCAGCGGGGGAGCGGTCAGCAGAAAGCGGTTCCGTCGTTGCGCGCGCAGCCATTGGGCCAGCGGCGTCAACCACCACAGTTCACCGAGATGAACGCCCAGCTTGAAAAGGCAGTGCTCGTGCAGCGGTAGTGACGCTGCCGGGCCGGCGGTGGGGCGCGCTGGTATCGCTTCCACTGCGTAGTTGTCGGCGATCAACACAGCGAGCTTGCTCTGGGTGATCCATTCCAACAGCCGTGCGTCCCGACCGTCGAGGACGGCGCATGCCTGGTCCAAGATCTTTCCGTCAGGTTCCTTCGCCATCTCGAGGACGAGTTGCGCGAAACCGGTGTGCAAGCAGACCATGTCGCCCGGTTCGATTTGGACGTCGTCGGCTTCGAGCACACGCATCAACGCGTCATAACCGACGAGCGCTCGCGATTGCCCAACGTGAGCGTGCAGATCGATCAATACCGCCCGCCCTTGCATTCCTTTGACGGCCATGTTCTGGATGCCAAGACGATGCGCGAACGAGGTCGAACGCGCCGTGACGACGCCGACTGCGCCCGCGTCCGTGGCTTCGTGCGGTCCGACGATATCATCGCCGGCGCGATAACCATTGTAGAAGACAGCCTCCGGCGTGCCGTCATCGTCGGCATCGAACAGTGCCCCGGCGTGTGCTAGGCTATCCCATTGGGTGGAGTACTGCAGGTGGATGATCGCGGCATCATCGTTCATCACGTCGGTCGAGAGCGGATCGTCGCGATCGGTTCGGTAGTTGAAGTTAGGTTTGCCGTTGCGGACCGTCGGGCGCAAGACCGGCGGGTGCCGGCGAGGGTTGAGGATGTTACCGCCCGGGAAGTCGAGCGGCAGCGAAAGGCAGAACACGAGGCCGGCGCGCACCTCTGCCACGCCTTGTCGAACCTTTTCCGGGGTCAGCAGGTTGAGGCGGCCCAGTTCGTCGTCGGGTCCGTAATCGCCCCACGTCGATCCGTCCGGCCGCCGCTTCCAACGCACTCGTTATCGGGACGCGACTGCGTCTGCGTTGAGCTTGAGGTGCACGATCGTTCCTTTGCGCACTTTGATATCACTCTTTAAACCAGAGACCAGTGCCACGCCTGCGGCTGCGCCGGCGATCGTGCCGCCTTTTTTACCAGTTCTTTTGGAAACCATGTGGCCGGCGACCGCCGTTCCCATGATGATGCCGGCATCGCGCAGCCTGTGCGTTTTGGGCTCGAATTGCGACATCGACGTAACCTTGGCATCGATCGGCGCGACGCTACCGTTCGGCATTTTGATGTCGTCGAATACGACGTTCATCGTTGCCTTGTGCGATGCCGACGCCGGGGTCACGTTTTCGACGTGGCCTTCGATCGTGCCGCCCGAGAGTCCGGGCGTCTTGTGGAAAAAGCCCTCTTTGACGACCAGCGTAAAACGGTCGCCGTCGTGGTTGGTTTTCGAATCGATCGATTGCTGTAATGCTCCTTCGACCTGCGTCCCTTTGGCGGCGAGGACCCCCTGCGCGCAAAGCTGCGGCGACCCTAGGAGCGTTGAGCCGATTGCACCGACGGCTAGTACGTAGGAAAGCTTTTTCACCGGTTGCTCCTGACGAACGCGCGCCTGCAGCGCGCTCAGTGCCTCCGCGATGCCACGGCGCGGAGGAATATTGAGAATAGATTGGACGCCGTGTGCGCCCGCGCGTATGATACCACAGAGGCGGGACGGCCCCCGCCTGGTACCGAAGCGCCATATTGGAGCCAGACCGGCGGGTGTGATGTAATGGTAGCCTGCGACCTTCCCAAGGTTGATGCGCGGGTTCGATTCCCGCCACCCGCTCACTGACAACGAGGGATCGGTCGACGGCGACGTAGCCAAGTGGTAAGGCGGGGCTCTGCAAAAGCCCTATTCCCCAGTTCGAATCTGGGCGTCGCCTCGTCTTGTTTAGAGGATGCTAGAACTTCGCCGTACCGCCTTCCGCGACACGAATGTGCGCCGGGCCTTCACCCTTGGCACCCTGCTGGCATTGCTGGTGGCGTTCGCCGTGTACGGGACGTTCCGCATTTACACGCAGCTCGACTCGACGGCCGCCCTGCAGCGCAGCCTCGACCAGTCGCGAGCGCAGCTCAATGACGTGATTCGCATCCAGCTCGACGAAGAGACCGGATTGCGCGGCTACATCGCGACAAACAATCTCTCGTTTTTGGAGCCGTACCTCAACGCTAAAGACCAGTTCCTGAACTCGATGGGCCAGCTCGAGGCGGCGACCAAGGATTTGGGAATTCGTGAGCTCGTGCCGCTATTCGCCGATATGAAAGCCCAGCATCTCGAGTGGGAGACCAACGTGGCGCGGCCGCTGGTCCGCAATCCGCGCGCGAAGGATTCGGTGCGACGCCAAACGTTAGGTAAGATCATCATCGATCGGTTGCGCTCGGATGCCAATCGCGTGCGCAGCCTGCTCGACCAGCGGCTGGCGGCGGTTCAGAACGACCTGAAACGCCGGATCAACGAGACGCTCGGGGGCGCACTCGTCGGCATTTTGGTTTTCGGCGTCATCGGGATCTTCTTCGTTGGGCAGCGCACCCGGATGCTGGCACAAATCGATCGGGAGCGCGGCATCATCGAAACCTTGCAGGGCGCGTTCCGCACGGGCTGGGATGAATTACCGGGCTCGCGCATTGGGACGGCGTACAGCTCAGCGACGCGCGATGCGTCGGTCGGCGGTGACTTGTTCGACATTCGGCGACTCGACGACATGCGTGGGCTGCTGGTCGTGGCGGACATCAGCGGCAAGGGTGTCGAAGCGGCGGTGAATACCGCCTTCGTGAAGTACTCGATCCGCGCACTAGCCGATTCCGAAGACGACCCGGCGCGCATATTGATGGCGTTCAACCGAACCTTTATCCGTACGATAAAAAATCCAAGTTTGTTCGTCGTCACATTCGTTGGAATTCTCGACGCGCGACAGCTCACATTGACCTATGCCAGTGCCGGGCACCCGGGCGCGTACGTTCGCCGAGCGGGACACGTGCGGCAACTCGACATCACCGGTCCGATCGTCGGGCTCGACCCGGCATTCACCTATGAGACGCAAGTGGAGGCGCTCACGCCGGGCGACCTGTTGTTTCTGGCGACCGACGGCTTGACGGAGGCGCGCGACGCCGACGGAAATCACCTCGACGAAGCCGGCGCGATTCGATTGATCGAGCGCTGCACCGGCGACCCGCAGGCATGCGCCGACGGCTTGGTGGCGGCGATCCGTGAACTGAGCGGCGGAACACTCGACGATGATTTGGCGCTGCTGGTCGTATCGGTGGACGGTCTGCCGGCCAAGAGTAGCGCGCTGCCGCTCAAGCGCGGCGCGCCGGCCGGCTAGGATCGCGGGATGCTAGCCAAGCGAATCGTACCGTGCCTGGACATTCGCGCCGGACGGGTTGTCAAAGGCGTACGGTTCGTCGAGCTTATCGACGCTGGCGATCCGGTCGAACTGGCGCGCATCTACGAAGCGCGCGGCGCCGATGAGCTGGTGTTCCTTGACATCACTGCGACCGTCGAAGGCCGGCGCACGACGCGCGAGGTTGTGCGCGCCGTTGCGCGGGAGTTGACAATCCCGTTCACGGTCGGCGGCGGCGTCGGCAGCGTTGATGACATACGCGAGCTGCTGCGGGCCGGCTGTGATAAGGTTTCGGTCAACAGCGCGGCCGTCCGCCGGCCGGCAATCCTGCGCGCTGCGAGCGCCGAGTTCGGTGCGCAGTGCGTCGTGATCGCCATCGATGCGCGGTTCGATGGGGACCGAGGTGGATGGGAGGTCGTCGTGGACGGTGGCCGGACACCGACCGGTCGGGACGCCGTCGCGTGGGCTCGAGAAGCGACCGGGCTCGGCGCCGGCGAAATCTTATTGACGAGCATGGACCGCGATGGAACAAAGGCCGGGTTCGATTTGGCGCTGACGCGCGCGGTGCGCGATGCGACGGCGGTACCGGTTATCGCTTCGGGGGGCGCCGGCAGCATCGACGATTTTGTCGACGTCTTCGAGGCGGGCGCCGACGCGGCGCTGGCGGCGTCGCTGTTCCATTTTGGAGAACTCGACATCGGCCGGCTGAAGTCGGCGCTCGCCGCGCGCGGGATTTCAATCCGCCAGGACCAAGCGAATTCGCATGTCGCTCGATGACCTGCGGTGGGGCGCCGACGGTTTGCTGCCGGTGGTGATCCAAGATGCGCGATCGGGGGTCGTGCTGACGCTTGCGCACGCCAACCGCGCCGCGCTCGATCGCACGCTCGCAGAGCATTCGACGTATTTGTACAGTCGCAGGCGGGGCGAACTCTGGCACAAGGGTGCGACCTCCGGCAACACGCAAGCGGTCGTTGACGTCTCGTACGATTGTGATGCCGATGCGTTGCTATACCGTGTGATCCCCAAGGGGCCGGCGTGCCATACCGGCGCAGCAACCTGCTTTCACCGCCGGCTGACTGCCGAGCGAAGCGTTTCCGCCATTGACTCGGCGGCGCCGGGGTACGACGGGACGTTCGAGCGCGCGGTGGGGTACTTGAAATCCGTGATCGCGGCGCGGCGCACGGCGTCACCCCAGACGAGCTACGTCGCCGCACTGTTGCACGGCGGCGTCGACCGAATCGGCAAGAAAATCGGCGAGGAGGCGACCGAAGTCGTCATCGCCGCCAAAAACGGGACGCCTGCGGAGATCGCGTGGGAAGTCGCCGACTTGTTTTTCCACACGCTCGTCTTACTCGAAGAGCGCGGCGTGACGCTCGACGACGTCGGCGCGGAGCTGTTACGGCGAGCCAAGTAGCTGCCGCACGCGCCGAATCGCGCGTGTTGACCGATCTGCGCGGCGTCGGCCCGGAATTTGCTCGAAAGCTCGCTGCACTCGACATCGTTTCGCCGGCGCATCTCGCTCGCACGTATCCGCGCACGTATAAGGATTGGCGCGTCCCGACGCCGGTCGCAGCAATCGTTCGGGCGGCGCTGGATCGCGCATACCGCGCGGACGATTCGGAGTCCGCCGAGGAGATTGCCCTGGGCGTCATCACGAAGGTCACAGAGTTTCGCCGGCGCATCGCGATCGTAAGCGCTGAGCTTGAAGACGATTCGGGGCGACTGCGAGCGTCGTGGTTCGGCCGGCGCGGGTTCAGTGGTAAGCTGGCGGTCGGCGATCGCGTGTTCGTGCACGGGCGCGTGCAGCTGAGGCGGCAGGGGCGACAGTCCGGTGTCGAAATGAACGTGCTTCATCATCGCATCCTGCGAGATGGCGAGCGCTACGAAGGTGCGATCGTTCCGATCTATCCGGCAGGCAAGGACGTTTCATCCCGGGCGCTGGCCACGCTCATCGAACGCAATGCCGATGCGCTTGAGACGTTCATCCACGACGTCATACCGCCGGCCGTGCTCGATGCCCGCGGATATTCGAGCCTGCGCGCGGCCTGGAGAACGGTGCACCATCCGGCAACGCTCGAGGCCGCGGCGGCCGCGCGCGAGCGGCTCGCTTTCGAGGAGTTCTTCGCGATCGCGCTGGCGGCGGCCGTCCGACGCGCTCAGCGCCACGCCGCCGGCGGCGCGATCGTGCTGCTGGCGCCGCCGGACCTGATCGACGCATTCGAAGCCGCGCTCCCGTTCGCGCTGACCCGCGCGCAGCGCAAGGTTATCGAGGCGATTTATGCCGATCTGGGCCGCCCGGCGGCGATGAACCGTCTCTTACAGGGCGACGTAGGCAGCGGCAAGACCGCGGTGGCGGCCGCCGCAATCGTGCTTGCCAAGCGCTGCGGCGTTCAAAGCGCGCTGATGGCGCCGACCGAAATTCTGGCGGCGCAGCATGCGGCCAAACTCGCGCCGCTCTTGCTGCCATTCGGCATTCGCTTAGAGGCGCTGTTTGGAAGCTTGAGCCACCGCTCGCGTGCCGGCGCAGTCCAGCGAATTGCCAGCGGCGAGTGTGATTTGGCCGTCGGGACTCACGCGCTCATCACGGACGACGTGCAGTTCGCACGCTTGGGGCTGGCCGTCATCGACGAACAGCACCGATTCGGGGTCGCTCAGCGCGCTAAACTTCGGGGAAAAAGCGTCGCGCCGCATACGCTCTACATGACCGCTACACCGATTCCACGCAGTTTGGCCCAAACGCGCTATGCTGATCTCGATCTTTCGATCATCGACGAGCTGCCGCCCGGCCGTACCCCAATTCAGACCTACGTCTTGCGAGCGGGCCGCAAGCCGCTGGCCTACGAGTTTGTCCGCAAGCACATCGCCGCCGGCCAGCAAGCCTACGTGGTCGCGCCCGCGATCGACGAGTCAGACGTCGAGCTGACGAGCGCGATCGCGGAGCTGGAAGTCCTACAGTCCGACGTGTTCGCCGATCTGCGGGTCGCGCTGTTACACGGAAGGCTGGCGACCCGCCAGAAGGACGAAATCATGGCGCGCTTCGTCCGCGGCGACATCGACGTCTTGCTCGCCACGACGGTCGTCGAGGTCGGGGTCGACGTCGCTAATGCCAGTGTCATGGTCATCCTCGATGCCCACCGGTACGGCTTGGCACAACTCCACCAGCTTCGCGGTCGGGTCGGTCGCGGGGCCGCGTGCTCGTACTGCGTTTTGATTGCCCCGGACGAGCGAGCCGACATCGCGCGGCTTTCGATCTTGGCGGAGACGAACGACGGTTTTCAAATCGCCGAAGAAGATCTTCGTTTACGCGGCGAGGGGGAGTTCGCCGGGACCGCCCAAGCCGGCGGCGCCGGATTGCTCGGGAGTGGCACCGGCGATTTCGGCTTATACATGCGCGCGAAGGCCGATGCTGACGCGCTCGTCGCTGCCGATCCGCGCCTATCTAAGGCGGAGAATCGCCCGTTACGTTCTTTGCTGGATTTTGATGCTACGCTGCGCGCGACGCTCGTCACGTCATGAAGGCGGCACGCGCGGTTGCCCCGGTCGCGGTTGGCTTCGATTTCGACCATACGCTGGGCGTCGATAACGCATTGGAACGGACCGTCGCGCTGGCGGTGGCCGCTCAGGCCACTCGGTTGCAGCGGGTCGGGTACGATGAGCCGGCTGCCGAGATCGGCATCGATGGCGCGCTGGGCGCGTATCGTGGCGGCCGCAGCACGCTCGATGCCGCGCTCGGCGGATTCTTCGCGGACATGCTTGGGGGTCGCGGCGATATACCGGCCTTGGTCCAAAGCTTTCGCGCACAGTCGGTAGCGCGGGCGCCAGAGTTCGTGCGGGCGCTGCCGGGTGCCGTCGACGTGCTCGCATCGCTCGCTGCTCGTGGCGTGCCGCACGCAATTTTCACGAACGGCTGGAGTCCGCTGCAGGAGGCGAAGGCGCTCGCCATCGGCTACACCGGCGCGCTGTTCGTGAGCGATGTGGTCGGCGTTCGCAAACCGCTTGCCGCCGCGTTCGACGTGCTGGCCGCCGCCCTCGGAGTTCCCATTGCGTCATTGTGGTACGTCGGTGATGATCCACTGGTCGACGTGGATGGTGCGCGTTCCGCCGGCGCGGTTGGGGTGTGGTTTGATTGGGAAGGTCACCCGTTTCCAAATGGTATGGTCGCACCCGCGCACGTCATCCACGAACTCCGCACCCTCGACGTCCTCCTGCGAGGTCGCATGGACGAGATGGCGAAGCCCGCGCCATGAGAGTGACCGGGGGCGACTTGCGCAGCCGGCAGATCTCCGCGCCGCGGGGACTGGCGGTGCGACCGACGCCCGCTCGCGTCAAAGAAGCCTTGTTTTCGATTTTAGCCGAGCGCATCAACGCCGCCCGCGTCCTCGACCTGTATGCTGGCAGCGGTGCGATCGGCTTCGAGGCGCTCTCACGCGGTGCGGCTCACGTTACCTGCGTCGAGATCCATGCGCCGACTGCCGCTGCGATCCGCACTACCGCCGAGCGGCTCGGGCTCGCGCGCGCAGTGGCCGTCATCTGTGCACCAGCGGAACGCGCCGCACAACGCGTCGCCGGGCGATTCGACATCGTCTACGCCGATCCACCGTACGCCTTGCCGCCGCCCCATCTATCGCTGGGTACGCTGAAGCGCCGCGGGGCGATCGATCGACACTCGATCGTCATCTACGAGCATCATGGCGATGCGGCGACGTTCGTCGGCGCCGGTTTCGCCGAGACGCGCCAAGCGCGCTATGGCGACGTCACCTTGCAATTCCTGAGAATCGATGACGGCGCCCTCTCCGGCTAGCGGTCTTCGTGCTCACGCCGTCTACCCTGGTTCTTTCGATCCGCCGACGAACGGGCACCTCGACGTGATCGTCCGCGCGGCTCGGATTTTTCCACAGGTCACCGTCGCCGTTGTCGTCAATCCGCAGAAACGCGACCCGTTTTTCACGCTGGAAGAGCGGATGGAGATGTTGCGGGAGTGTTGCGGCGGTCACCCGAACGTGCAGGTCGAGCACTTCCGCGGCCTGCTTGCCGGCTTCGTCCGCGTTCGCGGGTTTGACGTCATCGTAAAGGGGTTGCGGGTCGTGTCGGATTTCGAAAGTGAGATGGCCTTTGCGCACATGAACCGGTCGCTGTCTGGCGTCGACACAATGTTCCTCATGTCGGACGCCGGCTACTCGTTCATCAGTTCGAGCCTGATCAAAGAAGTCTATTTGCAGGGTGGCGACGTTTCGCAGTTCGTGCCGCCTGCCGTCCTAAAATTTCTGGCGGTCAAGCGCCCCGCAGGAGGTTAGCGTGTCCATCTACCGCGTCATCGATAAACTTGAAGGGTACGTTCGTGACGGAACCTGGCTACCGCTGGGGATGCGCATTCTCAGCGAAGAACGGCTGGTCGAATTCATCGAGAAGATGCGCTCCACATTGCCCGAGGAAGTCGGCCGCGCCAAGACGATCTCATCGAACAAGGACCGCGTCATCCGCGCGGCCGAGGAGAAGGCGCAAGCCATCGTCAGCGAAGCCGCCACCACCCACAGCCAGCTCGTCGATCAGGCCGAAATCGTGCGGCAGGCTCGAGCGACGGCCGACGTGGTTCTGCGCGAAGCTGAAGAGCGCGCGCGGCGCGTGCGTGAGGGCGCCGATAGTTATGCAGCGCAGATGCTCGCGGAACTGGAAAACCGGTTGGCGACCGCGCTGGGCTCGGTCAAGAAGGGCCAAGAGGCGCTTTCGACGCCGCGCGAACAATCGGCGGAACCCAAGGTGGCTCGCGCTAGCTTTGCCGATTCCGCTTTGGCGGAGGCCGCCGCCAAGAGCAAACGTGCGGCTTTCGACGCTCAGACCGCGGCGATCGAACCCGTCGAAGTCTAGCTTTTCCGCCGCAATTTCTGCCTCAGTACGCTAGAAGTCGCTCAGCGTGGCTGATCGGTGCCTTCGCGGCCGGCGCGGCAATCTTCGTGCCGACCCCATACTGGATTCTTGCACCGGGATCGGCCATCGATCTTCACACCCGAATCGTCGTCGAGGGTCATCCACCGCCGGCGAACCATTATTATCTGACCGATGTCTTGCTGCGACGGGCAACGACGGTTTTGTTGGCAGCGAAGTTCTTGCCCGGTGTGCGGCTGGTCAAGCGGGAAACAGTCATTCCGTCTGGGATCGAGCCCCGGCAGTTCGACCGCATCATGGCCAACGCAATGTCGGACAGCAAAGATGCAGCCGCGCTGGTTGCCGAGCGCGCCGCGGGTTTCGCGGTCCCCGAACCCGAGCGGCTGCTGACGGTCTACCATATCACGGCCGCATCGCGAACGGCGGGAACGCTGCGCGTCGACGATATCATCGAGTCCGCCGCCGGCCGCCCGGTCAGGGCTTCAGCGGACCTGGCCCGCGCCATCGACCGGCTGCCGGCGGGTGCGCGCGTCGTCGTCGGCGTGCGGCGAGGATCCCAACGCTTGCAGTTGTCGCTCAGAACAATTGCAACGTCGGGCGGAACGCGGCTCGGAATCGTGTTGTCGAATCGTTACCGCGCTGCCAAGCTGCCGGTCGGGGTGCGCTACGATATCAGCAACGTCGGCGGCAGTTCCGGCGGACTGATGTTCGCGCTCGACATCTACGACGCGCTTCGGCCGCGGCAAAATCCGCCGGCCGCCCTCGTCGCCGGTACCGGGACGCTTGATTTCGAGGGTCGAGTGGGGCCGATTGAAGGCGCCCCACAAAAGCTGATCGCCGCCAAACGGATCGGCGCGCGCGTGTTTTTAGTACCCAGGGAAAATTACGCCGAAATTGCCGGCGACCGCAGCCTGCGCGTCGTCGCCGTCGGGACCTTTCGGGAAGCGCTTCGGGCGCTTGAGCTCGCGACTCCGGTCACACGGGTGGCGCTTGGACGTTGTGCGCGAAAGCTTGGAGTCGGCGGCGGTCCAGCGCATGCACGCGACCGCGATCGAGTTCGACCGCGCCGGAGTTCTTGAGGCGCAAGAGGGCGCGCGCGGCCATATCGCGCACCGTCCCGGCCGCTGCCGCAATCTGCGCCTGCGAGAGGTTCTCGACACCAGTGAGCCCTTTGGCCATTCCGGTTGTTTCGGCCGCATAGGACAGCAAGAACTTGGCGACGCGCTGCAGGACGTGGGCGAATGCCAGGTCGGTGATCGTATCGATCGAGCGGCGCCGTCCTTGCGAGGCATCGCGCAAGAATCCGAGCGCAAGCTCGGCGTCGTTGTGACACGCGTGCAGGATGACGTCGGTCGGTACCATCACGAGCGAGCAGTCGGTTAACGCCTCGCCGCGCGTCGTTGCGCCGCCACCGTCGAAGGTTCCGGTTTCATTGAGCGGATCGTGCGACAGCCGCTCGCCGAGCGACTGCGTCTTACCGTCCGGTGACAGCAGCGTGTACACGACTTTTCCAGTCCGCACGAAGGCCAAGTACGGCCACTGCTCACCCTCGTCGAAAATCGCCTCGCCGGCCCGGTAGCTGCGTTCGGTCGCCGCTTGGGCGACGTCGCGAACCGTCGTTTCGCGGGCGTGGGAAAAGGGTGTGCACTGCGAGAGAAAAGTGGCGACGTCAGCCCGTTCGTCAACGCGCTCGATCCGAATCGTCCAACGGCCGGCGCCGAGATTTCTGGCATCCCACGAGAAGCGTCCCGGCCGGTTCTGCTGGAACTCGTTGCGCAGCGCGCGCGGATCCTGCTCCTCGCCAAGCTCGAGCGTTCCCCCAAGCGAGAGTTTGTCGAAGGCCTCTAAGATGAGGGTACTACGATTGGTGTTGGGTAGCGACCGGCTGTCGAGTGTGATGGTCGCGGGCCGTTGGTTCGCCATCGGAGGGCCCTTTTGATGAAGATGGACCGCGGCCTCCTGGCCGCGCAGGGCGGGCAGCACCGACGCCGGCTTGGCCGGTCGCTCATCGACGCCGGCGCAATCGTGGTCGTCGCGCTGATGATCGTCAAATTGTTGGTTGCGCCACGCATTTTCGCGGCGCCTCAACCGGCGCCGGAGTTCGCTGGGCCGGTGCTCGGCGGCGGCGCTTACCGGCTGTCGGAGCATCGGGGCCGGCTCGTATTGCTCGATTTCGGCGCATCGTGGTGCGCGCCGTGCCGGCTGTCGCTGCCGCCGGTTGAGCGATTTGCCCGCACACACCGCGAGGTCGACGTCATCATGGTCGACGTCGGTGAGAGCGCCGAGGTGGCAACGGCATTCGCCCGCGAGCACCGGCTCGCGCCGGTCGTGTTCGATTCCGATCGTGCGCTGGCGAGAGCGTTTTCCGTCACGGCTTTTCCGACGATCGTCGTCATCGATCCGGCTGGCTACCGGCGTGCGACCTGGACGGGCTTCAATCCGGCGATCGAACTCGCACTGCAGCACGTCCGCGATCGGTTTGCGAAAGCCGGCGTTCGCTAGGTTAGCGAGCTTCGAACGTCGCCGGCCGCTTGTCGAGAAAAGCCTGCGTGCCTTCGGCGAAATCGGCTGTATCGACCAGCGTCCCGAACGCGAGCGCTTCGAGCGCCAGCCCCTCGGCGACTCCCAAGGCGATACCGTCGTTAATGGCCCGTTTGGTGGCTTCGATGGCAAGCGGCGCCTTCGAAGCGATCAGCTTCGCGATCCGCCGCGATTCCGCCGGCAACTCCGCCAGCGGTACGACGCGTTCCACCAAACCAACGCGGTGGGCCTCGCGGGCATCGATCATCTCAGCCGTCATGCACAAGAACATTGCCATTCCGCGCCCCAGCAGCCGAGTTGTGCGCTGCGTGCCACCGAAGCCTGGAATCAATCCGAGGTTGACCTCGGGCTGACCGAACCGCGCATTCTCGGCTGCGATGCGAATGTCGGCGCTCATCGCGAGTTCACAGCCTCCGCCCAGCGCGAAGCCGTTGATCGCCGCAATGACGGGCGTGCGTAGTCGCTCGAGTTCGAGCGTGAGCGCTTGGCCTTTGCGCACGTGGTGGGCACCCGCAACCGCGCTCGGTAGTGCGCGCAGTTCGGTGATGTCAGCGCCGGCCGCAAACGCCTTATCGCCTTCGCCGGTTAGGATGATGACGCGGACCGCCGGATCGGCATCGAGCTCGGCAAGCGCGTCCCGGAGTTCGCGCACCATCGCGGCATTGAGGGCATTGAGCACTTTCGGGCGCGCTAAGGTGACGATCGCGATCGTATCTTCGCGCGCGACCTTAATCGTCTCATAAGATTCTCCGATAACATTCTCGTGCAAGGCGGCCTCTCTTCAGATTTGAACTGGGCCGCTTTCCGGGAACGGCCGAGTTCTCCCTAGGGTCACCATTGTGGTATGGGAGATGTTTGTTCCGGCAAATCCACGTGGGTGGGCGTGGCGCAACGATACCCTAGGCGATGACGCCGTCCGCGAAGAAGAGCGCCCTATGCGGGCTGCATACCACGAAGCGTTGGAGGCGACGCGCCTCGACGTCGTGCGCCTCGGCGCATTGGCGGCCGATGCGCTCCACGCTGCGGTGACGGCGCTCGAAAACCGCGACGCTCCATTGGGCGCGCGGATCATCGCCGGCGACGATGCAATCGATGACCTCCGGCGCAAAGTGGAAGCGTCGTGTATCGAACTGATTTGGAAACAACAACCGGTCGCGGGCGAGTTGCGCGCGATCGCGGCGATGCTGGAGATCATCATCGACTTGGAACGCATCGGCGACTACGCCGTCGAAATCTCCAAACACGCGATCAAACTCAACGACTCGGTACTACGTCCGGCGTCAGTAGAAATTGGACGAATTGCCGCAATTGCGGCCAATATGTTGCGCGACACCATGCGCGCTTACACGGAACGCGACGCCGACCTGGCAGGACGCGTGATTGCTCAGGACGACGAAGTCGACAGACTTTACAATCGCGGAATCGAGGCCCTGCAGAGTGAGATGCAAAGTGACGTGAGTCTCGTTCGGACGGGGACCACGATGCTGTTCGTGCTTGCGACCCTCGAGCGTGTCGGCGATCGCGCCCAAAATATAGCCTGGCACACAAAGGAGATGCTCGGAGCGGCGTAAAGTCCCGAGGCATGAGGATCCGGGCTGGCCTTATGCTTGCCGCATTCGCCTTTTTGGGGACCCCTGCCGGCCCAAGCGCCGCGAGTGCCCCGGAGTACCATCTGTTTATCCGAGGAAGGCCTGACGCGTTCGGCGCTCGACTGATTGACCGCGGTGGGCGCCTGTTCGTCGACATCCGACGGGCCGTGAAAGACTATGGTGGAAGCTTTGCTGTCGCCGGTGGCGAACGTGCGCTTCGCGTCACTATCAAGGATCGCAGTGCGAGTTTTTCGGTTGGAACCCTGACGGCGCAAATCCAGGGGAAGCCGGTGACGCTGACTGCGGCGCCATTCATCTTGGGCGGCGAGCCGTACATCCCGATTGTCGCCTTCGCCGAAATTGCCGGAGCTGAGTTGAGCGTGGATCATACGCACCGCCGGGCCGACCTCACACCGCAAACGCCGTTGCCGACGGCCGTGCCTTCGGACGAGCACGAAACCGACGGCCTACAACCATCCCCGGCGCAGGCCCTGCGGCTCCTACCTTCGGCATCGATCGAAGCCGATGGGCTGCACCTGCGAGCCGAACTGAAGAATATCAGCGACCGTCCGTACACGATCGGCTTTTCAACCGGCGCGCGCGTTTTGTTTTTCGTGGCCCGTGACGGCACACCAGTTTGGGATTCGTCGACTGGGCGCCGGTACACCCAGTCGCTGGCGTCGTTCACGCTCGCTCCCGGGGAAACCAAGGTCTTCGATGACCTGTGGCCGCAGTTTGGCGCCGAGCCGGCCGGTCGCTACACGTTACGCGCGCGGATGCTGATGGGCCGGTTGCTCGAAAGCGGGCTGGTTTCGATCGGGGTCGTTACGCCCGCCCCGCAACGCTGAACCTGCGACCCTAGTACCCGCCGTCGTACACAGAGCACGGTGACATGATCGCTTCAGACATGCCGTGGATGAGGCGCTTGTCGGCGGGCGCAATCGTCGCTAATACGCCGCCCAGCTTCACGCCTTCGCCGACAACAAAGTAATACGGGCACAGCCGTACTCGGCCGTCCATGATCGTGATGTCGCCGATGTTGCGATCGAAGTACGGAACCCGCACGCGCTTGCCTTTGTGGAATCTTTGCAAGATATGTGGGGATTGCTCGAAGGCATTCAGGCCGTCGGTGAGCGCGTCATGCCAGCCCTCTTTGGTGAGATCGTTGGCGACGCGCACGCCGCGCGAACCCCAGGCGAGCTTCGAAAACCCTGACGGCTTGACGACGTAATCCCGGTCGCTCTTGCCCAAGCTCTCGAGTTGCAGCCAGTCGCGGAGCGGCTCGCCCGCTACCGTGATGTTGGGCACGGCCGCCTGCGGTGGCAGGGGCCGGGGATCGAGCACCCACGTCTGCGGGAAAATCACGCGCAGCCGTTCGAAGGCATCGCCAAGTTCGCGCCGCCAGATCGACGCAAGGCCGGGATGATGCAGCAACGCAAACGACAACTTCTCTTCGAGATGGGCTTTCGGCGGCGGCGTCAGCTTGACGCGCTGGTGGCGCGCGGCATAGAGAATCAGTTCGGCTTTGGGGACGTTGAGGAGATCGAACAGTTCGAAATTGCGATAGACCGCGTCGAGTTTTTCTTCTCGCCCGTCCGGCAGGCGCACGAATAACGCATCTTCGGTGAAGACGATCTGGTCGGGCTGGCAGACGTGCGTCTGGCCGAGGCCGCGCGCATTCATCGCACCGGCTAGCCACGTCAATTCAGCACGATAGTCGTTGGACTCATCGGAGACGACGATTGCCGTCGTCGGCGATGGCTTGCCGGACGCCGACGCCAGCATCGCGGCGAGGCCTGCCGGCATCCCGTCGACGTCGCCGATCGTGTCGAAACCTAGCTCGCAATACGTCTGCGCCATCCCGCCAACAAAACCCATGCCGCCCGGGAGACTGTCGAGTTCGCTGGCGATGAAGCCGTCCTGGGTGAGGATCAGGTCGGGGCGAATCACTCCCGGAATGTCGCTCTTAAAGCGGTTCTGCCGGCCCAGCCGCACGATCGATTCGGGCTTTCCTTGATCGAGGTACTCTGCGATGAAAGCCGGAGCGGAGCCGCGCGCGCTGCGTCCGTAGAGCGCTGCGAGGACGCGGTAAAATCGGAACAGATCGGGCCCCAGCCGCTCGATCGCCGCAACGGTTTGGGGCGAGAGCCGGAAGGGTGACGGCGATAACCGCCAAGCAACGCGGTCGACGTCGACGCCGACCCCACCGAAGAGTCCCGCCGGCACGTTTTCGCTGAGGTAGAGCGCCTGTTCGCGCGGGCCCAGATCGGGCGCAATCGCCGTGCAGCCCATCTTAGGCGAGCTGCCGCCTATGCCGCGGTCGACAGCCGTCGGGGATCTTGGCGTTCGAGAAAGCGATGTAGCGGCGTCTCATCCTTCCCGGCACAACCGAACTGCCGGGCGGCCGGTTGCGGCTTAGTTTAAACGGGAGACAAAGTCCCCCGATCCCCCTGGCGGCGACGCCACCGCCTCTCTCATGCGAAGCCGGCCGATCGTGGCTTCGGCGTTACGGGTGTTACTTAAGGGGAATCGCGCCCGGGATCAGCAGGGCCCGCTCCACCCGCACGGTCCCCGGCTTGTAGCCGATCGTCAGATGGAGCGTCTTCGATATGCCGATATCAGCCAACGGGATGTCATCGATCGAACGCGAGATCTCGGTGCCGGCGAGGAAGTCTAGCGTAACGGCCCGACTCCATGGCCGGTTCGCGCCGGCCGTCACGGTTTCGACGACCGGCACGCGAGCGGGCTTACCGCTCGAGCCTGTGGCCGCCGCCGGCGGCGCGCAGACCGCAACGGTCACCGGTTTGCCGTCAATGGTAAAAACGTCGTTGGAACACGGCCAACTGGCAGGCGGCGGGGAGACGGCGGCAACCGCCGCCAGAATCGGAGCTATCAAAATCGCCAGCATCATCTATCTTACCAACGTTCCGGCTTCGGGTTGCGTTGCTGCGCCAGGACCCCCGTGGGCCCGGCCCTAAAGCCGCCCCGTCTCATGCGTATCGACCTCATCGCCCTGGACCTGGACGGGACGCTTCTCGATCCGCAGGAGCACATTTCGCCCGCCAACCGTCGCGCGCTACGGGGGGCCCTCGATCTGGGCCTGCGGGTCGTGCTCGTCACCGGTCGCGGTGTCGATCTGCCGATTAAGCTTTCGCGCGAGCTGGGCCTGAGCTTGCCGGTCATCTGCTGTCACGGAGCGCTTACCAAAGATTTCGGCGCGAATCGGATCCTCGAGCACCTGCCGGTTCCGCTTGCGCACGCCGTCGCAATGGTCGAATTCGCCGAGACGCACGATTGCTCGATCGCGCTGTACTCCGACGAGAGTTTTTGGCGGATCGAAGGATCGCGCGCGTTCATGTCGGACATGGTCGGGCCGGCATGGCGCCAAGTAAAACGGTTCGGTGATATCTTACATGAACCGCCGACGTTCATCCGGTTCTTGGGCGAGCCCTCGGTCTCCATGATGATGCGCGAGTTTGGTGATTTGCCGCTGAACTTCCGAATCGAACATTGGCACGACTTTATCGAATGCGCCGTCCTGAATCAAAAGGCGAGCAAGCAGTATGCGCTCAAGAAGTTGTGCGCCGACTTTCAAATTCTGCCAGAGCGGGTGCTGGCGATCGGCGATTCACGCAATGACGTTCCGATGCTGCGCTGGGCCGGAATCGGCGTAGCGATGGGCAACGCGCTGCCCGAGGTCAAAGCGGCCGTCCGTTACGTGACCGCCGGCAACACGGCCGACGGCGTTGCGCTGGCGATGGAGCGGTTCATTCCGCAACTCCGCAAGCGCACGGCGTGAATGCGGCGGGGAGCGATGCCGCCTACGAGGACAGATTGCGTGAGATTCTGGCGGTGCGCGACTGGGAAGCGCTGCGGGAGTTTTCGCGCGAGCGCAATGCAATTCCGGATGATGTCTATGCGCAAGGGCAGCATTTTTGGGAGGTGCTCGTGCACAAGCTCACCTGCAACCGGCTCGATCTGCTGGGCTTGCACGACGAGTCGCGGGGCTGGCTGCGGGCGCACGGATATACGGCAGATCTTGGCGGTTATTAAACTCTGCGGTGCGGTCTGATGGGCGTTCGGCTGGTGGCGTTCGCCCGGCTGCGCGAGCTGCTGGGTGACGGCTCACAGCAGCTCGAGCTGAGTGCGGGATCGACGGCCGAGAGCGTCTGGCAGTCCCTGGTCGCCCGTGTGCCGGCGCTGGCCGAATTGGGGGCGTCAACGCGGTTTGCCGTCAATGGACAGTTCGTCGACGGGGCGGTCGAGCTGGGTGATGGCGACGAGTTGGCGCTGTTGCCGCCGGTCGGTGGCGGTTAGCGCGGCACACCCGGGCCCCAGAATTGGCCAGCGCGAAAGAAACGCGCTGATGATTGAAATGACCTCAGCGACCATCGACCTTGCGCCATTGATCGCGGCGGTACGGACGGACGCGTGCGGTGCGGTGGTGACTTTTTTAGGGATTGTGCGAGAACGTGCGGCCGGCGACAACCGACCGGTCGATGGGCTTTCGTATGAAGCCTACCCCGCGATGGCGCTACCGGAGATGCGGGCGATCGCCGAAGAAGCCCACGCGCGGTTCGACCGATGCCGGATCGCTATCGTTCATCGGGTGGGCAGGTTGCGGCTCGGCGAAACTAGCGTGGCAGTCGCGGTCGCCGCACCGCATCGCGCGGCGGCATTCGATGCCTGTGAGTATGCAATCGACCAACTCAAGGGGCGCGTGCAGATTTGGAAGCAAGAGCACTATTGCGACGGCGAAACGCGCTGGCAGCAAAACGTGATCGCGCCGTGAACCTGTCGTTGCGGCGATTGCCGTTGGCACACGACGAGGTTGCGGTGCTGGACTACGCGCCGCGCCGCCCGCGCGGGGCGGCGGTCGTCATTGGACATGGGTATTCCAGCTCGAAACACAATCTGGATTTTCTGTGCAACTTTCTGGCATCACATGGATTCGGGATCTTAAGCCTGGATTTTCCGGGCCATAAGCTCGGCGCCAGCGGTGGCCGGCTGCAATCGATCGACGACCTGACCGACGCGATGGCGGTGGCCGTGCGCTTCGCCCGCGCTGAATATGGCCCAACGGTCTATACGGCCGGTCATAGTATGGGCGCGACCACCGCGCTGCGTTCTTGCGCGGCCGACCCGCTGGTGAGCGGCGCCATCGCCATTGCCACCGGCTACGGCAGGCCGAACGCCCTGGCGGCATTGCAAGGTAAACTCACAGTCGATCTGCGGTCGGCGTACGTGGACGGATTGACGTTGGAAGCCGTCGCCGCGGCCACCGAAGTGGTGCTCGACGGTGCGCTGGCGGCGCTCGCCGGCCGACCCGTGCTCTACGTTGGTGCGTCCCGCGACTTTATGGTGTCGCTGCGCAGCGCGCAGGAATTGTTCGAACGGGCGCCCGAGCCGAAGACCTTTGCGACGATCGACAGCGATCACACCTACGCCGGCGAGAATGCGCGCGGCACCGTGCTCGGCTGGCTGAACGAGCGACATCCGCGCGCGTGACGACGTCGCTGGCCGGAAGGCGCGCGTTGCGCCGCTATAGTCGCCACCTCCTGATTCCCGAAGTCGGTTTGAGCGGTCAGGCCAAGCTCATGAACGCGCGCGTGCTGTGCGTTGGAGCCGGCGGATTGGGTTCGCCCGTGCTGCAGTATTTGGCGGCGGCCGGCGTTGGCCGCATCGGTGTGGTAGACGACGATGTTGTCGACGAGACCAATTTGCAGCGACAAGTGATTTTTACTACCGCGGACATCGGGCGGCGCAAGGCGGTCGTTGCCGCGGAGCGGATCGCCGCGCTCAACCCGCAGGTCGCCGTCGACTCGGTCGGCGTGCGGTTCGATGCGTCTAACGCGCGCGAACTGATCCGGCTCTACGACGTGATCGTCGATGCCACCGATACGTTCGGCACGCGCTATCTCATCAATGATGCGGCCCACTTCGAGTGCAAACCGGTCGTGCACGGATCGATCTTTCGCTTCGACGGGCAGGTCACCGTGTTCGACCGCGCGGGCCCCTGCTATCGGTGCCTGTTTGCTGAACCGCCGCCGGCCGGCAGCGTGCCAAGCTGTGCCGAGGGCGGGGTGCTTGGCGTGCTGGCCGGCGTCGTCGGCACCTGGCAAGCGAACGAGGCGCTGAAGTTGATTCTGGGAATCGGCCGGCCGCTCATCGGGCGCTTGCTCGTGATCGATGCGCTCGACGCGCGGACGCGTGAATTTACGCTGGCACGCGATCCGGCTTGTATACTGTGCGGCGACGTACCGACGATCGATGCGGTCGTCGAAAGCGCGCAGCCGCAATCGTCGGCGCTCAGTGGCGTGTCCGCACTCGGCGTCGGCGAACTTGATGAGTTCCTCGCGCGCGATGTCGGCGCGCAGCTGCTCGACGTCCGCGAGCCGCACGAGATCATACTCGGCGTGCATCCACGGGCTATTCACATTCCCGCCAGCCAACTCGAAGAGCGCCTGAGCGAACTCGATACGGCGCGCACGTATGTCGTCGCTTGCCGAATTGGCGCGAAGTCACGTTGGGCCGCACAGCGCCTGCATGACGCGGGTTTTCGCAAGCTCGCTCATCTGGAGGGCGGTTTGCTCGCCTATGCGGTGCGCGAACCCCACTTCGAGATGTTCTAAATGCTTGCCGATGAACCAAAGCGTTGCCGTGGAGACGCCGCAGAATCGCCGCACGGGGCTGGCCCTCGTATGAGTTGGGGGTCCGGATTTGGAAGCGTTCCCCGCGAGTCGGGGCTCGGCGGGTGTCCCCCACCTGACCTGAAAGGGCGAATCGTCCAAGCCGCGTTCGACGCCGGCGCGTCGGCGGTGCGGATCGCGTCGGCGCAAGCC
>JRHI01000503.1_pt1 | contig 41807 bp, 36 predicted proteins | sample 215371 | NCBI WGS metagenome assembly JRHI01 (sample SAMN02929681, study PRJNA255918) | sediment metagenome | biome: cave system; feature: Ice Cave; material: Sediment; isolation source: sediment from deep within a dark volcanic ice cave with no known source of... ... | reverse complement strand
GGCACTTGTTCCTGTCCAATTGACCAACTTATTGGCGGAAGAGCCCTAAGTCATCGCATCACCTATTCAAAAATGTCGATATGTTATCTTCGTCTTTGACGAACTGCCTCGTAGAGAATAATGCCTGCCGCCATTGCTGCATTGAGAGACTCAATCCCGTTCGCCAAGGGAATTGTGATCGTGAGCGTTGCCAGAGCACGAGCTTCTGCTGAGGGGCCATGTGCCTCATTCCCAATGATTAACACAAACGGCGTTACTAGATCTTCCTCATAATACACATGTGAACTACCAGCTTCCGCTAGTAGCACTCGTGGACCTGCTGCACAGTGGGAAGCAATGCTCTCGCGTATAGCCTCCCACGAGACGTGCGTTTCGACTGGTAAGGTTACGTGCGCACCTGCCGCAGCCCGTACTACCTTGGGGCTATAATAATCGACACAATTGGGTGTGAGTAGCACCGCTTCCACATCAGCCGCGAGCGCAGTACGCAGAATGGTACCCATATTGCCGGGATCGGCGATACTATCTAACACCAGCAAAACTGGACGTACCGCTGTGGAACAGTGTGTACGGAGCACAGTAGGTGAAAGGGCATCGAGAGGCAGGACACTTACTAACCCTTGTGATGTTTGCACATCACCAAGCGCCTCGATCACGCGTTCGTTGACCTCTATTAGGCACGTTGCCAACTCCGGCGCTTGTAAAAGACGTTCTACTAGTGTACGCCCTTCCTCTGTACGTTGTAGCAACTCTGGCTGGTAATAGACCTCTTGTGGAAAGATCTGGGCATCTAACAAGGCATGCAAAAGATGTGGACCTTCCATCAAAAAAAGACCATGTTTTTTGCGACCTCGCGTCGTATGTAGGTCTCTAAGCTTGCTAATGCGTGGATTTGATGGACTAGTAATATGTATCATAGTTTTTCTACAACCTGAATCATGTGAGGTTGTGTTACATTACCATGGCTACCCATGGTAATGTAACACAACCTCACATGATTCAGGTTACTCTATTTACTGAACGACGGCATCCAGAGCCGTTTTGACGAGCGCCGTAAATGCTGCTTGGTCATGTACAGCCATCTCTGCCAGAATCTTGCGATCAACGACAATATTAGCAACATGAATGGCATGCATCAACTTGCTGTAGCTTATGCCGTGCATACGGGCCGCTGCATTAATGCGCGTAATCCAGAGAGAGCGCATATCGCGCTTGCGATTACGCCGATCACGATACATATACGCCAGAGAGCGCATAACCGATTCGTGCGCGGGACGGAACAAGCGTCGGCGCGTACCACGATGGCTCTCTGCCAACTGTAATAGCTTCTTATGTTTCTTGTGTGCGGGTACTCCGCGTTTTACCCTTGGCATAGTCCTGTATACTCCTCCTTATAAAAATGCGACATTAGAAGGCATATGGAAGCAGACGTTTCAGACGACGGGTATCACCCGTCGCAAGCTGAAAGGTCTTATCCATAGAACGGACGGCCTCAGGTGACTTATTGCGGCGTAAGTGGTTGATAGCTATCTTGCGGCGCAAAAATTTGCCAGACCCAGTCACTTTGACGCGCTTAGCCATGGCTTTGTGTGTTCTCAGTTTCTGCTTCATAATTCTTTCTTTCCGTGGTATCGTATGCGGGGGAGTTGAAAACCCTTCAATCCCACACAGTTGCTCTATCGAAGGCGCAGAGAAGCCTATTTCAGGAGCAAACCTCCGCTCGCGTGGCGATTATAACATATTCCCCGGAGGGATGCAACAGCTAGTAGCGCGTCCGACCTGAACGCGAAGGATTTGAAGGACGTGGTGGACGCGAGAAACTAGGAACACTCAGCATTCCTCTTGCCCCTCTTCTCAAGCGTGGCTCTTGTTCAGGCCGCTCTGGTTCGTTGGCATGGGTCATCTGCCAAGTGGAGGTAAAGAAGAGCACCCAACCCCACAAGAGGAGCGGCACACCAATCGTGACTAGGCCCTGACCCAGCCATGGTGAGGGCCATTGCCAATAATAATAGCCGAAGAAGCTGCAAAAGCTAAGCAATACAGCTACAATAATCGTGTGCCGATTCGTGGAACACAGTGCTAGGGCAAGCGGTGCGAGAAGCGATATAGGCCAAAACACTGGCAGGAGAATAACCAGTATCAGCAAGACCCAGGTATTAAAGACCAACGCAAGCTCAAGAGTATCAGCTAACCACACACCAAACAGAATAAAGAGACCCGCTATACCGAGGGCAAGTGCCGACCAATGATGCTCGGTAACGATCCATTGTACGGGAGCAGGAAGCTGTACTGGCAAATGAAGCAACGCGGCATCCAAAGAGTTGATCGCCGTATCTTGTAAAAATGTGGAATGGATATTGCCCAAGAAGCCATCTAATCCCCAAAATTGCCAGTAGGGAGCATACGCCAGAGCTACCACCAGCACAGAGATGCCGATGGTGCTGATCCACAAGAAGACACGCCCACCGCTACGTAGTATGCGTGACTCCCGGATCATAAAGCGAAAGAAGATGGGTAGTAGCAGCAAACAGAACAAGTTCATGAGTGACGCCAACAAGACAAAGACCCAACTCAATGTCAGAGAGTTGCGTTGATAAAAAAGTACTGCTAGTAATAGCAACATCACCATCACCACATCAAGATGCATCAATGGAATGCTGAACAAAAGCACGAAAGGATTCCAGGCATAAAGCAGTGTAGCAGCGACGCGTGTTTCTGGCTTGAGCTTCGTCAGAATCACCCAGACCAATCCAACGTTTACCAAATGTGCAACCAATCCTACTATACGAAAGCCGAGCAACATATTTGTAATCGTCCCGCGTGTGAGCATAGTGACCAAGAGCGTGAAATCTAGCCATACAGGACCATAGGGTGCAACATGATCAGTAAGTTTAGGGTCAAGCATGGTTAATAATGGATCATGTCGTGATAGAGCCGATACGTGCAGAGGTGCAATTACGTAGGGATTCACATGATAGAAGACTAACATCCGCCCATAGAGACCATACAAGAGCGTATCCTGTGTGAAGACGTTGAGTCCGAATGGCGCAACAAGGAGCGTCACACCAAATAGCGCTGTACACAGAAGGATTGTCCAGAAGAGCACACGACCATGTGTACCCGACGGTCGCGTTTGTGTGGCACGGCTACCGATGATGGTCGCCAGCAGCACACATAGACAAGCCAAGGACAAGAGCAGCAACTGTAGATTGCTATTACCTGCGATACCTCCGCTAGGCCAGGATGATTGCGTCAACAACTGTGGCAAGGCAGGAAGAGTCGAGCTCCAATACAACTGTGGGAGCCACGGCAAGAGTGTAAGCAAAGCGTGTTGCAATGGGTCGCTAGTAGTGTGGGGAAACAAGACATGGGCAAATAATGGATAGAGCGCCACAAAGATCATCTCCAGTAATACCGCGAGCAAGCATAATTGAAAGAGGATAGGTCCTATTCCATTGCGTATACGCATATTTCGCGTAGGAGGCACGGGCGTATATGGCCGCCCTTGCACAACAGCGATAGGGGCCGTAGGGAGATCTACTCCTGGCAAGGCAGGCTGTGTTCGTCGTGTACGTATCGGATCAGGATGCTGCTGCATAGCCTCTCCATAATATCAATAATTATTCGCTACAAGCACTAGTATGCGCTATGAATGCATCTCTGTCAATTATGTGCCTTTACAGAAAAAAACGTTGGACGTGTTCCGCTTTTCCGCTTTTTCTGTGTATAAAAAGAATAGGACTTTGAAACTAGGATATCTCGGCTCTATTGTCAGATCGTATGAACAATGTTATAATAGCGACGATTTTACTATGTCCACCTGCTCTGGCGGTATCTAGCATCCCTCAACAGAAGAGGATGCACCGACCAGATGCATACCCAAAGGAAGGAGGTGGCTTCGTGAAGCGAGATTACGAACTTGGATTCATTCTCAATCCCGAAGTCAGCGAAGAGGAGACACGTGCTATTCTAGACCGTGTCGAACAGGTCGTCGCAAACCATGACGGTCAAATTGTAAAGGTCAATCAATGGGGGCGTCGCCGCTTGGCATACCCCATCGAGCGCCACCGTGACGGTTTCTATACATTCATTGATATGATTCTGACCCCTGAGACTGTGATCGAACTCGACCGTACACTCAAGGTTTCTGAAGTGGTTCTCCGTCACATGGTCAGAAAACGTGACGCCAAGGCAGTGCAAAAAGAACGCGAAGAGCGTGAAGCCAGGGCCATTGCCGCCGCCAATGCACCTGCGCACACGCCCGCAGAAGCCAACGTTGCAGAACAACCCACTCCTGCTGTGGCAGAAGAAAACGTCGCGGACCTCTCCGAAGAGGACCTAGACGATGTTCCACCTGCCATTGAGGAAGAAGTAGTCGAAGCGTAATAATTGTAAGTGTTCGGGAACGATCATCCATGCTCCAGGAACAATAATAGAGACGGGGTGCGTTTATCACGCCGAAAGGATTTTGACTCATGAACAAGATTATACTAACCGGACACCTGGGGAAAGACCCAGAGATGAGCTATAGCCCCGCAGGACTTGCCGTCACTAAATTCACAGTAGCTGTCAACCAATACTCAAAATCACAGAGCGGTGAAAAACAAGAAGAGACATGGTGGTACAGCATCACAGCATTCGGTAAGCAAGCAGAGACCTGCAACAGCTACCTAAAAAAAGGGAACAAGGTGTTGATAGAAGGACGCTTAACACCACGCAAATACGTTGATAGAAACAACGTGGAGCGTGTCTCTCTTGATGTGGTATTGAACGAGATGGAGAACTTAACTCCTAGAGACCCACAGCAAAGTAGATCTGCTGGTGGTTTCGTAGGTGGCGGCGTTGAAGATGCACTTGGAGACTTGGACGATCACCCCTTCTAAGAAGGAGAACCGTCTGTGCAAAGACGTAGTGAAGGCGCCCCACGTCGGGAGAGACGTGAGGGCGGACGCGGCGAGCGTACTTCTCGCCGCAAAACTTGTCAGTTCTGTCACGATCATGTCCGCGAAATTGACTATAAAGATGCAAACCGTTTCATGAAACGTTACATCTCTGATCGTGGCAAGATTGAGCCTCGTCGCAAGACAGGCACCTGTGCCAAACATCAGCGCAGTTTGAGCACTGCACTCAAGCAGGCACGCTTTATGGCATTGCTCCCTTATACTGCAGAACACATTCGTGGTATGTAGCAATTGCTCTACAACCAATCAACGAACAAAGCTCGTTGATTGGTTGTAGAGACAACCTTAGAGTTATGCCAGCAGAATGGGAGTAACAAGCCATGACTAGTCAGACAGCGCGTCCTCCAAGCCGACAGCAACGGCCAACGCGATCTGCCCAGGCAAAGAAATACACACGACAGACAGCACACGTTGAGGCACGCCGCGATGGAAAACCACTTGTTTTTGGTTGGGGCGGACACCTGTCGCGCAATGAAAAGAACCAACTCCAACGTCGCGCTGTTTGGGGTACGAGCATTCTGGTTGCTGTACTCATCGTCGCGGTTATTATCATATCCTGGGTTAATATTAACGTCATCACCCCATCACAGCCTATCACGAGCGTGAATGGACACCCGATTCCGCAGTCCACGTATCGTAAATTGGTTGCGGTCAAAGCACAGCTTGAGGCGAATAAGATCAATGGTGTGCATGGCCTCAAAGTGCAGGCGGATGATCTCCAGAGCCAGGTGAATGCCCAACAGACAATTATTACGAACCTGACTAAAGAGATTAGCGATACAAATAAGCAACTACAAGCACTACCTGCAGGACCCAACATTCAGCGTACCAATCTCACTGTCCAACTGGATAGCGATAAGCAGCGCCTCGCGGATGTACAAAAGACGCATGATGATCTTGCGGCACAATATCAGAACCTAACTCAAAACGGCATTGCGAATGAGACACAACTCTACACCCAGACACAGGTCGGGAGCGAGAGTGTGCAGTGGCTACAAGAAGATGAGTTGATTCGTGAATGGCTAGCAAATCAGAGCAATTCTATACAGGGGCGCATTAATCCAGCAGATAACGCTGTTACGGCTGCCGTCAATACATTTATTGCTAACTTCCCCAAGAGCATTACCTATAGTAAGTTCTTGAGTGATGATGGCATTAGTGATAATGATGTCCACGCGATGATGGCGCTCATCGTACGCCGCCAGAATATGCAAACCTATGAGGTATCGCTCATCAAGTCGCCAGCGTATGCAGTGCTAGCCCGTTCAATAGCGTTGAAAACACCTGCTGATGCTAAAAATGTGCTTAATCAGTTGAAGGGCGGCGCAGACTTTGCGAAGATTGCGAAGGCTCAGTCTATTGATACAAACAAAGATCAGGGTGGCTATCTTGGTTGGATAGTGCGTGGTCAATATGCACAGAACCAAGAAGGCAACACAAGTGCAGTAATTGATAATTGGCTCTTTGATCCTTCACGTAAGCTCAATGAGCTGAGCAATGTCTTCTCAGACAATGGCACCTATCACATCTTACAAATCTTGAACGTTGATCCTGCTTACACAGTGGATGCCACAACACTCAAGAGCTTGCAAGATAACGCATTGGCCCTCTGGGTATTGGAGCAGAAGGCATCGGGTGCGAAAGTCACGGCTACTGATCAGACAATGTTGCTTGACCCCAGCAACGTGCCAGCCAGCCTGCCAGCTTCGGCACCTGCTGTCGCTACACCAGGAAGTGGTCTACCTAGTGGTGCTCCCGGTAGTATTCCAGGACACCCCTAATATATTCCGTGTGCTATTCACTTCCATGCAGGAATTGCATATGCAATTCCTGCATGGAAGTGAACACATATCCCAGAAAAGACACATTTTTGCATGACCAATAACGCACTCGTCACAACACGAATACCAGCCACTCTTTTGCAGGAGACAGAGCCTATTGCATCTCTTCTCGATACTGCATCTCTTTATCTGCATATTCCCTTTTGCCACACCCGTTGCCACTACTGCGATTTCAATACGTACGCTGGCATCCTTCCTCTGCGGGAACCATATGTACGTGCCCTCTTGACTGAAATTGAACTGGCAGGCAAAGTGGCTCAGCATGCTGGTGGCACACTACGTCGCTCACGTACGATTTTCTTTGGCGGGGGGACGCCAAGCTTGCTCAACGTCTCGCAGATCACACGTATCCTGAATGCATGTTTTTCGTCCTTTGCCGTTGATAGTGATGCCGAGATTACACTTGAAGCCAATCCCGGTACGTTAAGTCAAGAGCAGTTAGAAGGAATACGCGCTGCTGGTATTAATCGTCTCAGTATGGGAGCACAGAGCTTTGATGCTGCGCTACTCAAAACGCTGGGGCGCATTCATACACCGGAAGAGATTACACAAGCGGTGACGTTTGCACGTAATGCAGGCTTTAGCTCCTTCAACATCGATTTTATGTTTGGTTTACCAGGACAGAGTATGCAGCACTGGCGCGAAACATTGCAGCAGGCACTCAATCTTCATCCCCCACACCTCTCGCTCTACTCGCTCATTGTCGAAGAAGGCACGCCATTTTACACCTGGGCACACGAAGGGCGCATTGTGGCAGGAGACGAGGACCTATGCGCCGATATGTATGAGTATGCTGACGATCTCTTACAATCTGCTGGCTATGTCAACTATGAAATCTCGAACTGGGCACTACTGGGTTATCATAGTCGTCATAATCTCACCTACTGGCAAAATCTGCCTTACATCGGTATGGGAGCTGGTGCCCATTCGAGTTTCAAGGGGAAGCGCTTCTCTAATGTGCGTGAGCCACTGGACTATATAAAGCTCCTCAACACTGGCAAGATACCTGAGGCAGAAAGCGAAGAGGTCGGGCGAGAGCAGGCCATGTCTGAAACAGCATTCTTGGCGTTGCGGACCGCTATGGGTCTTCACTTACCAACATTTGAGCAACGTTTCGGGCAATCCTTCTCGCAGTTTGTTGGAGACCGCCTCCACATTGTCGAGGAGGCAGGATTGCTGGAGTGGAAAGACACTTGGTTACGTCTGAGCAAGCGTGGCCGCCTACTCGGAAACGAGGTCTTTCTACGTTTGCTCCCTGATGTTTCAATCCCTCAAGCGGGGTAGGAAAAGACATGGTAGGGACCAGCTTCAGCGCGTCCGCCGTGGCGCTCCCTTTGAGTACAAGGATATCCCTGAAATCCGAAAAGGTCAAGTACTTATGCATTAGGTAAAGGAAACGCTCATGGAGTCAACATCGCCAGTTAATAGAAGCGTCCACTCCCTACTATCAAAAACACAATTTCAAACGATCAAACATGATGGTATTGATGAGCTACAAGCCCAACTGCTCTTTAACCGTGGCATCGAAGCGCCAGAAAAAATGAAGGCGTTCATCCAAGCATCCTATGAGAACACCCCTGACCCTCTACAGCTTATTGATATGCAACGAGCCGTAACACGTATTCAGCAAGCAATCAAGGATTTGGAACATATCACTGTCTATGGCGATTATGATGCTGACGGCGTGACTTCCTCTGCTCTGCTCTATCGTGCTTTACAGACACTCAAAAACCCTGCTGCACCACTTACCTATCATATACCGAATCGCCAGCATGATGGTTGCGGCCTCAATACGCGTGCCCTTGACATGCTGAAAGCACGCGGCACCAACTTAATTATTACCACCGATTGCGCTAGCTCCGATGTAGAGCAGGTCGCATATGCGCAGCACCTTGGCATAGATGTGATTATCACCGATCATCATCATCCACCAGAGAGAAGGCCAGAAGCATACGCAATGGTCAATCCCTGGCGTCCCGATTGCACTTATGGTGAACGTTATTTGTGCGGTGTTGGCATCGCCTTCAAGCTAACACAGGCTCTGTATCGAGCGGATCATCGTCGGACACGAGAAGATGAATTAGCGCTTCTCGATCTTGTCGCTATTGGTACTGTCGCGGATATCGCCCCTTTGCTTGGCGAGAATCACACGCTCGTGCGCCTGGGCATGCAACGCCTGAATACCACCAAAAAACCTGGCTTACTAGCACTTATTCATCATGCCAATCTGCAACTCGGACGCATCAAAGAGCGTGATATCGCCTATGCATTGGCACCACGCATCAACGCTGCTGGCCGTATGAAAGAAGCGAGTATTGCGTTCGAGTTACTTGTCACCGAAAGTGACGAGGAGGCAACTGCTCGTGTCGCAGAACTGGAGCAACTCAATGTTGAGCGACAGCAACAGACTGAAGCACTGATGCGCCATGTGCGTGAGCAAGCGAACTCACAATCTACGAAAGAGGTTGTGTTAGTCAACGGTGACGGGTGGCATGAAGGTATTATTGGTCTTGTTGCTGGTAAGCTCTCAGAAGAGATCAACAAACCAGTATTTGTCTTGAGCAATGATGAGAAGCACGAGTTTAGTCGCGGGTCTGCACGTAGCCAGAAGGGCTTCAACATGATCGCTGCCCTGAGCAGCTTCTCCGAGCGCTTGGAGCGCTACGGTGGACATGCCCAGGCTGCCGGCTTCACCATCCAAAGTGATCGCATAGAAGAGTTATATACACACCTCCTGACATGGAAGGAGGAAGATATCACCCCCTCGGCTCTCATTGAGAGTACGGAGCCACCAGATCAGGCCGATGTTGTCACTGAACAAGAGAGCATGCCATTGCCAGGACCACAACTGGTCGATATCACCTTTACTAAAATGGAGCTACTCAACTACGACCTTTACAAACAGATACGCCTTTTAAGTCCTTTCGGGTCCGGTAATCCAGAACCGATCTTCAAGATGGAAGGTGTACGCCTCCTGAGTGCTTGGCCCAGTGGTAGAGAAGGACAAAACCTGCGCTTACGCCTCGCTGCTACAGCAAACAACGGCAGTACTATGCAGCGTATGGGCACCTTGACGAAAGGTGCATTCCGCCTGAAGGATTTTGCGGGTGTGACCCATGTTGATATCGTCTTCAAGCTTGCATCCTCAGAAGATGATCTCAAGCCCGAAGTGTGGTTCAAAGTGTTGGAAGTAGAGGCATTATCTTAGATATGTGCTGAGATCAGATTTTATGCATGTATGAAACCTAATCTCAGCACATTATTTCCTCTATTCCTTCCCTGTCCCTGGCAGGTCTTCCTCGTCCTCCTCGACAATGGAGTAGGGAGGTACCTCGATTGGTACGCGATAGCCGCCACCAGGGTTTGCAGTCTTGGGCGGTGGTGTGCTCTCTTGTGGTGGAGCTAGCAGGTCATTCGAGATGGCTCTAACAAGTCGCTCAATGCGGTCCCAGCGTGCAGGGTAGCGATCCGCATGGAACTTTTCGCGTCCTTCACCATCGTAGATGTAGAACACATAGTCCTGGTCAGCGTAGCGGTACTGCACTTTGGTGTAAGGGATGCGTACCAATTCAACCACTTGCAGCGTTGGGCGCGATAGCTCCTGCGTGCTCGTGCTCAACTTCGCCTCGCCCTCAGCCTTGACAAGATCAACAGTGGTGCGCCAGACATCCATTGGCACACTCTGTGGTGGAGCATCCGCGCTAAAGGTCTCGTCTACTTCGCTATTATACGCCAGCTCCCCACCAGCATTCGAGAGTTGTTGCTGCGGAATGGCACTATCGCCAAAGACACGTGTCTGCGTACGCAGATCGAAGCGGCGCACGATTTCGCGTTGACGCACGATTTTGCCTGTCCCGCTACAGTTCGCACAGAACGACATTTTCGCACCCTGACACGTCGCGCAGACCCGCTTACCATTGTTGCAGATACAATCAACTTCACCATTCACACAGTCAGGGCAGGGCACGGTTTTGCCTTTGTTAGCAGGGTCGGTATCGACCGGATTGGGAATCGGCACGCCTTGCTGTCGGATGCCATCAAACACATCGGCGACCCGTTCACCCAGCGAATTAGCAACATTCTCGGCCTGTTTCTGGAAGAAAGGTTTCTTTTCAGTCTGTACCCAGTCCGCGACATAGCCACGCCCACGGCAGGTGACGCAACGCTTCTTCATGCGCCCCTTACAATCTGGGCAGACAACCCAGCCACGTCCGTTACAGTTTGCACATAGAGCGCGTCCCGTTCCATTGCAGATAGTACAGGCTACAATTTCGTCTAACCCTTCCAGGCGCGTACGGCTCTGCGGCGCTTTCAAGCCAGTGACAACAGGAAGCTCATAATCCCATACCGGCAGTAATGGTTGTGGCCGACCAGTTGGTTTACCCGTATATGGCTCATTGACTGTTTCCATGGCGCGAATTTCCCAGCGCGTTTGAATGTTCATCTCCCAGACTTCATCAATGCTCCAGGATATGATATCCATATAAGTGCCCAAGTCTTTTGCCAAGCGCCAATTTTCGTTGCTCCACATATTCGCCAGCTGGCGAATACGCTGCTCCTCGACACTGGTAGGCTGACGCGGTGTGGGACCGACTTGCGCCTGTTGCCAATAATCACTGGCCTTCCCCGCAACACGTTTGAGGCGCTGCTGTGCCTCGTTCGCAACACGCTTAATGTCTTCGATACGTTTATCCATCTCATCTGGCCCCGTTTGTTGATTCGTCGTATCACTTGCCCGATACTCGCGGCCCCATTCATCGCCCATACTCGTATGCCTTCCTTACTATGTCTATATGAATACCATGTCTTGCACCTGCACAAGAACAACGGATTTGTTGTATTTCATTACCATCTATACGGTCCATAACGAGTAGGGTTGTAGGGGTAAAACTCTATAGATTATAGCAATGCGACAATCTCTTCTTGTGCCGGTACGCCTGTTACCTCGGCATCCTGCTCATGAATCAGCAAATTGACCTCGCTGCGAATGCCAAACTCCGGTAGATAGATGCCTGGCTCAATGGAACAGCACGTATTTGGCAACAGGATACGATCATCCTGTGTCTCAAAGTTATCGATGTTTGCTCCATTTCCATGCTCTGTTATACCAATACTATGCCCTGTACGGTGTACGAAATACTCAGCAAACCCAGCTTGCTCTATGACAGCACGGGTCACATCATCAACAAGTCGCCCCTCAACATGCTCTCCTGCTGCCAATTTCGCTCGTACGAAGGCAATACCTGTATCACGCGCACGCCGTACAATCTCGAATATCTCGCGCTGGCGCTGGGGAATCTCCTCGCGTCCACCGGCAAAAGCCACCCAGGTATAGTCTGCAAAGATCGCATCCGCATGGGGCAACCTTGCCCAAAAGTCGAAGAGAATGAGATCACCATGTTGTATTGGGCTATGCATAGTGCTGGTTGGTGCATAATGCGGGTTGCTCGCATGCGCATTAACCGCGACCAGAGGTGGCTCCGACATCGCTAGCCCTGCCTGTTGTACGAGGCCGAGAAATCGCTGCTGCACATCGTATTCATTGAGTGCGCTTCCATTGCGCAGGTCGCTGCTAAGTTGTGCGAAGAGCGCATCTTTAGCGGCAATCAAGAGCTTTCCTGCCGCACGGTGTCCCTCAACCTGCTCATTGCTCAACTGCGCCACAAAACGCTGGGCGAGATTTGCCGAGCTAACCACCTCTACACCAAACGAGCGCACCAATTCCAGCGTACCCGCATCCACACGCGACATATACGGGATGGCATTCATAGGCGAGTATTCCATCGCAATCCGTCCCCCGCTTGGCAGCACATTTTTCAGGTATGTATGCATCTCTTGCCATGTGCGAAAAGCGACGCGCTCCCCCGGTAACGTGCGCAACACATGCGACTCGACTGCACTGACAAGCACAGTTGGAGCGCCCTGAGTGGGTACAAAGTAGAACCAGCGACGCGTATAATGGTCAGTTGTGGACAAACCTAATACCTGATAAGCAACAGGATTCGAGGCACGAAAATCATAAAAGAGCCATCCATCAAGGTGTTCTTGCTGCAATGCAGTTTGAATGTGTTGAATACGTTCAAGGTCCATAAAAAATCCTCCTCACAACAAAATATGCCCTTATTGTACCACCCACAAAACAAAAAGATGGGTGGACTCACCTCAGCCAAGCAAGATAGTAGCATATGATAGAAGTATCCCGCATAAAAAGCCTTTCCTAACACACGGAAGGGCTTTTTTGATAGCAGAAGCGGTACACTCAGCTACTTTGCTGAGCTATCGTCACACAAAAATGTACCGCTCTTCGTCTAGCAACAGGTAAACAAGGCTAGACAAAGAACCTCATAAAGACTAAACTATGCTTATTAGCACTGTCATGACAAACACAATTCTTGAACATCATACTATATATGACCTTTTCAGGAGTCTATTATGTTCCATCCCAACGAGAATATTCCTACTGTTCAGCTGCCAAGATTGCGTAAGAAGCGTAACTTTTCCATAAAGCACCGCTCTATCGTCACTGTTCTGTTGATCTTCTTTATACTCGCAGGGGCTGTACTTGCCTATGAATATCATTACTTCCAGAGCAATATCCAAGAACCACTCTCCCAATTTATTCACGTCGTGCAACGAAGCCAGAACGAACCAGCCGCGAATAATGCACCAGCCTACGATACTATTATGGGACGCTCCTGGAATATTCTCCTGCTTGGCAGCGATAATGATAACAAATATACCTTTCCCGCCGTTCTCACACAGGTGATGATGGTTGTGCATGTCGATACCATCACGAATAGCGTGTATCTCGTATCTATTCCGCGTGACTCATGGATCTCTGTTCCAGAAATCGGGGGCATGCATAAAATCGACCAAGCATTCTTTCTCGGAGCAACGCACAACAAAAACAGCTTTGATGGTGGCGTCCGTGTCGCTCGTCTCACCGTTGAAAAGGATTACGGCATCACCATTGATCGCTACGCCTGGGTCGGTTTAAGCGGTTTTGCGCGTGTCATCGACACACTCGGTGGCGTCGATATCGATATCACCCATCCCGTCGTTGACGACACCTACCCCGACGATACCGGGGCTGGTACAAATCCCAATGACCCTTATGCATTTAAACGCCTATACGTTGCACCGGGACCACAACACCTCAGTGGGCAACAAGCGTTAGACTACGTACGCACACGCCATGGCGACCTCGTCGGTGATATCGGACGCACCCAAAGACAACAACAAGTCCTACAGGCACTCAAGCAAAAGCTCAATGTGAATAGCGTCCTGAGTAACCTTCCCCAGTTGATCAAAGACCTGTCGGGACAGGTCTACACCGACCTGAGTGAGCAAGAAATCATTGCCTTCGCAAACTTTGGGCGCACCTTGACCAGCAAAGCAGTTCAGCGCACCACACTCGGCCCTGGCAATGGCAATCAAGATTACGGCGATTACTCAAACGTCTTCGATTCAACCACCAACTCCAATCAAGATGTCATCATCCCCAACTGCACTAATATACAACCCGCCGTCAATAACATTTTCGTCCTTGGGGACGAACAAAGTTGCAATGTCACAGGAACGTGAGATCAGGCATGTGCTACAATACTAGTAAAAAAGACACGAGGAACCAATTTGATCGAGCAACACCGGGACGCCATCTGTTATCTACAATTCAACTCCTACCAGCAATTTCCAGACCTAACTCATGCAATCTTTACACGCCAAGGTGGTTACAGCACTGCCCCCTATGAAAGCCTCAACACACTTGGCTCTCTCAAAGGTGGAGATGATCTCGATAACGTCGTACGCAATCGCCAACTGATTCTCAGCACACTCAACCTATCGGATACGCCTTGCGCCACGCTATGGAATGTTCATGGTGCTGACGTAGCCGTTTTCGACAGGCAAGAGATATGGCGCACCGACTGGGCACAACGCTCCTATTATGCTCAAACGTGGACAGCAGAAGAGATTCACAAAGCCGATGCGATTCTCGCCCAAGAACGTGGTGTTGCACTCGCACTCTCCTTTGCGGATTGCGTGCCCATTCTGCTCTATGACCCACAACAACAAGTAATCGGTATCGCACATGGTGGCTGGCGTGGCACAGCACGTGGTGTCGTTCTCACCACTATCGAGGCCATGACCACATGCTTCGGCTCACAGCCTCAAGATATTTATGCAGGCATTGGACCAGCCATCGGCCCCTGCTGCTATGAAATCAGCGAAACAGTACAACAACTCTTCACAGGTCAACAACAGTTCGATACTGCTTCTACCACTGAGCGCTACCGCAAAGCCGTGCGCGAATCAGCTCTATTTTCCACCGTCTCACTTGCAGGCAAAGAAAGTCTACGTATCGATCTTGCCACTACCAACTATAACCAGCTCCTCATGGCTGGTCTAATATCTGAACACGTCGAACGTGCCACTATCTGCACCAACTGCCACAAAGACCGCTTCTTTTCGCATCGGGGCGAATATGGAAAAACAGGTAGGTTTCCCGCAATTATGGCGTTAACGAAATAAGAGCGACCTTATTTTCGCTCTATCCCCAAGCCACTTTTCATACTGGATACATCGTAGATACCGCCTTTTTGCACATAGCCACCAGTAAAGGGGTCTTCAGCTAGCAGCATGGGTGTATCCAGGTCAACAAAGCGGAAACCGCCTGTACCAGCAACAAAGTGCGCAGCGGCACTAATGGCGAGACGCGATTCGATCATGGCGCCCACCATTAACTGCGTGTTCGTCGCATGACACAAAGCCGCAATCTCCATCGCACCAACAAGCCCACTTTTCATCAGCTTGACATTGATGCCGCTCACGGCTTTCATGGCAATCAGGCGTGCCACAGCAGCCGGGCTGGATGCACTTTCATCGGCAAAGATGGGCACAGACGTATGCTGCGTCACATAGCGCAACCCCTCGTAGTCATCTTTATGCACGGGTTGTTCCAACATGAGCGTGCGAATATCGCGGTCGTTAAGAGCTTCAAGGCAGAGCAGAGCTTCATCGGGAGTATAGCCCTGATTGGCATCTAGTGTGATACCAAGTCCTGGTGCCCCCTGGCGAATGGCCTCTACGCGGTCAACATCATCTTGCAAATTACTCCCCACCTTGACTTTAATACTGTGTACGCCGCGCATCATAATCTCTTCTGCCAGTTGATAACCATGTTCTGGACTCACCAGCGGAATGCTGATATCGGTCTCGACGAAGGTGCCGGCCCCACCAAAGAACGCATACAGGGGAATACCATAGGAGCGTGTGAGGGCATCCAGTATTGCCATCTCCAGACCAGCAACCGCTGTCATCTGGCTAAAATAGACACTATGCATCAATTTAGAGAGCTGGCGCCAGTGAGCTGCATCCTTGCCTTGCACCAATGCAGCGCATCCTTGCGCGGCAACAAGGGCCGTTTCCTGCGACTCGCCTGTACTCGGCGGAAAGGGCGCACATTCACCATAGCCCACCGTGCCATCCCTCAATGTCACCGTCACCAACACATTACGCGCCTCAGAAACGCTCCCCGTCGCAATGGCAAACGGCTCTAGCAGAGGGATATTGAGAGGTTCGACTGTCACAGATTGAATAGTGGTGTGTGATGTATAGGACATGGTGTTCTCCGTAGATCATCAACTCATGAATAATTGTTTGGATTCTCGACGCTGAGTCCTTCGGCAATTGCAACATTGATGAGAGCATTATCAGCACACAAAGATGGGAGGAGTTACTTCATTGGTTATAGTCTCGTCGCGTAGGTTGAGCACACAAGCCAATTGCACGGCGTCGTATACACGTAGTGTATGTGAACGGCATAAGTCACCTACAGAGGTGTACATATCGGTGTTAACCAGTTTGATAATATAGATGTCTTGGATGTCTTGTCTGAATGTATCAATGAGTTCATCATGCTGGGCAATGAGAAGGTTCTGCTCACGCGCCTTTCTACATATTGTTGCTACAACCTCTACTAAGGCTGCCTGTGCAATGTGCAGTTGATGCCCTTGCACTGAATCGTAAAGAGTTCCTATCCAGATGTGTCCCTGCTCAGCAAAATACCTCTTAATGATAGCCGAAGTATCAAGGAAGGAGGTTGCCATTAGTACGGTCCCCGATCCTCGATTACCATTTCAGATGCTGGCTTCCCGCCTGCGAATAATTGGGCGAGATATTCACGTCTAGCTTGTTCTTCAGGTGTTAATCGTCGCCGTGTAGGAATATTGAGAATCTTCCCTTCGCGGTATTGCTTCTCTAAGAACTCATCTTCTGTCAGTGAAGATTTTCCCTGACTAGATGATCGTAAACGCTGTATCATCTCGCGTAGAAGCATCTCAGGTTGTAGCCCATTTTTAGCAGCTTCTGTTGCAAGTGTGGCATACTCCTGGTCGGTTAAAGTGATCTGGTAAGCCATCATTACCTCCTCAAGATAAGCACTTTCTTACTATTCTTAAGATACATCATGAACAGATTATAGCACACTATTGTTGACAGTAACTCCTATGAACTAACCAAGCTTACAGCGTTGTTCTATTCTTCTGCCTATCCGCATGCCGCTCAATAGCCAACTCAATCAACCTATCCAATAATTGTGCGTAGGGGAGGCCACTAGCTTCCCAGAGCTTAGGATACATGCTTATTTGCGTGAAGCCAGGCAGGGTGTTGACTTCGTTGATGTACACCTTGTTGGTATCTTTTTCCAGGAAGAAGTCCACGCGAGCTAAACCACTAAGATCAAGGGCGAGAAATGCCTGCACTGCTTGGCGACGCACCTCTTCCGCAACAGTTTGCGGAAGAGCGGCGGGAATAAAGACCTGCGATTTGTTGTCGATGTACTTGGCGTTATAGTCATAAAATTCGTTGCTGGCAACGACTTCTCCCACAACCGATGCGATTGGCTCATCATTGCCCAAAACTGCACACTCTAATTCGCGGCAGTTGATGTTACGCTCGATAATGATCTTGCGGTCATATTCTGCTGCCACATGCATGGCATGTTCGAGTTCGGCACGATCATGCGCCTTGTTAATGCCCACACTTGACCCCAGGTTTACCGGCTTCACAAAATTGGGATAGCCCAAGCGCTGCTCAATAGCATCGAGAATATGCCCTGGTGTACGCTCCCACTCGTTACGGCGATAAACCAGATAGTCTCCAATGGGCAAACCGACAGACAGGAAGACCATTTTCATCTTCTCTTTGTCCATACCAAGCGCCGCTCCCAGTACACCACACCCCACATAGGGTAGATTCGCCATCTCTAACAAGCCTTGTAGCGTGCCATCTTCTCCATAAGTGCCATGCAGAACTGGAAAGATCACATCGAGCGCCCCATTATCACGCAATGGTTCGCTGCCTTGGATGGGAATGAGACGCCGTAAACTGGGGTCGCCCGTCAATGTGACAGCCGTACTCTGCTCCGGTTGCACTCCTTGACGCGCTGCGATCAATTGCGCAGGCTCTGCCCCTAGCAACCATGCACCCGCCGGAGTAATGCCAATTGGCACAATGTCATATGTGTTCGGGTCCAGGTTTTCCATCACCGACCTTGCAGAGGCTAGCGAGACCTCATGCTCACCTGAACGCCCACCGAAAATAAGCCCGATACGTATTTTTTTCTTTGACATAGAGATCCCCTTTTATAGCATAGTCAATATCGTTTCCATGCGCATACCACGCGACCCTTTGAGCAATACAAGGTCCTCATGATGCACCTTCTGTTTGAGCAGATCAGCAACAGCACGTTTAGCAGTTTCTACCTCTGGTCCATCGTCTACATCCGCACTGAAATAATAGGTATTCTGCTCTAGCATACCCGCTTCGATAGCCCCTTCCACATAAAAGCGTGCTTGATCGCCAAGCGCAACGAGATAATCAATAGTCCCAGCAAGAGCGGCTCCTACGAATCGGTGTTCATCTTGTGCAAATTGCCCTAACTCGAAAATATCGGCGAGCACTGCCCAGCGTTTTCCTCTGGGAGCACGCTTCGTCTCGTGCATGGCTTTCGTGATAGCAAGAATTGATTGCCGATTGGCATTATATGTATCGTCAATCAAAACGCTACCAGCAGGACCTTGTTTGATCTCACAGCGCCCTTTTGCCGGACTAAGCGCCTCTAGCACCGTGCCAATCTCATCAAGCGACATTTCCGCTGCACAACCGACCGCTGCCGCCGCCAGCGCAATCATCACCCCATGTTCTCCGGGCAGGCGTAACTGAACATGGCATTGCTGTCCACGATAGTGCAAGGTAAAGCTATGCCCAAATAACGCATCACCTCCAATAGTGCTGACACGTACCATCGCGCCTTCGCCTTGCCCATAAAAAAGCACATGTGCGTGCGTCTTCGTACTCATCCCACACACGTTCTCATCATCGTAGTTAAGGATTGCAATACCTTCAGGCGCAAGCACTTGCACAAGTTCAGACTTGGCGGTAACAATACGCTCTTGTGAGCCAAAATATTCCAGATGTGCTGCACCGACATTCGTAATCAACGACCAATCAGGACGAGCAATTGTGTTAGAAAGCCACGCCAGTTCACCTACCCACTGTGCTCCCATTTCTAGCACAGCATACTGATGTTGCGGCTCTAAACGCAGCAATGTGAGTGGATAGCCAATCTCATTGTTATACGAAGCGAGCGTTTTGAGCGTGGGAGCCTTATGACTGAGCACAGCCGCAGCAGCCTCTTTTGTGCTCGTCTTGCCATTACTGCCAGTGATACCAATGCGTATTGTCTGGGGTTGACGCTGCACACGCACGCGTGCAGTTGCGTGCAATGCCTCTACGACATCGGGCACCACAATTTGCAGAAAGCTATCAGGCACATCCTGAACTGGTGCTGTACATAAGACACCTAACGCCCCAGCACGTGCCACCATAGGAATAAACGTATGGCCATCAACGTGCTCGCCTTTAAGCGCAATAAATAGGTCGCCCGTCTCAATCTGGCGACTATCATGATGCGCAGAGCGAAACACGAGTTGAGGATCAAGTGTCGATGGGCCAACTATGTGTACCTTGTCCGCATTGTCCTGTAATACATCGTTAAGAGTGAACATGTGTGCTGTCCTCTATTTTCTCTACAGCTTTTACGAGAAGATTATATCATGGAACGAGCCAGAGCATAAAACGGGGAAGACATGACACAAAGCGTCGTAGGGACCAGCTTCAGCGCGTCCGTCGTGGCCATTGACCATGTCCATGACATTGACCATGCCCACGACGGGCGCCATGAATGGGGCCCCATGCGCATCAAGCTAAGAATGGATGGGATTTGAACAACGGGCCCGCTCGTCCCCGTAGGGGCGGCGTGGCGGGATGGGCTGGGACCTAAGCGGTCGCCCTCCCTCGCGTAGAAAATGGGTATGACGGGCAACATCGGGACGTCTGGGCACGCCGCTTGGGTCCCAGCCCATCCCGCCACGCCGCTCCTACGGGACAGTCATATAACCCCATCCATTCTTAGCTTGATGCCTATGAGACGCCATGAATGGGGCCCCTACGACGACTTTATAATAGCTTGGCTAACTAAAAATTAGTTACTTGACAAACGAAAGTTTTATATGTTATGCTCATATCTGTGGTTAGTAAAGTAGCTAACCCCGACAATGAAACTAACCAAATTGGAGGATATTTTTATGGCCTGGGAAATTGATCCAGTACACTCACAAGCGTCTTTTTCTGTGAAACACATGATGTTCGCAAATGTTCGAGGGCACTTCAAAGTCCTGAGCGGTCATCTGCATATTGACGAGCAAAATCCTGTCAACTCTTCAGTTGACGCACAGGTTGATGTCAATAGCGTTGATACCCGCGACGAGAAGCGTGATGGGCACCTTGTTTCAGCAGATTTCTTCGATGCGCAAAATTACCCGACACTGACTTTTAAGAGCTCCAAGGTGGAACCTGTCGGTGGAGACAAGTACAAAGTAACTGGCGACTTGACGATGCACGGCGTTACACATCCAGTGACATTCGACGCAGAATATCACGGCCAAGGAAAAAATCCTTGGGGAATGCAGGTGGCAGGTCTAAGCGCCACGACAAAGGTTAACCGCAAAGAGTGGGGCCTAAACTGGAACGCAGCCCTTGAGTCAGGTGGCGTGCTCGTGAGTGATGAAGTAAAAATCGAAATCGACTTAGAAGCCGTCAACAAAGGCTAGTCCGGCACACGAGAGAGAACACAATACAGTGCCACCTGCGCATAGATGTGCGCAGGTGGTACTGTATTGTGTTCTCTCTCGTGTTATACAATAAAGAAAATATTTGAAAGGGGCAACATATACATGCGTGCAGTGATTATTACCAAACCCGGTGGACCGGAGGTATTAGAGATACAGCATGTGCCAACACCAGAACCAGTAGGCGACCAAGTACGCGTACGCGTACGCGCCGCCGGTCTCAACCGAGCAGACCTGTCGCAACGCATGGGCCATTATCCCGCGCCACACGGCTCACCTGCGGACATTCCAGGAATGGAATTCGCGGGCGAGGTTGAATCTGTTGGGCCACAAGTACGCATGTGGAAAGTGGGGCAGCGCGTCATGGGTATTGTAGGTGGCGGGGCACAGGCCGAGTATATCCTGGCGCAGGAAGGGTTACTGGTCGAGATCCCCAACAACCTCGATTTTGTACAAGCAGCAGGCGTGCCAGAGGTCTTTATGACTGCCCATGACGCCCTCTTTACACAAGCAGGATTACAAATGGGAGAACGTGTACTCATCCATGCCGCCGGAAGTGGCGTTGGCACCGCGGCTATTCAACTAGCACATGCCGTTGGCGCAACCGTGTTTGGCACCTCGCGCACTCCTGGCAAACTAGAACAAGCCAAACCGCTTGGGCTGGATGTCGCACTCTCTGATCAAAACTTTGCCGACGAAATCAAACGCCTCACCCAAGGAGCTGGTGTGCATGTCGTGATCGACTTCGTGGGAGCGCCATACATGGCCCAGAATCTTGATGCCTTGACACCATGGGGCAGAATGGTGTTCCTGGCAACCCTCGGCGGAATGCAAGCAAACGTCAACCTGGGCATGCTGATGGGCAAGCGCATTCAGATACGTGGCTGCACACTACGCACCCGCACCCTGGAAGAGAAATTGAGTGTCACACGCCGTTTTGCCACACAAGTACTCCCTCTGCTCGAAAAAGGCACTATCCGACCCATTATCGAGCATGTCTACCCGCTCGCTGAGATTGCTGAAGCACACAAAGTGATGGCCGAAAACAAGAATTTTGGGAAGCTGATCATAGAGGTATAAAAATAAGTATCCTCCTGAGTTGTCAAATACACAAGAATGCAGTATAAGTAATACGTAGTCATCTTTGAAGGAGGATTCTCATGCTCGTAAATATTAGCGCCTGGGTGGTACGCATCTGTGGCGTACTCGCTTTGATTCTCGGTATCTTGTTCTGGACAAGTACAGCGCCAGATAGCCTGATTCCTGTCCATATGCTTTTAGGCGTACTCGTCACGCTCGCGCTCTTCGCGCTGGGCTATTCCATCGGCACTGTCCGTGGTGGAAGCTGGGGCTTAGCGGCAGCTGCGTTCGTGCTTGGCTTGATTGTAATCGGCTTTGGCTTCGCACAGCAAGGGTTAGTCGATAGCTCTTTCGGTGTGTTGGTCAAGATTGTCCACCTGCTCTTCGGCTTGGCCGCTATCGGACTAGGTGAAATGATCAGTGGCCGTTACAAACGTTTGAGTAGAGTGGCAGCGCAATCGACAACTCCTAACTCTCAACTTCCTTTGTACTAAAATATATCTCAAGCACAGATCGGAAAGCACGCTTTCCGATCTGTGCTTGAGATATATTTTAGTTCCCCAACTTCTTCTTTTGCTCCATCTCCCTCAACTCCACCCTCCTAATCTTCCCAGAGATAGTCTTGGGCAAGCTCTCCACGAACTCGATCTCGCGTGGGTATTTATAAGGGGCTGTGACCTGTTTCACATGTTCTTGCAGCATCGTTGCTAGTTGTGGTGAGGCCATGTAGCCAGGAGCCAAGATGATGTAGGCTTTGACGATCTCACCGCGCATCTCATCGGGGCTGGCAATTACTGCCGACTCGGCAACGGCGGGATGCTCTTTGAGGGCGCTCTCAACCTCGAACGGTCCTATACGATAGCCTGCACTGATAATCACATCATCGGCTCGGCCCACGAACCAAAAATACCCGTCCTCGTCCTTATAGGCACGATCACCTGTGATATACCAATCACCGCGCACACAGGCTGCCGATGCTTCAGGATTATGCCAGTATTCTTTAAACATCCACGTCGGACGCTCTGGCTTGATACGTACGGCGATATCGCCTTCTTTGTTCGCTGGCAGTTCGCTGCCATCATGGTCGATGACGCTCACATCAAAGCCAGGAGATGGTTTGCCCATTGAACCGGGTTTCACTTTCAACGGGGGAAAGTTGGCACAGAGCAACACCGTCTCCGTCTGACCATAGCCATCGCGGATGGTCATCCCCGTTCTCTCCTCCCAAATCTTGATCACCTCTGGGTTGAGTGGCTCACCCGCGCCGACGCAGTGCCGCAACGCCTTGGGTGGATGCTCTTTCATAAAGTTCAACGGCTCATCTAGAACGAGCATCCGATAGGCTGTAGGAGGAGCACAGAGCGTCGAGATAGGATACTGATGCAACATCTCCAAGGTCTCAATGGCGTTGAATTTGCCGCGTGCATCCTGGATAAACATGGCAGCACCCATCACCCAGGGACCGAAAAGATTGGACCACGCTGCTTTTGCCCACCCCATTTCAGAGAGATTCCAATGCAGATCATCCTCGTGCAAGTCGAGCCAGTATTTACCGGTGATGGTATGTCCAATGGGATAGCTCGCCTGTGTGTGTAAGACCATTTTGGGATAACCCACCGTGCCAGAGGTAAAATAGACGAGGCAAGGATCGTCGCTATTGGTCTTAGGTCCTGTATATTCGGGGGATGCTTGGGCGGCAATATGAGCATAGTTCTTCCAACTCGCATGGTCCTGTACATCTACCAATATCGTATGACTGATAGAAGGACACTGTTCACGCACGCTATCAAACTTCTGCGCACCCTCGCTATCCGTGATAAAGCCCTGTACCGATGCTACGTCCGCACGAAATTGGATATCCTTTGGCGTCAAGAGTGTGGTGCAGGGAATGGGAATAGCGCCCAGTTTCATGAGGCCAAGCACCGTCTCCCACCATTCGGGGATACGCGGCAACATGACCATCACACGCTCACCTTTTTGAATGCCCATTTCCGCGAAGGCGTTCGCAGCACGGCTAGATCGTGCTGCGAACTGAGCATACGTAATGCTCTTCTCTTCACCATTTTGCCCTATCCAGAGCATGGCAAGCTTATGCGGGTCTTGTGCCCATTTGCCCATTACATCAATAGCAAAATTGAACTGTGCGGGAACATCGAGATGGAAACGACGTCGTTCTTCCTCGTAATCGGTCATGTTTGGAGTTTTGGATACGACCATAGAAAATGCTCCTTACAGGGATATCGTAGTGCTGTGTATTTATATGGAGGATACACCACAGCTACGTACGTTATGCTTCATTTCAATATCATATCACGTTGCCTCAATCATGGCCCATAAAAGTGAGTATAATTCAGTAGGGACGGGGGAGGATGAGTGGCTGGGTGGGGACCCTTGTGGTCGTCCGTCGTAGCTTTTTGATGTTTTGCATTGACGCGACGGACGACCACCCATCTCGCCACACCACCCCCGTCCTACTGGATATGACGAGCAATAACTAAGATAATGAGTAGATGTGCACCTTACCAGCGCCAGTCCCTATAACCACGTTGTTTCCGTAAATGGCGGGTCCCAGATTGGGAATATCAAACGCACGCGAGCCTCGTGCGGGCGTCCCCAAGTCATTGGCTTGCCAGAGGAGCGCCCCCTTCGCAATATCAAAGGCATACAGAGCCGCCAGATTCGTTGTCACAAAAACGACATCGTTCACAACCGCAGTGGCACTAAGACCCACCTCGTCGGGATTGGCATACATTGGTTGAGAGGGAATGGCATAGCGCTTAATACCATCTGCTCCCACTGCTGTCGGCCAAGCATCGTGCAGAGTCGCCCAATCCAGCGCCCGTAGAAAGGGTGTCGAGGCCGTATCGATGCTGGGATGCGTCGCATCTTGCCAGCCACCTAACCCTACGAAAAGTCGTCCTTGCCCAGCATGTACTGCCGCAGTACTGTACGTGCCCGAATGATTCTCGCTCGAATCTGGTGTATGTACATCTACCGTATGCACTGGCTTGCTACCATCACCAGGAAAACCATCGCCTCCAATTCTGGGCAGAAGCTGACGACGCTTGATGCATACCATTGTGCCAGGATCGAGCAGGAAGAACGAACCATTCTTACTTCCAATAGCCAACACCTCGTTCCCGGCCTGCGTGAAGAGCATAGGACTAGGTGGTATATCCACATCGAGATCATCGGGGCGATAGCTATCCGCAGGCGATGGTTGAAAGAAGCCCTTGAAAGTGCCCATATCAGCATCAAGCGCCAACACGCCACTAGCATAATGCGCATTGGGAAGAGGACCATCTGGGTCTGGATTGCCCGTTCCCACATAAACGCGGTTGAACTTCTGACTATATGCACACGAAGACCAGACAGACGCCCCCTTAGAGGGTGGATCACTACTCGCATGCGTGAAGACTTGCGGAACAGCGCCACTTATTACCGACCTAGGCAACACATTGGGACTATTCTCCGCAGTGCCTGAAAACTTGTTCGTACAGAATAGCCAGATCACATGTCCAGTAGCGGCATTAAGACAATAGACAAAACCAAAGGCAACAATATCGTCCTCACCCAGGCCTGTTCCTACATACACCTTGCCATTCACCACTAATGGAGAGGTCCAACAAGCAGTCGTTGGTCGGCTCATGGGCTGATTATGCGCTAAATCGGGATGGCGCAGATCAGTTACCCATATTGGCTTTAACGTTGCAGCGTCCACGCAGTAGATTTTGCCATCCAACGACGAGAAATAGACCTTCCCATTCACAACGGCTGGTGTTCCCCCAATCCCTGAATCCCAAACACCACCACCAGCAAACGGCACAGCAAATGTGCCGTTGATTGCTCCGCTCACAACATCAATCTTATAGAGCGTTCCGCCAGTGCTAGGGCTTTTCGTACCAATATAAATCTTCCCCTGCACAATCGCTGGCACGGAAACAATGGGATGATCGAGTGTGAGCTTATGCTGACTGACCAACCGATGGACAGAAGCGCTGCTAATATCGCTATGACCAGCCGCGTTTCCGCTATGGCGCTCATCGCCATGATACATCCACCAATCATTAGAAGGAGTATTCGCTGTGTTGAGGTCTGCCGCTGCAGCGGTATCTTCTGCCATAAACTTTCCCTTTCTCGCTTACTTCCTTTCCGAGCACTTGAGCGAAGCGCACTCCTTGCATTCTGCTGACGCGTAGCGTAGACGAGATAGCGTCGTTGCAGAATACTTCCTTGCATCCTGCCTGAGCGAAGCTAGCGCGTAGCGCGTTGGCAGGATGAGTCAGGAATTCCTTTCAAGAAGAACGCCGTTCGTTGGTGCTCGGAATAAGGATTACATATCTTGTGTTCACGAAAGGTATTACATGGATACGATACCCAAAATCAACGGCTGAGTCAAGTCTTGAAATGGATTCTCGTGTCAAAACAGTAGGAATAAAATTGCTCTGGTTTCCTGTAAGAGAAGCATACGTACTTTCAGATCAACGTAGATCTGAAAGTACGGGTAAACCCATGATGCAACAACAATTCTTGTTTGCCCTGGGTATCGTTCACGAGCCACGGATGTACTTGGCATCTGCACCCACCTGTGGAAGGCGCGTCACAACATTCTGGTTTTTGAATATTATGGGCATGGGCTCCCTGTTGGCACAGTCATAACACTTGGGTATTGTGAGATAAACGATTTCTTGGGAGCGGTTGCCTATGTGAAAGCACGTATACCACAGACACACCTGGGCGTTCTGGCATACTCAATGGGAGCTGCGGTTGCCCTGATGTGCAGTGCCTGGAATACTGATGTTGAGGCACTAGTTGCCGATAGCGCATTTGCTACCCATCGTAGTGCCGTCGATTATAACATTCATCATATGCTCCACCTGCCATCAAGCCCGTTCTTCTGGCTCGCAGATGCTTTGCTCTGGTGGCGTGCCGGATATCATTTCCGTCAGGTAGAGCCGCTACGCGATATCAGGGCGATTGCACCTCGCCCCATCTTGATTATTCACGACCAGAAAGATTCGGTAGTAAACCCCACGACGCAACACTCCTCTATGCAGCAGCAGGTGAGCCGAAAGAGCTATGGCTCCTTCCTGATGCCGATCATTGTGGAGCCTACTTTGCTGATCGACAGGTATATGTAGCAAAGGTCAATGCCTTTTTTGATCGCCATTTCAAACAGAAGCGAGTACTCGCCCATAAGATTGTATAGTAGTAAGTGGTGTGAGCGTAACAAAATTTGCTCCGCTCACACCACTCACTTTTGAGAAGCTCTGATTGGGAATGGATATCAGATTTTTACAATTTTCTTTACGCGATGCTTATTAAGTACGATACACCCATCTCCTAACGAATAGACCAAGGGCCAGATAATGCGCCCAGCCAGCCAGTAATCTCGTTTTAAGCTTGGAAAGACGAGATGGCGCCTCCTCGGACGGGTCCGGTATACCCATCTCGGCGACTGCTTTTAGCAGGGAAGCCCCATAGAAGAGGCTTAATCCGGCAAAGAGACCCCGCTTCGTCGTCAATGCCCTGGTTACGCGCCATTGCGGTATCATCATTAGCCACCAGAGCAGTGGTATGAAATGAAGCATGCGATACACTTGGATAGCCCGTTTCGTTGACAGCGTAGTCGCGGTTGTGGCAATAAGTTCTAGCCATTTCAAGTTTGTAGTAGGAAAAATGTCAGGTGTAACATTCTCATACTCAGAGCCGGGTGTCTCAGGAGGTACTAGTGGGAGAGGGGGTTGCAAACGATTAGGGAGAGGTGTTTGACATTGTGGGCAGTACACACTGGGCATTGCACCCGTTGTTGTGGTACGACATTGTACACAGCACTGGTGGTAGAAGGGTTTTGCACCTGTACGGATCATGAAAGACTCATCGCTCATATATCCATAGGTACGCTTCATTGCATCCACGTGTATAGGATTATTGTAAAACTCCCGGACAGCAGCACGGTCCTGCCAAACACTGAAACTGGAGAACTGGCGTAAATTGGATGAAACCGAAAAATTGAGCTGCACGGCTCCGGGTGTCTTCTGAAAGATTATTGTTGTAAGAGCAATGAGGCGAGCGAAACTAGGAATGAAACGTCGGCTTTTCATGACAAACGTGAGTTGCGTACGGTACAGCTCTTTGCTCTCTGTAGAAACACCTGTCTTGTTGATAGCAACTGGTGAAGTATGCATCATACTTTGTGTTCCTTTTTTAGGTGTATATGTTCCGAAGTGTCGGGGTCTGGCAAACCCATCTCGGCGACTACTTTTAGCAGGGAAGCTCCATAAAAGAGACTTAATCCGGCAAAGAGACTCCACTTCGTCGTCAATGCCCTGGTTACGCGCCATTGCGGTATCATCATTATCATTAGCCACCACAGCAGTGGAGTGAGCTTGAGGATACGATACACCTGGATGGCCCGTTGCGTTGACAGTGTCGTCACGATTGTAGTGAGCAGCGCCAGCCATTTCAAGTTCGTTGTAGGCAGAATGTCAGGTGTAACGATGCCATACTCAGGGCCGAGTATCTCAGGAGGCTCTAATGGCAGCGGCGGTTTCAAACGATTAGGAAGACATGCTTGGCATTTCGGACAATGCACACTGGGCGTTGTACCTGTTGTTACGGTGCGGCATTGTAAACAACGCTGGTAGTAGAAGGGTTTTGCACCTGTATGGAGCATGTAAAACTCATCAGTCATATGTCCAAAGGCACGCTCCATCGCCTCTCGATGTTCAGGGCTATTGTAAAACTCCTGAGCAGTAGCGCTGTCCTGCCAAACACCGTGACTAGTGAATTGATTGTAAGCGGGTATAGCGGAAAGATTGAGTTTCACAGCTCCAGGCGTCTTCTGAAAGACCCCTACTAAAAGAGTGCTGAGGCGAGCAAAACCTGGAATGAAACGCCAACCGTTTAGGACAATAGTGACGTGCGAACGGTACAGCTGTGAGCTAGCCATCGAAACAGTTGGCTGATTGGTAGTAATTGGTGAAGTATTCATCGCGCTTTGGCTTCCTTTTTAGATGCGTATGTTAGGAATTTTCTCAATTGGTATCCTTTACTGACATTGGTATTTATGGGCGATGGATTCCCCTCCGAAGTGTCGGTGCCTGGCAAACCCATCTCGGCGATGGCTTTGAACAGCGAAGCTCCATAGAAGAGGCTTAATCCGGCAAAGAGACCCCGCTTCGTCGTCAACGCTCTGGTCACACGCCACTTAGGGGCAATAATCATCAGCAACCACCACAACAGTGGAGTGAGTTTGAGGGTGCGATACACTTGGATGGCCCATTGCATTGACAGTGTCGTTGAGAGTGCGATGAGGAGTTCCAGCCATTTCAAGTTTGTAGTAGGAAAAATGTCGGGCAAAACGTTGCCATACTCAGGGCCAAGTTTCTCAGGAGGCACAAGTGGTAGCGGAGACGGCAAGCGATGCGGAAGAGCTGCTTGGCATTTCGGGCAATGCACGCTGGGACCTGTACCCGTTGTTACGGTGCGGCATTGTAAACAGCGCTGGTAGTAGAAGGGTTTTGCATCTGTGCGGATCATGTAAGACTCATCGCTCATATATCTATAGGCACGCTCCACCGCATCTAGATGTATAGGATTATTGTAAAATTCCACGACATCAGCACGGTCTCGCCAAACACTGTGACTAGAGAAGCGGAGGAAATCGGGCGAACCCGAAAAATTGAGCTTCACTGCTCCGGGTGTCTTCTGAAAGATTATTGTCGTAATAGCGATGAGGCGAGCGAAACTAGGAATGAAACGCCGACTTTTCATCACAAGCGTGAGTTGCGCACGGTAGAGTTCTTTGCTCTCTGTGGAAACATTTGGCTGACTGGTAGTAGTTGGTGAAGTATTCATCGTGCTTTGACCTTCTTTACTAGAGGCGAAATTCAATCGCCTCATCTATTGTATGATAGAGGACATTACCCAGTCGTGTGAACATGTGTTATTCCTCTGCCCTCTGGCGTCACAAACTGTGCCTCAATGCGCTGCCGCCAGATATCATACGCTACTTCCGCGCCATCGGGGGGAAGGTTTTGCTTGGCAGTGTCAGCTATATGGGCTGCCTTATCGCTGGAGATACCGCACAGGACCTCACAGGCAAGATCAGTATGCGCTGCCGGAATGTCGGCTCGCCAGCGAGCTAGTGCCACGACCGCTGCTCCTTGTGCCAGCCGGGCGTGATAGGGTCCTGCTGCTTCCCTCAATGCCTCTAGGGCCGCACGGTCTCTCTCTCCTGTAGAGCTATAAGCTACACCTACTCCACTCCATAGGTCAGCCTGTCTGCTGAACGGAAAGGTCGCTATCCGCGCCGCAATACGTTCAATATGAGCACCTTCTATGAACCATATGCTGCGCCCCAAACCCTGGTCGAAGACATGGCGACCGGGCTGTGAAAGGTGTGATGGAACCATTCTCGCCTCAATAGAGCGAGAACGTGCGAAAATTCCTGCGTGGAAGCCATAGCCATCTATCCCTAACCAACCAAGTAGGGGGTCTAGTCGGAGGAGTGGGCGTTCGGGACGCCTATGCAGGCTAGCGAGGGCTTCGCCCGCGCCTATATATGCTACATACGTGTACGCTGATCCAGGTCCATCCACGAATGCGCGGAAGCGCTTTTGCCAGGGCAGAATACAATCCAGTAGCATGAGGCCCATGCCGGCCCCTTCGTAGGCAAATGCGCGAAATTCAGGCTCAATCGCGTTCAACCGCGGGACGAGCACGTCAAAGGTGCTATCTTCGAGGGTGGCGTTGTAGCCTTGTACAACGCTACGAGCCACCTTTTCTAAATGGTGTGGTATCGCGCTGTCGCCTCTTTTTGGAGAGGCGACTTTCTCAAATGAAGCTCCCAAGAGGGACCTACGAAGTTTTCCTAAAACAGGAGTCATTTCGTTGTCTCCTTACTTCTTCTCTGCAACGACTGCGGTGAGCGCAGGGGCGGACGCGCTAAAGCTGGTCCCTACGACGGCGGGGGCGGTGGGCGCAGGGGCGGGCGCGATCAATCGGGCCCCTACGACGGGGACACGGGGCGCGATCAACCGAGTGGGCACCATAAATTGCGCTTCGATGCGTTGCCGCCAGATTTCATACGCTGGTTCTGCGCCATTGGGGGGAAAATTCTGTCTGGCAACATCAGCGATATGCGCTGCTTGGCCGCTGGAGAGGCCACACCAGACCTCACAGGCGAGATCAGTATGGGCTGCTAGGTTGCCAGGGACAGAACGAGCCAATGCTGCAATGGTTGCTCCATGGGCGAGGCGCGTGGAATAGGGTCCAGCCGCGACTCGTATAGATTCCATCTCCGCTCGATCTATGCCTCCTGTAAAGGCACCAGCAAGACCTATTCCACTCCACAGGTCAGCTTGTCTGGCGGGTGGAAAGGTTGCAATCGTCGCCGCAACACGCTCTACATTGGCACCTTCTATGAACCATATGCCACGTCCTACACCCTGGTCAAAGGCGTGACGACCATAATGGGAAAGGTGAGTTGGTATCTTGCGCTCCCTGATGTAGGGGCGTGGGGAGAAAAATCCCAGGTGAAAGCCATAGCCATCGAGAGCCAACCCGACGAGTAAAGGGTCTACTCGTGCCAACACACGTTCGGGGGGTATATGTGTTCTGGCTATGCCCAGGCCAGCGCCGACATACGCAAGGTAGATGTAAGGCGCTCCTGGTCCTGCCACGAAAGCTGGGAGACGCTGCTTCCAGGGCAGAACGCAATCGAGCAGCATGAGGCCCATACCGGCCCCTTCATAGGCAAAACCGCGGATCTCCTCGTCATATGTGTTCAGTCGTGCGGCTAGCACGTCAAAGTTGGTCTCTTCAAGAGCTATATTGTAACCTTCGGCAACGGTGAGCGCGACCGCTTCCACTCGTTGCCATGCCATACTGTTGCCATGGCGGAACGAGGCTACGCTCTCAAGCGCAGCACCAAAGAGCAGTTTACGCAGTTTTCCCACAGGGGAGGACGCGGGGACGGCGGACGCGATCAATTGGGTTCCTACGCCGGTCCCTACGACAGCGGGGGCAGGGGCGGACGCGCTAAAGCTGGTCCCTACCGCGGGGACGGGGGGCGATGCGAATTGTGCTTCGATACGCTGCCGCCAGATTTTATGCGCTGGTTCGATGCCATCAGGGGGAAGGTTCTGCCTAGCAGTATCAGCGACGTACGCTGCCATGTCGCTGGAGAGGCCGCATAAGACCTCACAGGCGAGATCTGTATACGCTGCTGGGATGTTGCCTTCGTGCCGTCCTAGTGCTGCGATAGTTGCTCCTTGTGCCAGCCATGTGGAATAGGGTCCCGCTGCTTCCCGAACGGCTTCTATTGCTGTACGATCCACGCCTCCTGCATAGGTGCAAGCAACGCCCACCCCACTCCACAGGTCAGCTTGTCTTGCTGCTGGAAAGGCGGCAATCTTCGCTGCGATACGACCAGCGTCGGCTCCCTCTAGGAACCAGAGGCTACGTCCCAAACCTTGATCGAAGACACGACGCCCATAACGGGAAAGGTGAAGGGGAGCCTTTGTTTCTTCGACATAGCGACGCCGTGCGAAAATTCCTTCGTGGAAGCCATAGCCATCGAGCGCTGACCAACCGAGGAGGGAGTTTAAGCGAGGCAGTACGCGCTCAGGGTTCATATGCAGCCTCGCCATAGCAAGACCCACGCCTATGTATGCCACATATGTGTGAGCCGCCCCAGGTCCTTCCACGAAAGCCTGAAAACGCTTTTGCCAAGGCTGAACGAAATCTATCGCTGTCAGCCCTATCGCGGCTCCTTCATAGGCAAAGCCACGGAATTCATCCTCAATCGCGTTCAGCCGAGGCACAAGCACTTCAAGCTTGCTCTCTTCCATTGCTAAATTGTAGCCCTCCACCAGCGTAACAGCCACCTTTTCCAAATGCAACCATGTCGCGCTGTCACCCTCACGAAAAGAGGTCACTTCCTTAAAACGGGATTTCCACAGGAGGTCACTGACCTTTCCCAAAAGACTCATTGCTTGTATCTCCTTTTGTTTTCCAATTATTTCGTTATTTCCAGTGCCATAAACTGCGCTTCAATGCGCTGGCGCCAAATGTCGTATGCTGGCTCTGCACCATCCATAGGAAGATTCTCTTTGGCGGTATTCGCTATGGAGGCGGCTCTCTCGCTGGAGAGGCCACACAGGACTTGACAGGCAAGGTCTGTATGGGCGGCAGGAATATTCGCTTGCTGCCGTCCCAGTGCTGCGATGGTTGCGCCATAGGCGAGACGAGTGCGATAGGGTCCTGCTGCTCTCTGCAAGGTCTCTAATGTGGCACGGTCTACTCCTCCTGCATACGTGCTGGCGAGGCCAATACCGCTCCACAGATCAGCTTGTCTGGCAGACGGAAAGGCGGCTATCGTGGCTGCAATATGGTCAACAGCAGCACCATTTAAGAACCAGAGCGCACGCCCCAAACCCTGGTCAAAGACACGTCGCCCATAATGAGAAAGGTGGGCTGGAACCGTTTTCTCTTCTAGAGTGCGGTGCTGCGAGAAAAACCCCTCGTGGAAGCCATAACCATCTAACGCCATCCAACCAACGACAGGGTCCAGTCGTGATAGTCGGCGTTCAGGACGCATATGCAGCCGCGCCATAGCTAAGCCCGCACCTATGTAGACAGGGTAGATATGAGCCGCCCCAGGTCCATGCACGAAAGCTTGCAAGCGCTGCTTCCACGGCAGAGCGAAATCCATCGCCGCTAGCCCCATTCCGGCCCCTTCATAGGCAAAGCCACGAAACTCATCTTCAATCGCGTTCAGCCGCGGGGCGAGCACCTCAAACCTGCTATCGTCGAGGACTAGGTTATAGCCTTCTATAACGGTAATAGACACCTTTTCCAAATGTTTCCATGTCGCGCTATCGCCTTTACGAAAAGCGGTCGCTTCCTTAGGTGAAGCCCCTAAGAGAGACTTACGGATATTTCCTAAAACACTCATTGCTTCTATCTCCTTTTGTTTTTTAATGGATGCGGACACGCTTATGGTCGTCGTAGGGGCCCGATTGATCGCGCCCGTCATGGCGATGCACCATATCACCGACCTTGAAACATCCCCCGTCGTTTACATAGTTCATGTCAGCGACGTTGACCATTGCCACGACGGGCGCCATGAATAGGGCCCCTACGACGGTGTTACATCTACTGTCTGTTCGAGTTCTGCGAGCAAACGTTCGAGCTGCTCGCTATCGGCCTGCTCAACCAATGCCTGGATGTCTTCTGCTGACAGTGCAGCATCAGCAGCCATAGATGATTCGTCGGACTGTAGTGAAGACAGTATACTGGTGGTCAAGTGGGCAACGGTCGTCCCTTGCAGCAATTCGAGCACCGAGACTTCTACCTTCAGGCTGCCTTCGATGCGGTGCTTTAATTCGATAGCCATCATTGAGTCCATGCCCAGGCTTGTCAGCGATTCCTGGTTGCTGAATTGAGATTGGTCAAGCTGTAGGACACGAGCAACCAATTCTTGCAGATGAGACTCTAACAACGATTGCCGTTCGTCTACAGAAGCCGCATTGAGTATCTGCACAATTGAGCCGTCGCCGTTGTTTGCGCCGCTGGTTGTTGCGTCTGCCTCTTGCTCTCCCAGTAGAGAAAACATCGGTGGTAGCACTCCGACGGGAGAGGACTCGCGTGCCAGCGCCCAATTGGCTGAGATGGCTGTTAATTGCACAGGGTGTTGTCCCAGCACGCGTGAGAGAATTTGCATCCCCACCTCTGGCGTAATCAGCTCTATACCACGTCTAGTATAGTGTTGTGCTAGATTCAGCTTATCAATCATGCCAACAGACCACGGACCCCAGCCAATGCTAAGAGCAGGCAGGCCGAGCGAGCGTCGATGGTATGCAAGTGCATCCAGTGCTGCGTTTGCCGCTGCGTAGTTGCTCTGCCCAATCGAGGCCATGACTGACGCGACAGACGAGAAGAGAATAAAGAAATCCAATGGGGCATCTTTCAGCAGATCATGCAAGAGCCACGCCCCACGTACCTTGGGGCGAAAGACGCGCTGAAAGGTCTCTGTATTCATACGCAACAGAAGTTCGTCTTGCACGACGCCAGCCGCATGAACGACGCCTCTGATGGGCGGCCACCCTTCACGTGCATACTCTGCTAGGAAGTCGGCAAGTTGTTCCTCTTCTGCGACATCCACTGCCGCTAGGTGAATAGTTGCTCCCAGTGCTTCCAGCTCGCGAATAGCCTGTGTCAAACCTTTTTGTGGATGCTCCGCCCCCAACTGATGCCATGTTGAGCGCGGTGGCATCTGCGTACGACCCACGAGAATCAGTCGCCTTGCACCTTGTGTGACCATCCAGCGGGCGACCAATAGCCCTAATGCTCCTAGTCCACCAGTAATCAGGTACGTTCCATCAGGACGAAGTGAAGGTGGTAGCGGCGGTGTCAGCTGTGTACTCGATACGAGACGAGCGACGTAACGCTCTCCGTCTCGGAAGGCGATTTGATCTTCGTCGCTTGCATGCACTATTTCGTCAAACAGTTGGGTGGCTTGGTTTGTAGAAGGAGTGGTATCGAGGTCCACCATACCGCCCCACATACCACTATGTTCTTGGTGCCCAATCACTCGCCCCATACCCCAAAGAGCGGCTTGCTCGACTGCAATTGGTCCAGGTCTTTCTCCTACGGCCTGCGCTCCACGTGTCACCAGCCATAAGCGCGAGAGATGAGATTTGCCGCTAGAAGACAATGCCTGCACAAGATGCATAACGGCCAAACTACCTACTGTCTGTCCTTGCTCTAATGTAGAGAGGGTGGGTGTTTTAGTAAATGCAGAATCGAGGCTCCAAAGATGTACGATTTTGGAGCACGGAATGGTTGAGAGCGCTGCGAACAATTGTTGGAAATGTTCAGGATTGCTGGGGTTGATGCTATACTGCTCCCCCTGCTGTGTCATGTGCGGCGCGTCAGTGTGGAAGACGGTGACATAATGCACTCCACGCTGTTCCAGGCATCTCGTGAGTGCTTCTCCGACACCGCTCTGGTCAGTAAAAATGAGCCACTGCCCACCTGATATTTCAGTAGGGACGGGGGCGGAGGGATGGAGAGGTGGGGACCCTTGTGGTCGTCCGTCCGTTGCAGCCAAATCTGAGCGTTCTTTAAGCAACCAGTCCATCTCATATAAACCTTTGTCGATGCGCTCAACTGCTAGGCTGCCAGAAGTTTCCAGAGACTGAGCGCGGAAACCTTCTATCTCTGCAAGGAGATGACCCTCTGTATCAACGACGCGAATATTACCCACGACGAGTCGTTCGTCGGCTCTGAGAATCTGGGCATACACCTGCATCTGTTGCGTTGGGCGACCAAGAATGCGAATGCGGTCTACACTCACGGGCAGGTACGGGGCAGTGATAGACTGACCAGGAGTAGCATCCACTGGCTTAGCGGCAAGAAAGACTTGAAATGCTGCATCCAGCAGGGCGGGATGGAAATGATAATCCGCAAGTTCTGCTTCTAAAGACTCCGGAACGCGCAGATGACCTATGGCAATGTCATTCCCCATCTGGATGTGTTCGATGGCCTGAAAAGCCGGGCCATATTGGAAACCCATGGCTTGGAATTGCTGGTAAAATCCGCGTCTGGATGTTTCTAACGTGCATGCGCGCTGTATATCGTTGAGGTCGGTTTGTGGAATGACACCGCGCACTTGACTCCGCCTGAGTTTGGCAGTAGCATGTAACGTCCAGTGTGCTTCCGTTCCAGATGTATGACCATAAATTTCAACCGTTGCTTGCTGGGGGTTTAAGATCGTTTGCAATCTGGGATCCGCCGTATCGGGTATGAAGAGTGCCTTGCGAAACTCAAGTCCTTCGAGCAAGTATTCTCCTGCTCCAAACACCTCTTGTGCTGCCGCCAGGACCATTTCCGCGAAGGCGGCTCCTGGGAGAAGCACGCTGTCCTGAATGCGATGATCGTTGAGGTATGGCAGAAGGCGTGTGCTCAATTCAAGCTCCCATGTAGGGTGTGTGGCGTGTATACGTTGCCCCAACAGGGGATGCACAGGTGTCAGCAGCCGATCTTCACGCGACTCAGCCGCTTCGATCCAGTATGGTTTGAGTTGCCACGGATATGCTGGCAAATGGACGAAGTTGCCGCTTTGTGGGTAGAACGTCTGCCATGCTACAGAATAGCCTAGCGTATACAGCGCACTGAGTGATCCCAGCATGGTAGCACGGTCTTCTTCCTTGCGCCGCAACGAAGGCAAGACTGTTCCTACCTGCCCCTGTTGCGCCAACAGTTCGGAGATGGAGCTAGCCAGCACTGGATGAGGGCTTAGTTCGAGAAAGACGCCATAACCGTCCTGGATCATCTGACTGACAGCTTGCCCAAACACGACGCTTGCCCTCACATTTTGCCACCAGTAGTAGGCATCACTGCCACTGCCATCAACGGAGGTGCCCGTCACGGTCGAATAGAGGGGGAGCGTCGCATTGCGTGGATGCAGATCGGCTAGTCCTGCGAGCAACTCGTCCTTGAGCGGGTCCATAAAATGACTATGATAGGGAACTTTAACGGTTAAGAAACGGTGGAAAACTTGGTCTGTGTGTAATTGTTGCGCAATCTCTTCAAGGACGGCACCATCACCTGAGAGGGTAACAGCGCTGGGACTGTTGACGGCGGCAATCGAGATACGACCAGCAGCGTCGTGTACGATCTGGTTGACGGCTTCTGGCGACATGCCGACAGCCATCATGCGGCCGCTACCAGTCGTGCGCTGCTGCAAGTGACTGCGATAATAGATGACGCGAACGGCATCCTCCCAACTCAAGGCACCAGCAAGGAAGTGGGCAGCCACTTCTCCCGTGCTGTGGCCGACAATGGCATCTGGTTCGATACCCCAGGAACGCCATAACTCCGCGAGTGCGACTTGAATGGCGAAATTCGCTGGCTGAGCAACCTCCGTTTCTTCCATCCGCGAACTGGCTTCCGGAGCGGTTAATGCCTCCAACAACGACCAACCTGTATACTGCTGTAATTCGGCATCGCAGCGCTCTATGCTGGCGCGGAATATGGGCTCGTGTTCCAGCAGATCGCGTCCCATGGCCCACCACTGTGGACCCATGCCCGAACACACAAACACTGTTTTAGGTCGATTGTTGAGTGGTATACGACCAGTTGCTACCCCGACGCGAGACTTTTGGGCGAGAAATGCATCCAGGTTCGTGATAGCTTCTTCCTTCGAGTGTGCAATCAGTGCCAGCCGATGATCGTGATGATTGTGTCGCAGAGAGGCAGAATAAGCGATATCATGGAATTGAACCGAGGAAACAACGGATGTATCAGTTAGGAATGCTCGATAGGACTCTGCTACTGCTTGGAGCGCTTCCGTGCTACGGGCGGACAGAGGCAGGAGGTATAGTCGCTCGGTTTCATCTGTCTCAATCGTCGGTATAGTTGGTGCTCCTTGCAGCACGATATGGGCATTGGTGCCACCAAAGCCGAACGAGTTCACCCCTGCTAGGGCTGGACCATCGCTCGCGGGCCAGGGTTCTAGTGCTGTAGGGATGCGTAATTGCAACTCCTCAAATGGAATGTCAGGATTAGGCTTGTGAAACAGCAGGTGTGGTGGAATCTGCCGATGTTTCAATGCCAGTAGCGTTTTAATCAGGCCTGCGATACCTGCAGCTGCTTCTAAATGCCCAATATTGGGTTTCACCGAACTAATAATGCACTGATTGGATGCAGCACGACCGACAGAGAGCACTGTACCAATGGCACGAGCTTCAATGGGGTCGCCCACGGGGGTACCTGTTCCATGAGCTTCGACATACTGCACGTGTTCAGGCAAGATTCCTGCATGTTGATAGGCTGTACGCATAACAGCTTCTTGCGCCGCCCCATTAGGGACGGTGATGCCGTTGGTATGTCCATCCTGGTTCACTGCTGTGCCCCGAATCATGCCGTAGATGGGATCGCCGTCTGCCAGAGCACGCGCCAAGGGTTTAATGACCACAACACCCGCGCCTTCGCCACGTGCATAGCCATTGGCTGACGCGTCAAAAGCTTTGCAGCGTCCATCTGGTGAGAGAAAGCCACCTTTCGACTCAGCAATACTCATGGAAGGAGAGATCATGACATTGACTCCGCCAGCAATTGCCAGAGGAACCTCGCCGTTCCATAGACTCTGACAGGCAAGATGCACCGCCACCAGGGAACCAGAACAAGCGGTATCCACCGTCATGCTTGGCCCATGAAACCCAAACACATACGAGATACGGTTGGCTAACATGGTCATCATGAAGCCTGTCGCAGCATGTGTTTGCAGATGATAGCGGCTAAACGACCCGAAATTCTGGATCAGCTGGTAGTCCAGTGTAAACCCACCTATAAACACACCAGTGTTGCTTCCCGCTAGTTGGTCAGGAGCTTGACCCGCGTCTTCCAGTGCCTCCCACGTCACTTGCAGCAAGAGCCGTTGCTGCGGGTCAAGCCACATCGCTTCTCGTGGCGAAATGCCGAAGAAATGGGGATCAAATTGATCAATGTGCTCTAAGTAGCCCCCTCTAAAGGTATGGGTTTTGCCAGTCTTTCTGGTATCGGGGTCGTAGAACTTACGCACATCCCAGCGATCATCTGGAACATCCCTGGTGGCATCAGTCCCAGAGCGGAGCAGGTCCCAGAAAGCTTCTGGGCTTGTGGCACCCCCCGGAAAATGACACCCAATGCCAATGATAGCCAGCGGTTCTCGCACTCGACCATTTGCTACGGTATCCTGAGAAGCGAAGGCGCTTTGCGTATTTTGATGAAGCATGTTCGTATTCCTTTGCTTATGCTGTCTTAAATGCTAGCTCGTTTTCGCTGCGTGGTATATGCAACTGCACGCCTATGTCCTGCGCAATGGCAGAGAGTAAGAGGTCTTGCGCAGTATGCAGAAAGAAATGAGATCCTGGCAGCATACGCAGGCTAGCGGTCTTACTCGTTTGTGTACGCCACGCTTCAAGGCTAGCAGAGCTAATTCTGCTATCCTCTAGTCCGCCGAACACCGAAATGGGGCACTCAAGCGGTGGCTCATCTCTGTACTCGTAGGTATCGCATAGCTCAAAATCTGCGCGTAGCGTTGGCAGGAGGGCGTCCATCAATTCGTCGTTCTGCAGAATCTGTTCTGGAGTTCCCTCAAAACGCAAGACCTTCTTGAACATCTCGGCTGGCTGTTGATAGATCAATGTGCTCGTCACAGTCGGATTGGGCAGGTGAGGCGCACGATGAGCGGCAACACATAAGCGTGTGGGGTATCTATCATACATTCTGCGCAGTTGACGTGTTAGCTCGAAACTTATCAGGGCGCCCATGCTATACCCGAAGAAGGCAAAGGGTATATCTAAGTAAGGAGAGATGGCTGTTGCTAAGTCCTCAATCAGCGCGTCTACACGAGTATATGCTGGTTCTGCGAGTCGGTGTTCACGTCCAGGAGGCTGGATGGAGCAGACCTCCACATCCGGCAACAGTGCATCTGACCAAGGCCGAAAAAGCGACGCGCCGCCACCAGCATACGGGAAACAGAACAAGCGTAGACGTGCTTGCGGATTGCGCTTATACCGTACGATCCACGCATCAGAAGCAAAATGTCGCTGTAATGGACCATGCACGTGTTGCCCTTGTTTCAGCCGTTGCAGTAGCACTGCCTGTTTGTCTGGCGGCAGTGCTGCAATCCGTTGTGCGCTATCTTTCATCTGACTGCCTCCTGCTTAGAGCGCTCCTGGTGTGCCAGAGCAATCCAGCTGCTGTCGATTGCCTGTGCTACGTCGTCCTGCTGGTAGAGCGTCATCAGTTCTGCAAGGAAGGATTCCGTGCGCCACTGCTGAACCTGACTCTGCATGGCCTCATTCTCCGTGTGTTCAGCGTATGTGTCGATCACTTTACTGACAATTTGACCTGCAAACGTCTCAATGAAGCGGACATTTGCTGCAAACTGGATCTCTAGCTCGGCGTCAGATAAGCCTGCAGCCATTCCTGTGTGAAGTGTGAACAAGCAATCAAGCAGTGCATAAGGCTCAACATACCTATCGGATAGAGCGGGTTGCTCCAAGGCATTCCATTCGCGGAAAAATGCTTGCACCCGATTGTTTAGAAGGGAGAAGCGAATGAGCTGGACGACAAGGAGCGGGCTTTCGGTGACAGTATTCAATTTATCATGGAAGTAGAGTAAACCGGGGGCTGCCCAGTAGATGGCTGTATCCCAGACAATCTTCGCAACCATCACTTGGACGTTGCCCATCAGACTATATTGTTGTTGATACGCATCAAGCCAGACACCAGCGAAGATGAAAAAGAGCTTGTCATGGATCGCCGCTCGGTCCTGGATATCTTCACCATTCAGCTCCCTAGTGATCAAATCGCAGATCAACCCGTTGCTAATGGCTATGAGATCACCGCCAGAAGAATAGAGCGGGTCAATGGAAATCCCCGCTTCACCTGTCAGGCACCAGCGCTCACTGGCGTAGACCTGCTCAGCGCTATAGGCGTAATCCTTCATGACGCGAAAGTCTTGCACATCGGCTCGATGCTGCTCAATGACGGCAGCGCATTGTGGCTCGTGCTTATGTAACCAGTCCAAGGCACGCTCAAAGAGGTTCATACTGTCGAAGGAGTGCATACTCGCATCAGTGACGATGCCCACGCTCGTCGAGCCAGACGCCAAGCGAATCAGCCACACCCAATAGCCTGGTCCCATCAGATGATTGGTCGAAAGCGAGCGCTCACCC
>JRHI01000502.1_pt1 | contig 42032 bp, 41 predicted proteins | sample 215371 | NCBI WGS metagenome assembly JRHI01 (sample SAMN02929681, study PRJNA255918) | sediment metagenome | biome: cave system; feature: Ice Cave; material: Sediment; isolation source: sediment from deep within a dark volcanic ice cave with no known source of... ... | reverse complement strand
ATACGCATGTTCCGCAACGCCCACATGGATCTGTTGCGTGAGATTGACCGCGTAGCGAAAGAACGCAATTATCACGATCGCATGGTCATCGTTGCGGAGGGCACCAACTGGCCGACGCTTGGTATCGTGCGCCGCGGCGTCGTGGAAGTGACCCGCGCCGCCGATGAAGGGCGCGAAATCGTACTGTACGACGTTTCTCCCTACAGCATGTTCAATGAATCCGCGGTCTTCGATGAAGGCACTGCCGAGGCGACAGTCATCGCGCGCGGCGAGGTGGAGATCATCGAACTGCCCGCGCAGTTCGCGCGGGGCTTGCTGCAGCGCAGCCCCGAGATCGCGCTGGGCACGGCGCGTTTCTTCTCGCAGCGGCAGCGGCGTTTGACTAGTGCCGCGGGCAATCTCGCTTTTGGGCGCGTGCTCACGCGCATCGCTCGCGTGTTGATGGATTATGCCTCGCCGCAGGCGGGCATGGCTCCCGGTGAAGCGGGGGTCGAGCGCATTACGCAGTCAGATTTGGCAGCCCGCGTCGGCACCGTGCGCGATATGGGCAGCCGTGCGCTCTCGCATTTGGAAGACCTCGGTGCGCTTGAACTACGGCGCGGCCGAGTGATCAAACTCGATCGCGCCAAGCTCGAAGAAATCGTCCGCAACGGCCGCTAGGCCCTAAGAAACTTTCGCGATAGCAACGCGCATGCGGTTGCGCTGCTCTTCCGCCACATAATCTTTGATAAGCGAGCTCAAGACGTTGATCGCCTCGATCATTTGCGCGGGCATCAGATTGCCAACCGCCAAACGAAACGATCGATCGTGACGTTCGGTGACCGCAAAGGCGCGCCCGGGTATGAAACTAATGCCGTGTTGCAGTGCCCGTTGCAACAGCGTTTCGGCAGAACAGCCTTCCGGCATCGTCACCCACACCGAACCGCCGCCGCGCGGATGGGTGAAGCGCACGCTGCGCGGCATGGTCCGCTCGAGCGCCGCCAGTAACGCGCTCAGCTGATCTCCCCACTGCCGGCGCATCTGCGCGTCCTGACGCGCGATACATCCTGAATCCAGCAAACGGCGCAGAATCAATTGTAAGAAAACATCCGATCCGCGGTCTACGATGTCTTTGGCCTCGATCAGGCGCTCGAGAATTCGGCCGGTAGCGATTGCGATGCCCAAGTTCATGAGCAAGCCGCGCGAAATGGGTCGGACGTAGATTACGCGGCCATCGGGGTCATCGCACAGCAGCGGCAGTTGCGGCCGGCCGCGATAGTGCAGCCTCGCAGAAGAATCGCACTCGAAGATCAGCCAATTATGCTGGCGCGCGAGCTGATAAAGTTCTTGACGGCGCTGTTCGTGCAGCTCCCAGCCGGTCGGATTTTGCGCACGCGGTGAAAGGACCACGATCCGCACAGCCTCGCGCGCGGTCAGCGCGTCCAGCACGTCCGTGCGCATGCCTTTCTCGTCCATGGGAATGCCAATCAAGCGCAGGCCGCGTAGCCGCGCGGCATCGACGATGCAAAACTGACTAGGATCCTCGATTGCGATTGCATCGCCTTCGTTGCAGAACGCCAAGAGCGTGAGTACGAGGGCTTCTTCGTAGCTATTGGTGATGAGGATGCGTTCGGGACCGACGTCGATGCTCTCGTCGTGCAGATGTGCCGCCATCGCCGCGCGCAATTCGGGCAGGCCCTGTGTATCGGTGGGCCGGCAGTGAGCGACTTCAGCGTCGAGCGCCACGCGCCGCATGATCCGCCGGCTTAGCGGCAGCATTTCACCGCCGTAGCTGGGCACGCTGAAAAAGCTCCATTGCGCGTGACCGCACGCCGCAGGCAAGCGGTAGATGTAGCTCAAGTTGACGGTGGGTTTGGGGTGGATGAACGTGCGTTGCCAAGCGAGGTTGGCAGCATCGGGGAGCGAGGGTTCGCTGCCCTTCGGTAGCGGCTGCGCGACGAACGTGCCGACTCCAGGCCGTGCCGCCACAAGACCCCGTTCACCCAGCACGCGATAGGCGTGCGCGGCCGTCACGATGCTGATTCCAAGACCGCGGGCCAAGTCGCGAACGCGCGGCATAGCCGAGCCAAAAGGAAGCTGACCTGAGGTGATGAGCGCAGCAATGCACTCTGCCAACTGTCCGTACAACGGTCCGGTACCTGTCAGTGCGGATTGTTTTATGACCGCGAGTGCTCCGTCGCCCGGCGTTGCAGAATTAATCAGTTCCGTCGCCATAATTTCGCCCGTCCGTGCAGAATAATTAAATGAGAAGCAGCTTTCATGTCCCGTATTCGCGTCCAAAAGGCGAACTCTTTTTGAGTCTATTAGCCGTTCTTAGAGCAAGCAGGCCGGGGATAGAACGAAAATTCAGGCGCTGGCGATCGGTTGAGGTTCCTTGCCGTGACGTCGCAACATCTGAAAGATTCGGCCATCCAGAATTACCAGCCCCACGAAGATCACGAGAATGCCCCCGAAATCAAGGGCCGCCAATCGCTCCTTGAGCACGAGCGTGCCGAGCAACAGAGCACTCAGCGGTATAAGAAAGGTCACGAGCACCGAGTTCGTCGCTCCGGCAACCGCCAAGATGCGAAAATACATCACGTACGCAACCGCTGTTGAGAGCGACGCGAGCCCCAGCAGCGCACTCCAGGTGACAAGCGATGGCGCGTGGCCGAAAGTCCACGGCCGGTCAACCACTAAGCCGAGCGGCAGTGTGATGACCGATGCTGCAATGAGTTGTCCGGCTAAAACAGCCACAGGCGAGATCTGCATCGCTTTGAACCGCTGCGCATAGAGAGCGGCGCAAGAATACAAAAACGCGGCAAACAAGACAGCGAGTTGCGCCAAGTTCGTAAGATTAAAACCACGCAGCGCTGAGGGGCCGATCAAAATCACGACGCCCAATAAACTCAAAAGGATCCCGGCGACTCGGTTTGGCCGCAAAGGCTCGTTCGCGAAAAAATGCGCGAGGATCACAGAAAAAACAGGAACGGTTGCGTTGAGAACGGCGGCGAGACCGCTTGTGATATGAATCTCTGACCACACGATCAGTGTGAACGGCACGACGTTGTTCATCAACGCCAGGGTAAAAAAGGCACGCCAGACTCGAGGTCCTTTGGGAAGCGACTGCCCGCTCAAACGTAAATACGCCAGCAGCGCGAGCGAAGCGATCATAACCCGAGCCGTCACGATGGTGAGCGGCGGCAACTCGACAAGTAGAATTTTGAAGAAGAAGAACGAACCGCCCCAAATCACAGCCAGGACAATGACGAGCAGCCAAGTCTTCGCATTCATGGTCTGGATCTGGGAGCGCATGGGGCTCATTGTAGCAGGCTGAACGAGCCCGTTTCAATCCGCTTCTTGCGTCTGAACTAGTGTAACTAGAAAACTTGCTCTAACACTTAAGGCTATTGGTCTTTTTTGAACAAGTCGTCCGGACGCTCTATGCGCGACACCTTGCGCTGCCACTGCCGCATGCGCCGGCGCTGTTGCCAACGATCGAGGTGTTCTTTGAGGCTCGGACCGCGGCGGCGAAAAAGAGTATTGAGCGAAAAGCGCGACACCGTGAAGCTATAGGCGAACAGAGCCGTGACACCAACGGCTACTAATGCCTTGACGGGTCCGCCATAAAAGCCCGAGCGGCCGAACAGTTCAAATGCGACCGCAAGCACGCCTAACCAGCGGGCCTGAATAGGGAAGAAGTAGAGCAGCACCGTTGCAAAAGGATTCATCGCAGCAAACGCGATGACGATTGACATCAACGAGCCGACCATTCCGAAGAAGGTCGGAGCCGACGCGAAACTATCCGATCCGCCAAACAACCCCAAGACGAACACCACGAGGCCGGCGACGATGCCCGAGGCGAAGAAGAAGAAGAGGAAGCGGCCCGTTCCCCACGCTCGCTCCAGCGAGGAGCCAAAGAAGTATAGCACCAGTGCATCGGTGATCAAATACCAAAAGTTGCTGCCGTGCACGAAAGGAAACGTAAATGGGCGCCAGAGCTGCAGCGACTTGAGCCATTCGACGGAAATCGGCCAAGCCAAAAGCGGTCCGACAGCATTTCGCATATAGAAATCGATGAGGAACAGAACACCGAACGCGGCCAACAGCACGTAGACTGCCGGCGTCTCAGCGTTGCGGGATGAGGAACTCCAGGTAGGTCGCATACAAAATTCGATTTCTGTGCGGGCGCGACTATATCATGTAAACGGGAATTGCGCGTGTCCTACGCGGCACGCTGCTTGATGCACTCGAGCACGATCTCAGCTGACTGATAGAAATCGCGCAGGTCGAGCCATTCGTTAACCGTGTGGATGTCGCGCATGCCGGTGCCGAGGTTCACGCTTTGAATGCCGCGCCTGTTAAAAACATTGGCATCCGAACCGCCTCCAATTGCGACCGTTTCCACGGGGACACCGATCGAGCGGCCGGCTTTTAGCACGAGCTGCACGATAGGTGCGTCGGCTGGAATGTTCAGGCTGTGATATTCACGCCCGCTGCGTTCTTCAATCCAAGCGCGTCGAGGTACTCCATTTACCGTAACCACGTGCCCCGCAGCTGCATCTTGGAACGCGCGGCGGATGTCTGCCATGACTTCGTCCAAGCGCGTATCGCGCAGCGAACGTGCCTCACCGCGTACCACGCAGTAGTTGGGAACGACGTTTGTCTGTAGCGGTGAATCGACGATGACCACGTTGCTGGTCGACTCGGCGTCAATACGTCCCAGAGGCATGGCAGCGATCGCTTCGGCGGCGATGCGAACGGCGGACATCCCCTGCTCAGGTGCCGTGCCGGCGTGGGCTTCGAGGCCGTGCACGGTAAACTCGAAATGGTCGGATGATGGCCCGGCCGTGACCAGATGAGAGGCAGAGGCGGAGTCTAAGACGATGGCCTCTTTAGAGGCCAAAGAATCATAGTCCAAATGCTTGGCACCGAGCAACCCTATTTCTTCGCAAATCGTAAAGGCGACCTCCAGCGGCCCGTGCGAGACGTTATGATCCTTCAACGTTCGCAGCACCTCGAGGATGATCGCGAGCCCGCTTTTGTCGTCGCCGCCCAGAATGGTGGTGCCGTCAGACCGAATGCGGTCGTGCTCGCGGATCGGTTTCACGGACCGTCCCGGCGGAACGACGTCCATGTGCGCGGACAGCAACAGCGGCGCTCCCGGCGCGGTCCCAGGAAAGCGCGCGATCACGTTTCCCGCGTTGCCGTTGACTTTCTCCCCGGCGTCGTCGCTGCGGACGTCAGCGCACAGGTCCTTGAGCGCCTTGCTCAAGTATTCGCTGACAAGCTTTTCTTCACGAGAGTGGCTGTCGAGCTTGAACAAGTCCAACACGCAATCCGTCATACGATCCTGCTGTATCATGCCGTCAGCACTTAGCGGTAGCGCCCGCCTGCTTCCTGTGCACGCCTGTGAGCGCGGGTGAGTTTAATCACACCCTCACCGGTCAGGGGGTACTCCATGCACCAAAGCCGATTAATCTAATGTAGGCGCTTTTGCGGCGCCCAGACCGCTTTTTCCAGTGGTGAGGAAACCCAACCATGATCCAGGCGCAACCAAACAACGTTATCGAACGCGAAAGCCCGCCCAAAATAGATATTGACGCGCAGTTCAAATTGGCGCGGGCCATCGTGATCACCGCGGGCGGCGTGTTCGCCGGTACCGTGCTCGGCGGGGTCGCGGGTCTTTTCGTGTATGCGAATTCACGCACTCCCAGCACACACGACGGCATTTATGTCGTCATCCAAACCTTTGGCGTTTTGATCGGCGTCGCACTGGGCTATCTCGCGGCCAAGGGTGCGGAAGCGCAAGAAAAGTTTATCGAAGCATCCGGCAAAGCCGGGGTAGCCCTGCTCAAAAAATATCGCACGCGCCCGGGCATGAACGGCAACTCCAACGTCGGCCAGCGCAACATCGCAACGAATAACGTCGGCGATGAGTACTTGCGTCAACTGCTCGCAAGCGTTCCTAAGGCGCAATAAGGCCTCTCGCAAACACAAGGGCATAGAGCGGCTGTCAGCAGCCGCTCTTTTTTTGTGCGAATCTACTGCCAGGGTTGCCAAATCCCAGTCACAACCTGGGGAACGGCCCCGCGCGCCCTGAATATACACGCGATGAAAACAATCAAAAATCCCGGGGCTTCGAGTGGGCCGCACAAACGCGGCGAAGTTCTCAATTTGCGGCACAGCGCGCGGTCGCTGCACGGCAATCCTCTCGGCGATCCTGTGGAACGCGACCTGTATTGCTACGTTCCAGCGGACTACGCGACCTCGCAAGCACGTTATCCGGTGATTTATTTTCTTACTGGCTTCACCGGGACCGGCCGCTCAATGCTCAACTTCGATCCCTTCGTAGAAAGCATGGATGCGCGGCTCGATCGTCTGATCGGCTCCGGTGCGATGGCGCCGTCGATCTGCGTGCTGCCCGATTGCTTCACGCGCTTGGGCGGCAGTCAATACATGAATTCCGCGGCGACGGGGCAGTACGAAGATTATCTCATCAACGAAATCGTGCCGCTGGTGGATGAAAAGCTACGAACGAAACCGGGGCGTGACCACCGCGGCGTGACCGGTAAGTCGAGCGGCGGCTACGGCGCGATGCGGCTGGCCATGCGAAAACCGGACGTATTCGCGGCGTTTGGCACGCATGCCGGCGACGCATATTTCGCCTACTGTTACTTGCCTGATTTCCCGAAGTTCGTGAAGGGCATCGAACGTCACGGCGGCGTCGAGAAATTTTATCAACACTTTGCCGCGCTGCCGAAGAAGACCCACGAGGCAATGGATGTGCTGAACATCCTCGCGATGGCGGCGTGCTATTCACCGGACCTAACAAGGCCGCTGGGCATCGACCTCCCGGTTCACGTGCCAAGCGGTGAGATCCGCGGCGAAGTTTGGAAGCGCTGGGAGGCAAACGACCCGGTGCACATGGTGCGCGAACACGCAAGCGCGCTGCAATCCATGAAAGCTATCTTCGTCGATGCGGGGCTACGCGATGAGTTCAACTTGCAGTTCGGCGCGCGGATTTTTTGCTCGCGCTTGGATGAGATCGGCGTTAAGTATACTCACGAGGAGTTCGACGACACCCATATGAGCATCAATTATCGCTACGATCGCTCGTTTGTGGAACTCGCGAAAGTTCTCGCCTAAGCCGCCGCCCGAAGATTAATTAGCGCTTCAGCATCTCGCGTGCTGCATTCCAGCCGGATGCTCCCATGACGCCGCCCCCTGGATGCGCCGCGGCCCCACAGAGAAAGAGCCCCTTCAGCGGCGTCCGATAGCTCGCAAAACCGGGAACGGGGCGGAACATGAACAGCTGGTGCAACGACATTGCGCCCTGGAAAATGTTCCCGCCCGTGAGGTTGAAGGTGCTCTCGAGATCGACCGGGCTGAGAATCTGGCGGTCGATCACCGAGCTAGTAAAGCCGGGTGCATACTGCTCGACGATGTTGAAACAGCGATCGGCAAACTCGTTCTTGAGCGCGTTCGTCCATTCGCCTTCCTTGAGCCTGTAAGGGGCATACTGCACGAACATCGACATTAGGTGTTTGCCGGTTGGCACCACGCTGGGATCGACCGATGACGGAATCGTGCACTCGACAATGGGTTCATTCGAACAATGGCCATATTTTGCGTCATCGTAGCCGCGTTCGATAAAATCTTGATCCGGACACAGGTGCACGGTTCCACGATGTTGCGGGCCGGCAGTCGAACCCGGGCAAGCGGTGAAATTCGGCAGCGCTTCGAGGGCAACGTTGATTTTGGCCGAGGCGCTGTCGTAGCTGATGCGCTCGATAGCAGCCAAGAAATCCGGTGGCAGCTCTGCTGGTTCGAGCAGCTGGGTGAAGGTAACGCGGCAATCGGCGTTGCTGGCAATTTTGGGAGCATAAAATTCGTCACCGCTCTTGAGCGCAACGCCGGTCACGGCGTTGTCGCGCACGAGAATCTTGTCCACTTCTGCATCGGTGCGAATCTCAACGCCTAAATCGGTCGCAGCCTTTGCCAGGGCCTGCGTCAGCCCGCCCATGCCGCCTTTGACATAACTCCACACGCCGCGCTTGCCGTTGGTCTCGCCCATCACGTGGTGGAAGAGCACGTAGGCGGTGCCTGGCATCGAGGGCGAAGCAAATGCACCGATGATCGCGTCCGTCGCTAGCGTCGCTTTCAACTCTTCGGATTCAAACCAGCGATCTAAGATCGGGCGGGCCGGCCCGGTCAGCACTTCGATTGCTTCGCCCATGCCGGGACCTAGTTTTTGCATCGAACGGCCGAGCGGCGCCATCTTGAGCAAGTCACCCAAGCCGGGTTTGGTGATGTTCGGGGGAGTCTGCGTAAGCGTCGGCTCGATGACCGAAGCGACTCGCTCCAACATCGCCTCGTACTTCGGATATTGCTGTGCATCTTTTTGACTGAACTTGGCGATCTCGCGCAGGTTCATGTCCTTGTCGGGACCCAGCATCAGATAACGGCCGTCCATGAAGGGCGAAAACGAAGACGGGTTGCGCTCGACGAGCTCAAAGCCGTAATCGCGCAAGTGCAAATCACGAATGATTTCGGGCCGGAACAGGCTGTTCACATACGCCGCAGTCGAAACTTTGAAGCCGGGGAACGTGTTCTCTTCGGTGACGCAGGCGCCGCCGACGATATAGCGGCGTTCCAGCACCAGCACTTTCCAGCGAGCGCGTGCCAAATAACACGCGGTGACAAGCCCGTTGTGGCCGCCGCCCACAATGATCGCGTCGTATTTTGCCGCCATGCTCTCTCCGTCTTGAAACACGTGCGCATCGCACGAATGTAAGCGGCGACTGTAGAAGTAGCCCCTGGAATCGGAAACATTGGATGTTGCTCATGACCTTATGTCGTGTGCCGCGAAAATCCTGTGGTCGTAAATTCTTAAGCAACTCTCATAATCCATTAAACCAACCCTCATGCAGCGCTGCTCGCGCGCGCGTATGCTAGAGCTCTAGAAGCAGCGCAATCATGTGTTGACGCGCTGCGACGAATTACCGCATGAAAGCCTCATGAGAAAGGGTTTACTAAAATGCGAATGCGCATAGTTTTTGCGCTCCTGGCTGCGGTCGCCATTTCGGGTTGCAGCGGCGGCGGATCAGGGGCGGGACTTCCGCCCAATAATACTGGCGGTACCACGCAAGCCTCCAACCAAGAAGTCGCACAGGCGGCAACCGAGGCGGCCTTTTCACCGATTGAAACCAGCGATTTAGAAAACGGTTTGTTCAACGGCACCATGGGAGTGGCGCTGTCGACGAATCGCGCGCCGTCATCGGCGTTCAGTTCGACCAACGGCAGCTGCCATAACGGCAAAGAGTACATCGTCACGCTGATCAGCCCAACTCAGACGCAATACGAAGCCAAGTATTTCTTCGACCAGAGCTGTGCGCATCTCGCGCGCGATGTCGTGGCGCTTGTGACCATGAACAGTTCGTCAAGCGAGAGCATCGTGCGCACCGCGACGAACTACAACCTCTCGGGTCTGGTGCTGTCCACCCGTAAATCCAACTTTGCGATCACGGGCGCGCCAGGCGATTTCTCAGCCGTGCTGACAAGCGGGCTGTACATCGGCACATCCAGCAGTCCGTCCGCGCAATTCGGCCGTCAGTTCACCGTAGCGCCGCAGAGCAGCAACGTCTGGACTATGGCTGCCAACTCCGGTCACGTCGTCAACGTCAGCAATCCTGGCATTAATGAGTCCTTTGGCCACCAGGGGGTGCTGCAAAACGGCACCATCACCATCGACTCCTTGAACAACGTCGTCTTCGCGGGGACGCACTCCGGCACGTTCTCCAAGGGCGCACTCGGATCGCTGACGCTCTCCGCTTCCCCGCCGTTCACAGTGAGCGGTGGTACGAATCTGGGAACCACTACCGTTCAAGGGTCGGTCACGTTCGACGCAACCGGCCAATTGGCAGCGGTCTCCATCACCGGCACATTGTGGAACGATGACAAGATCGTCATCACGAGCAGTGGAAACCCGGGCACAATCGCGATCAACGGCGCGATCACGACGTCGTCGGGCGGCGCGGTCGCTACCTTCTCGGTCGATCAATACGGCGACGGCATCATCACGTACGCCAACGGGGCGCAGGCACTCATCGTCGACTGGCACGTCATCCGGTAAAACTTCGAACCACTACGTTGGAAGTCTGACGCCACGAATGCAGAGGGCCCTCATCGCCGAGGGCCCTCTTGCTAAATACTAACCACCGCGCATTTCAGCCGCCATTTTTGAAAACCATGAGAACCGCCGGCCCATCCGGATGATCCGGCCAATCGCGCTCGAAGACAAAGCCACATTTCCCGAAGGCATGAATGGCGCGCGCGTTGCCGACCGCGGGGTCGACCGTGACCCGCTTCCAACCCAGGGTATCGCGCACGTAGCGCGTCAAGGTCCGAACAGCGTCAAGTCCGAGCCCACGCCCTTGGAACTGGGAAGCCAGCACGATGTCGAGCCCTCCCTCGTCAGGTAATTCCGACCAGCACTGAATGTAGCCGATGGGCGAGCCGTCATGCTCGATGAGAAAGCACTGCACGAGCTCACGAGCGCCATTCGGTAAACGCTCGTGCCGCGCGCCGATGCAATCGCGCGCCACGTGTTCGCGCGCTAATGGGCGGCCACCCCAATGCTGTACGAAATCCCCCGCAAACCAATCCGCGAGGACGTCAAGATCTCTTGCAGTCGTCAATCGCAGCCGAACCTGCGCGCCGGGCAGCGCACTGGCCGGCCCCTCAGGAAGACCCAGAATTACTTGCTGCCGATTTCTAAGCGAGGCATGTCCTCAACGCGATAGCCTGCGGCATCAGCCGAGCGATCGTCCAAACCGATCGATATGCGCAGCCGCACGCTCCCCAAATCGAAATTGAACGAAGTTCCGAAGATCTGGATCATTCTATGCCTCCAATTTGCGCCACTGTAAAAGCGCGATCGCAATCCCCACGATTCCAATCGCTGCTAAACCAATGATGTCGAGCTGCCAGTATTCGAATGGATAAAAATGTTGCGGCACCCCCGACGCGTACGCTCCGTAAACCATCGGGTTGAAAAAGTTGAGAAAATCAACCAGCCCGTGCCAGAACGCGGGCAAAGGGGCCATGCTAAGCGAGAGAAGTATTACGCAACCGACGACGGAGAACCCGATGACATTGCCGGCGTGCGACCGCATCGACGCTGTCAGAGCCTGCCACAAGCCGGTGAAGGCGATCGGCAAGAGAAGGAACCGAGCCAAATTTGGCCAGGCATCTCCATCCACGTACACCCATCCCAGCATTTTTCCGATTGCAAGCACTGCTATAGCCGCGGCAAGGGCCAGTCCGAATGCCGCCCAGGCGGCGAGTAGATCGACGGCGATAGTCATCAGCGCATAACGGCTTCGCGACGCCGGCTTGGTCCATGCGACCTCGAGGTGGCCGCTGTTCTCACAGGCCAAGCTGCCGCCATAGGCACCGGCAAAGATCGTTGCGATCACGGCTGCGATGGCAAAGAGCAGTGAGAGCGGGTGCCGTGCGGGGGCCGCATGTCCTTGCGGCTGGTCACCGACCTGCACGTGGACCGTACCTCCCTGCTGGTGGCTGAAAGCGAAGTCGATCAGGACAAACAGCGATAAAATCACGGTCAGCACCAACAGACCGCGCTTTACCCGTGTGAGTTCTTTATAATACATTCTGTCGTCTCCTGAATCTCAATACCGTTGTTTTGGTTATGCCTGCAAACGCCGCCACTGCACTAAGGCGAGGGCGATCCCAAGAATCGAAAGGACCCCTAACGCTCCGGCCGCGACGGCTGCATTCAGTGTGAGCAGCTCCGCCGGGACATCGGAGCCCGAGGCGTAGCTTGCGTACACCATCGGATTGAAGAGATTGACAACTTTAAGAGCGATGTGCCAGAAGGGCGGCAAGTGCGCTTCGTACAGCAGAATGAGGATGAACGCTGCGGGCCACGACCAGCCTGCGTACGCTCCGTGACAGTTGCGGACCGAAGCAGTGAGCGCTTGCACCAAGCCGAACCAGGCGAGCGGATACAGCAGGAACCGAAGCAGCTGAGCCAAGGAATCGCGTTCGAACATTAGGTAGCGCCCGAAACCATGGGCGTAGATCACCGCCACCGCAGCCAGCACTACGAGCGCAAAGAGTGCGACGATGGCACTTGCATCGACGGCAAGAATTCGCGCCGCATAGCCGATGCGGGAAGTCGGCAACGCCCAGACGACTTGCAAGTGCCCGTCGTTTTCGGATGATAGGCTCGTACCAAGAATCGTTGCGAAGATAGCGCTAAAGACCCCCGCGCCAATAAGAAACGCGATGATAGGGATCTGCGGGTTTGCGCCCGCCGGAATGTGGAAACTGGCGTTTGGTATCGCGCTGCCGACGACTGCGAGCACTCCAATGATGCCTGCAAAAATCAGGAAACACCTGCGCACCTTCAGCAGTTCCTTATAATACAATTTATTCTCCCCATGATTTGGCGGCGTTGATATCGTCGCCCACGGCGCTTAGAAAAATGTCCTCGAGGTTTTGATCGAGTATGCGCAAGCTGCGAGGTTGCTTGTCAGCAAACAGTTTCATGAGCTGATCCGTATCCTGGCGGACGAAGGCGCGCACCAGTCGCCCGTTGCGCGTCACGAGGCGCACGCGTGGATCGCGCTCGAGCCCGTTGAACGAAGGCGCTTCGCTATCAAAGGTCGCCTCGATGATCTTTTCGTCGGACCGCAACTGTTCGACCTCACCCTGCATCACGAGCTTCGAATTATGGAGAATTGCGATACGCTCGGCGGCGCGTTCTACCTGCCCGATCTGATGCGAGGAGAAAAGGATGGTCGTCCCCGCGCTCGATTCGCTGATCATGAGGTCCAGGACGTGGCGCTGATGGACGGGGTCCAGCCCGCTGGTGGGCTCGTCCAAAACCAGAATCTTCGGGTGAATGGAGAAGGCCAAGATCACTGCGAGCGCGGTCTGCTGGCCTTTGGAAAGAGCCTTCACGCGCTTGCGCAGGTCAAGATGAAAGAGATCGGTCAGCTTGCGCGCGCGCTCGGCGTCGTAATGCTTGTAGGAGCGGCGATAAAATTCCAGATGCTGGTTGCCGCTCATCCACTCATAAAGTGCCGATCGCTCCGGCACGTATGCGATGTGCTCGAACATCGCCGGCTCTAAAGCCCTCCCACCAAAAGTCACGGCACCGCTGTCAGCGCGAGCCAATCCGAGCATGCACTTGAACGTCGTCGTCTTACCGGCGCCATTGGTGCCGAGCAATCCGAAAATCGATCCTTCGGGTACGTTGAAAGACACGTCATCGACAGCGAGCACTGTACCATATCGCTTCGTGAGCGATCGGATGTCGATCGTACCGGCGTGCTCCGCACTTGCAATCACTGTGCTTGCTCCTTTGCCTCATCGGTGGGATACCAGTGCATAAGCGCCTGGTCAAAAAGTTCGTGGACGTGATCGCGCCGTAAGCCCATCGACTTCGCCTCACGCACGGCCGCGTCGAAAGCGGATCCCGCAACGCTGGAGAGGGCTTGAGCCGACCTATCGACGGCATTGTTGCTGGACACAAACGAACCGCGTCCAACGCTGGTCTCGATGACGCCGTCGCGTTCGAGTTCGCGATACGCACGCGCCACGGTATTCGGATTGATGGTCAACTCGGTGGCGAGCTGCTTCACGGTGGGCAGACGTTCACCCGGAGCCAGCACACCAAGAGCCACCGATCGCTTCACTTGTTCGATGAGTTGAAGGTAGATCGGGACCCCGGTGTGCGGGTCGACCGTGAATATTGCGGCCATGGTAGTTTAGAGCTTCGGGCCCCAGCCGGCAAAAAGCGGTGACGAACCGTTCGGCGCAACGATAAACGAATGGTCGGGCTCTACGCGCTCGGAGCGAGGAAGGACGTGAATGGTGTTAGTCATCTTGGCCTCCTTAAGAGTGTACTAGGTAGTTAATGTACTAGTACAGTAGTACAATAGTATAATAGGTAAAGATTGTCAAGGAAAATGTTTTGTGAACTCGGACCGTCGTAAAAGACCGTAGCTACGGGCTTTAGGGCATAAGAATGCCGTTTACAAGCGCGGAGCGGACGGTCTCGATGACCTCGGCCCGGAGAAGTCCATTGGTGGAGATGGCATTGCCGCCGTAAATGGTGTGGATTCCGGCCCAGTCGGTAAAGCTGCCGCCGGCTTCTTCGACGATCGGCGCTAAAGCAGCGCAATCCCATAAGCTCATCACGGGGTCCAAAGCAACATCGGCGCTACCGGTCGCTACCAGCGCGTGGCCGTAGCAATCGCCCCAGCCGCGGCGTTGGCGTGCGCCTTGCTGCAAGGCATCGGCCGCAGCACCAAGACCGTGCGCGCGACAGGCGTAAAAATCGCCGCAGACGACGAGAGCGTCGGCAAGTTTGGCGGTGGTCGAGGAATGGGCCGGGCTTCCATTCCAAAAGCATCCGTTGCCTCGCAACGCTGCGACCGTTTCCGCCAAAGCGGGGAAATGGCAAACACCCAATTGCGCTGTCCGAGTGACCTCGAGGCCGATCAACACGCCGAACAGCGGCACGCCATGCGCAAACGAGAACGTGCCGTCGATGGGATCGATGATCCAGCGCCTGTCCGAGGAGCCTGCTCGCTCGCCGAACTCTTCGCCCAAAACCCCATCATCCGGAAATGATTGCGCGAGGCGGTCGCGCATCATCTGCTCCGCTTCGCGATCGGCGATGGTGACGATGCTGCCATCTTGCTTGAGCTCGCGTTGCAGATCTCTTCCGAAATATCGCATCGCGATTTTGCCCGCGGCGTGGGCCAGTTCGATTGCAAAGTCTAGGTCTCGCATTACTGAACCGCCGGTTCACGCTCAGCCGGAAGTTTCTCTTTCGCGTGAGCGAGAACTAGCGGTTTTTCTGCGAATTCGCGAACGGCAGCGCGAAGAGAAGTTGCGCGCTGGTCACTACGAGGCCGGTGCTATTTCCCAGCGGTTTGAAGTGCTCCAGGACAAAGCGTGAATGCGCAGTGGGTGCGAACACCGCGTAGAGATCGTAGTCGCGTGCTGCGAACGGGTTGGCGACGGCGTCGTAGCGGAGTCCAATATACGAGTGGGGCGTCGCATGGTACTTGAGGGTCATAAACCCGCCGCTGGATCCGGATGGATTACCAAATCCGTCCGCGTTGTCATCACGTCCCCACAGTTGTTGGCCGGTCAACTCGAAGCGGCCCTGGGTCCAGTTCGCCTGGACCCGTTCCCGGTGGTATGAATCATAGTAAGTTGCGCCAGTCGCGCGCGATTGAAAGGAGCGGCTGCCGCGCAAGCTCAAAAAGCCCGCTTTGAATCCATGCGGCAAGCTGAACAGAGCAGAACCGAAGACTTCTGGAGCCGAGAATCCTTGAGCGAAATCGGAAGGCGGCGTCGGCGCGCCGTACGCGGCCCCATGATATTCATCCTCGGACACTACGAGCTCCGCATCGATGAAGTCATTGCGTTGGCCGAAGAGCAGGCCGAGGCGCGGCGTGGCCAGATTTGCCGAACTGTGCCCGACGGTGTAGGAATACGCAGGCTGCAGCGTGATCGTGTCGAGGCGTTGCGTTGCATTGGCGATGAGCGGCAAGCTGAATAAGCCGATGCGCTCGAACACGCCGGTACGCGGGTTTACGTGTTGCGCCCAGGCGTAATACAAACTGCCGGCCGCACCTTGGCTGCCGAAGATATAGCGGGTGAAATACGAGTACGATTTGTCCGCGCCGAAGTTTTCCGTCGAGATCAAGATTGCAAGTGCATTGTAGCGGCGGTTCTGCGATGGCAGCAGATCCTGCATATACGTTTCTTGGAAGCGCAACGCAACGGGGAAGTCGCGGTGTCTGGGGACGTTGGGCAGATTGAAACCGGCCTTGCGAAAGGAGTTGCCGAAGGAGTTGAGGTCGGGCACCGCGGTATGGCAGGCGCTGCAACTGAAAGCATAACGCTCAGCAAAAATTGGCACTGCGGTTGCGGGCACGGCAGAGCTGATGAGGATGCCCCCCAGCGCTATCGCGGCAAACAGCAGCAGCGCCGCTCGGCTATGCGTGCGCAAACAATTATTGGACAATGATAACGCCCCGCATAGCCGGATAGTGATGGTAGCATCCGTACAGATAAGTTCCCGGATGCAAGGTTGCAAAGGTTTGAGAGAAACCGTTTGGGTCGAGGTCGCCGCTCGACCAGCTCGTTGTTGCGAGATCGGCGCCGCTCGACGTAAGAGCGCTAGTGTTAAACGTGTTGGCGCTGGGGAAGCTCCCGCTGATCATCGTCGCAGTGTGTTTGAATCCGTCCTCATTGTGAAACTGAATGGTGCTGCCGGCCGGCACTGTCAGAAAAGCTGGATTGTAGGCCTGCACCGTTCCGAACGGACTGGACAACTGGCCGTACTTTATCAGGCTCATGCCGATCACGATAGCATTGCCGGCAGCAGGCTGGTGTGCATTGGGAGCTGTTGCCGCTCCCGGGGTGCAGCCCCCAGTCGCCATTAACCCCAGCACGCATGCAATCCAAAATAGTTTCGACCCCATCTGAAAAATGTAGCGACTAGCCCTGAAAGCCAAATGAAAAGTAACGGCGGCGTTGTAAGCAAAAAGCTATGCCTGACAAATCGTCACCGAACGGCTTTCCCTTCACACCGGATGCGGCGGCTAACCAGCTTCTGGCCGACGACGGCACAGCGTTTTTGATCGCGATGTGCTTAGAACAGCAAGTACGATCCGAAAAGGCTATGGTCGGTCCCTATGTGCTGCAGCAACGCATCGGTCATCTGGACGCGAGAAAAATCGCCGCGATGCGACCGGCGCGCTTAGACGCGGTTTTTCGTCACGTGCCAGCGCTGCATCGCTTTCCCGGCATGATGGCAAAGCGCGTACGCGCTTTGTGCGCCGTCATCGCACGCGACTATCATAATGAAGGCGCCAACGTCTGGCACGACGTGAAGAGCGCGAGCACACTATTCGAGCGTTTCAAGGCGCTGCCGGGATTCGGAGCAGGCAAGGCTGCGTCCGCGGTGCGCATTCTAGGGAAGTACGCGAAACTCAAGCTGCCGGGCTGGCAGCGCTACGCTTCCGATGAAGATCTACCGTGGCTATTCAAGGCCGGTCAGAAGTTGACTTAAAGGGCCAGCCGCGCGTCTCGTTCGTGCAGGTGCTGTTACTCGCCTCATTCCGCGTATTCCACCGCCAGCCGCAATTCGCGCAGCGCTTTTGTGACGGATTCGGACTGCTCCATGTTCGGCAGATGCCCGGCACCGGGAACGCCCAGAAATTTCGCTCCGCTGATTCCATTTGCCATTAATCGCGCCTCGCTGGCGCTGATCAGAGGATCATCGAGTCCGTGGATAACGACTGTAGGAACGCGGATGCTCGCAAGCTGCGGCGTTGCATCCGGGCGCTCCGCCATCGCTTGCAGAGCGCCGCTGACTCCAGCGGGCGTAGCTTCGTCGATGAGCTCGCGCACCGCGTCGACGACCGCGGGACGCTCCTGGAAGGTGAGGGGAGACAACGCGCTTTTCGGCCACTCCTCGCGCAGGAAGCTCACACCCTCGCGCTTTACGCGGTCGATCGTCGCGTAGCGACGCTCTTTCGCCTCGGGCGAATCAGCGCCGGACCGGGTATCGATCAGCGCGAGGGCGCTGACAAACTCCGGAGCCCGGCGCAAGAGGGCGAAGGCCAGATAACCGCCCAGGGAACAGCCCGCCACCATCGCACGCTCGAAACCTTGGCGTCGTACCGCTGCCCGCACCGCTTCGGCCAAGCTGTCCAAGCTGGCGAGGGCAGGCAGGTCGCGCGAGCGTCCAAATCCTGGCAGGTCGGGCATTATGAGAGTGCAGTGGTCGCCAAGGGCCGCTTGGGCAGTCCACATGCCAGCGTGCAACGGAAAGGCATGCAAGAGAACCAAGGCGGATCCTTGGCCTTGGACCGCAACTGAGACGGCCGTCATATCTGGACGGTCCAGCGCCCAATCCTCATACGAAGATTCCTTTGATTAGTCAACACGCTGAAATGTTACATTTCCGCACGAACATGGCTCAATTTCGAACGATAACGCGTATTCCGTCGTTTCCTTACCGCAGTTGCAGCACCGGTACGTACCGGGTCCGGCCAGTTGCCCGACTGTGAATGACTGCTCGTCCATGAAAACTTTTTCCCGCCCCGACACAAATTCGCTATCTTACGGTCAAATATGCATGCAAGACGCAATTGAAACCCTTCTGGAAAATCTTCTGAGCGGACCCGTCGAACCGGAACCCGACGCGTGGAACCGTTTCGGCGAACACGCAGAAACCGGCATCCGTTGCCCGCTTTTCAAAACGGACAGCATGTGCCAGGCTTGCTGCGAACATTTTACACGGGACTTGTTTGAAGGGGCTCGCATTGAGTCTGCATTCGACGACGCGTATACGCGATTTCGCCTGACGGCGCGGCGCGAAGTAAGCCGGCCGGTCTTTCGCCATCTCGCATCGTACGCGTGCCGCCGCTGCCCCAACAATCCCTTGAGCCAAGTACCTGCGGGCGACGGGGAGCTAGAACAAGACTAACATCTGAAGTGGCGAGGGTTCTCCCTCGCCTCGATCTTGTGACGTAGCGGCGAGGGTTTACCCTCGCCGCTACTCTTTTATCATGCTAAGGCCCGGTTCCGACAGCGCCTTTGTCATCTTTAGGGGCGAGGGCTTAGCCGCGCCCCTGTTGTTAGCGCCTGTTCGCAACTCTCTGCAAAGTTTCTAGCGCTCGCGGCCGAACCTCGCTCTATGCGTTTCAAACCGGCCATACTTCTCGCTGCTTTTGCGCTTTTCGATTTCAGCGCTTTGACCGCGTGCCGCGCTGCCACTCTCAGCGCGCCGCCGGGGTTCCACGTCCAAGTCGTATCGAGCAAAGTACCCGGCGCGCGCTTCATCGCCGTCGCGCCTAACGGCGACGTGATCGTCAGCGAAACCACCCGAGGCCGGGTCGTCGCCATAAGAGCGGGCGCACCGGCAGACGAAGAGCCCGCGGTGATATTGGACGGCGTCGAGCGTCCGCACGGTCTGGCGTTCCGAGGCGACGATTTATATGTCGCGACCTGGCCTGGAGTGCTCAAAGGACGTTACGTTCGCGGATCGGCGCTTAAAACCCAGACGTTATTTTCCGACATGCCCGAATCGGGCGATCACAACGATCGTGCGCTGGCGCTCGCCGGGGACGGCACCATTTACGTTTCATCAGGCTCCGATTGCAACGTATGCGTTGAACCGAGTTCGCGCCTGGCCAGCCTGCTTCGCTACGACGCCAACGGCCGCAATGGCACTATTTACGCCTCCGGACTACGCAACGCGTCAGGGCTCGCCTTCGATGGCGGCGGCGTTTTGTGGGCGGTCGTCAACCAACGCGACAACATCGGACCGTCGCAAGATGTGACCGACAACTTGCCGCCCGACGAGCTCATCCGTGTCAAGTCAAAAGCGAATTATGGCTGGCCCTATTGTTATCCGAGTCGCCACAAGCGTTTGCCGAATCCCGAGTTTGAGAATAACAAATCATGCACGAAGAGCCCGCCTGCCGATTTTGAAATCCAGGCGCACTCCGCACCGCTCGGCATCCAGTTCTACGAAGGTACCAGCTTCCCGTCGCGCTATCGCGGCGCAGCCTTCGTGGCGCTCCACGGATCGTGGAACCGCAGCTCTCCAGTCGGCGACAAAGTAGTCGCGATTTTCTTTAAGAATGGTCAGCCCCAAAGCGTTGAGGATTTTGTCACCGGCTGGCTACAACCCAGCGGATGGTATGCTGGCAGGCCGGTCGGCGTGGCCGAAGCGCGCGATGGTTCCCTCTACATCAGCGATGATAGCGGCTATGTTTTTAAGGTGAGATTCGGTTCGTGATGTTCGTTCTACTATTCTGACGGACGGCTTGCACTGAACGCTTTCGGCCAGATCATAGCGGCGCGCAGCGTGCGGGCTATGGCGTATGGCCTTTTCTCCGTGTCCTTTGCTCTTTTGTTGAGCGCGCGCGATTTATCTGCTCTGATGATCGGCGTAGTTTTGACCGTGGCTCTGCTCGCGGGCGCCGGCTTTTCGTTCGCGACCGGCTATCTCGTGCGGCGGTTTGGCCGCCGGGGCACACTTACAGGCGCGGCAGCCTTGATGGCGATTGCAGCCGTGATCCTGGCGACCGGCCACGGGCTGGCTTTGATCATCTTAGCTTCGCTCTTAGGAACGCTCAGCGCGGGCGGGCAAGAGGTCGGTCCGTTCGCCCCGATCGAGCAACACATGGTCGCCGATACGTCCGAACACCGCAACGTCGCCAGATATTTTGCCTGGTATAATCTCGCAGGCTCGTTGGCCGCAGCCGGCGGCGCGTTGCTCGCGGGTTTCGTTGCACTGACCGTTGCGCCGTGGCTGTATGCGGCCTGCAGCGTGATGCTGCTCTTGATCTACGCAGCCCTGCCGGCAGAAGCCGCCGCAAAAACAAGCGCTGACCAAACGCTGGAAGGCGCCTCGAACACTTCCCAAGCGCAGAAGTCGAGTGGCGTCGCCGAAAAGCTCACCGTCTTGTTCGGCGTAGATGCGCTAGCAGGCGGTTTCGTCGTGCAGAGTTTCCTCGCGTATTGGCTGCACGTCCGCTTTGGCGTCGAGCAGAACGTGCTCGGCCCGCTGTTCTTTGCAACCAATGTCTTGAGCGGGTTGTCTTTTCTCGTCGCCGCTCAAGTCGCCAAACGGATTGGCCTCTTGCGCACGATGGTCTTCACGCACTTACCGTCTAACGTGTTGCTGTGCTTGGTGCCGTTCATGCCAACGTTTTGGTGGGCTGCCGTCTTATTGCTCGCGCGTTTTGCGCTGTCGCAAATGGACGTGCCAACCCGCCAGGCGTTCACGATGTATGCGGTGCGGCTGGACGAGCGTGCTCGCGCAGCGGGGATGACGAATGCCGTGCGCCCGGCCGCAGCCGCGATTGCCCCTGTTTTTTCGGGCTTGGCGTTGCAGACCGCAGCCATCGGTTTGCCGTTTTTCTTGGCCGGCGGCTTGAAGATCGCGTACGACTTGGCGATGCTCGCGCTCTTCTCGCGCACGCCCGTTACGCTTCCACAAGACGAAGAGGTAGAGGTGCGGGATTAACCCCGCACCTACATCAAACGAAGCACCCTACACTACACGAAGTTGAGAGTGTTGAAAGAACCGCCCAAGACTTGCGCCGACGGCACGCCCAGCCAGCGCTCCAATAGCGTTGCGTAGACTGAGCGGAAGTCAGTGTGCCACTTCAAGTTGCCAAAGTCCAAGTCGGAGAGACTGGGATGGTCGCCATACATCCCACCTTTCACGCCGCCGCCGATCAGGAACATCGGCGCTGCCGTGCCATGGTCCGTGCCGCGATTGGCATTTTCTTCCACTCGGCGGCCAAACTCGGAGAACGTCATGGTCAGCACTCGACCGTCCAGACGATGCGCCGCGAGGTCATCGTAAAAGGCCTTCATGCCGGAACCGAACTGCTCAAGCAGCCGGTCTTGCTGAGCACGTTGTCCGGTATGCGTATCAAACGACCCCAAGCTGATGTAGAGGATCTTTGTGCCGACGTCCGCCGCCAATACAGCAGCTGCGAGATTGAGCCCCTGCGCGAAAGGCGTCTTGGGATATTCCACGGCAGGTTTGTAGCCGGCGACCAAGTGCGGTAATTGAGTGGAACTGGCATGCGCATCGTGTTCCACCTCTTGCACCAGCTCCAAGTACGGGCTTTGGAAGGGGTAGCGATTGCCATCGCCGTTGAGAATCTGATCGGCATGTGCCTGCTCGTCGCGCGCGTTGCGGAAACCAAAACCGCGCAGATTATCGATCGTCGGCACATCGGTTTTTTCTGAAACCATCATCTTGGGCAAGATCGGTCCGATAGCCAAGCCCTTGAAGAGGTTGCTCTTGGGCAATCCGGCTTTGTCCAGATAACGGCCCGCCCAGCCGGTGTCCACGATGTGCTCCGGAGCGCCGGTCTGCCAAATCTCAGTCGAGCGGAAGTGAGAGAGATTAGGGTTGGGGTAGTGGACGCCTTGCAAGATGGCGACCCGCTGCTGGTCGTAGAGCGCTTTCAGTCCGGCGAGGTTCGGGTTCAGGCCTAGACTGCTATCGATGCGCAGCACCTCGCCTTGCGGAATGTTGATGCTTGGCCGCACGCGGTAGTAGCTGGGATCGCCGTAGGGTACGAGCGTGTTGAGCCCATCGTTGCCGCCTTGCAGATTCACCACGACTAAGCTGCGCGCGCCGACCGATCCGGGCAGGGTAACGCCGCCGGCGGCGCGCGCAGCGCGCGCGAAAATGGAATCTACCGCAAGGAAACCGGCAAAAGCGCCCACGCTTTGCTGAATGAACTGGCGACGATTTGCCATTAAGTCTAACTCCTTACTTTCACGCTAACTGATAACTTGGCAACGTCATCGCCAAGCTGACCGCGCCACGAACTTTTTCTTCAAAATTTTCACCCGAGAGCGCGACTCTGTTACCCACGCCGTCCGTGACGATGTAGTTAAGGATGTTTTGCTGCTGCTCAACGGTGGCGTCGCTCTGCACGACCGTTTCCAAGACGCGCTCGCTCACGGACAATGGGTCATTCATCGCAGCGCCTGCTACCCAGCTGGCTGGGTCCGTCAGCCGGCCGGCCGGCGCGTTGGCGAGCGCGTCCATCCCCGTCGAACTCATCGCCATCGGATTCATCATCGCCGCAGCGGCGGGAGCGTCACCCGCAGGTTTGAAGAGTACGAGCTGGTGCAAGTAATTGAGGCGCGCGAGCAGCGTGCCGGTATTCATCCATAACGCGCCGCCGGGCCAGCCGGCGACGTTGGGCGGGTTCATGACGAGTTGGCCCATTTGATTGAGTGCGCCGAGCGTGCGCAGACCCACCGCAGTGGCGCCCAAGGTTTTGAGCGCCCCGATGGCCAGTTCGAGCGGGCTTTTGACGAGCGAACGATAGGCGCGTCCGGAGTAGAAGACGTTGGAGCGCAGCAGCACGCTCATCAGCCGGCCCGTGTCGTAACCGCTCGATCGGTACGTGTTAGCCAGCGCCGCGATCAGCTCGGGCTCCGGATTATCGTAGACGAAGGTGCGCAAAAACTTGCGGGCCATAAATTTGCCGGTAGCGGGCTGTTCCATGATGATATCAACAATGTTGTCGCCGTCAAAGTTGCCGGTGCGGCCCAAAAACGTCTTAACGCCATCATCGTGCACGCGCGGGTTGAAAATGAACTGCTGACTAGAACGGTCGACCGTAAATCCCGTAAACGCTCGCGCGCTTTGCCGGACATCCTCTTCGCTGTAATTGCCGACGCCCAGGGTGAACAGCTCCATCAATTCGCGCGCGAAGTTCTCATTGGGATGCTGCTTGCGGTTAGCAATGCCATCTAAATAGCGCAGCATCGCTGGATCGCGCGCGATCTGATGCGTCAGCTGCGCGTAATTCCCCAACGCGTATTGGCGGAAAAGCGCGAACTGGTTGACCATCATCTGCGGAGGAATGCCTTTTTGGCCTATGCCGCTCGTGAAATGGTTGCTCCAAAAATACACCATGCGCTCTTGCAGCGGGTTGGGCGTGAGCAAGGCTCGATTCAACCACCAGAGATCGGTCGCAATAACCGCTTTGCGGCGCTGCGCTGGATCCTGCAGAGGGCCGTAAGAAATGTCTCCTGCCGGCTGCGTGGGGAATGTGTCGGAGACGAAGTGTGTCAGCTTATCCACTGCCGCGTTCATTCCCAAGCCTGTTGCCGCTCGGATCTCTTGCGGCGAACCGCCCAAGCCCGCTCGCCTGAGGAGGTGGGCGGCGAGCTTTGTGTTCCAAGGGCCGCGATACGGCGCGAGAGCGTTAGCAACGTCGAGGCTTCCGCTCGGGCGGTATTCGGTTTGGGCCGTACCCGGACTATCGGCACTCATCGTAACGAAGGCTCCTTCACATGGAAAAGCTTGACAACAGTGTACGACACCCAGCGTGAGAGAGGCTTGAGGACGCAGTGAAAATCTCATGAGAAAGCATAAACACAGAGGCGGCGAACCAGTTTTATGTATGAAATACGACGCAGTCGTCATCGGCGCCGGCCACAATGGGCTGGTCGCTGCTGCCTATTTGTCCAAAGCCGGCCAACGCGTCCTGGTGTTGGAGCGCAGCGAGGTCGTCGGCGGCGCTGCGGTTAGCGAGCACCCCTGGAAAGGCTGGACGGTTTCCAGCGCTTCTTATGTCTGCAGCCTGCTGCATCCGGATATCATAGAAGGCCTCGAACTCAAACGGCACGGCTACGAAGCGACACTCAAAAACCCGGCCTCTTTCAACGCGTTGCGCGACGGGCGGTCGCTGCTCATCTCGCGCGACCGGGCCGCCAACGCGCGCGAGATCGCGAAATTTTCACAAGCCGACGTCGCCGGTTTTGAGCGCCTTGACGAAACGCTCACGCGGCACGCCGCCGAACTGTTCGAGCATCTCAACGACGATGAGCCGCGCTTTGCCTCACTGTCAGCCGAGACGCAGCGTATGTTCTTGGGCTCGGCAGCGGAATTCGCGGAACGCTACCTCGAGACGCCCGTCTTACAAGCAGCGATCGCTACCGACGGGATCATCGGCACCTTCGCCGGCCCGCGCGATCCCGGAACGGGCTACGTGCTCGCGCACCATTACGCGGGGCGCGCCTTCGGCATCCAAGGGGCTTGGGGTTACGTGCGCGGCGGTATGGGCACGATTTCCAATGCGATTGCGGCGGCGGCCCGGGGGTACGGGGGCGAGATCAGAACGGGGGCGCCGGTGCACGCCGTTCGAATTGAACGCGGCCACGCAACCGGTGTCGTCCTCGACGAAGGAACCGAGATCGAGTCACATGCCGTCCTGTCAAACGCAGATCCGAAGACGACCTTCCTGCGTTTGGTTCCCGACGGGACCTTCGAGCCCGATTTCATGCAACGAGTGCAAGGTTGGCAAGACGAGGGTTGCACCATCAAGCTCAACCTCGCCCTGGGGGAGCTGCCGGTCTTCACGGCGCGGCCTACGCATGAAGCCGGGCCGCAGCATAACGCGACGATCCACATAGCGCCGGACATGGATTACATCCAGCGCGCGTACGAAGAAGCCAAGCGCGGAGAACCGGCTAGCGAGCCGTTCTTAGAGATGTATTTGCAATCCCCCAACGATCCGTCCATCGCTCCGCCCGGAAAACACCTGCTGTCAATCTTCGCGCAGTATTTTCCCTACCACCGCGCCGATGGCGAGTGGACGCCCGAGAAAAAGCGTGCCGCTGAAGATTCCATCATCGCAACTCTCGCGCAATATGCGCCGAACGTGCCCGATGCAATCGAGGGCCGCCAGCTTTTCACGCCGCCGGATCTGGAAAGCCGCTTCGGATTGCCACGCGGGCATATCTTTCACGGAGAATTGTTGCCTGGGCAAATCTTTGAAGACCGTTTTTCAACCAAGACGCCGCTTGCTGGCCTTTTCCTGTGCGGCTCGGGTGCGCATCCAGGTGGCTGCGTGAGCGGCATACCGGGGTGGCGCGCGGCCCGCGCTCTCTTGCGGGATCTCGTGGCCTCATAGAACCAACTGGTAGGGTTATCCGGCAGGGAAACTTTTTCAGGGCCGGAGGGTATAGTGAAGCTGGAGGATTCTCTGCATGTTAGCTATGTTCGCCCGGATGCGACTTCTGTGGGGACCGCGTGCCTTCGGATCGCGCGTCGCCAGTCTGTTCCTCGACCGTCGTATCTCCCCCACACTCAAAGGCGTCACCGCGTTGGCGGCTGTGCTCATCGTATCGCCGCTTGACATCTTCAGCGACATCCCGGTTTTGGGCGTGCTCGACGATGTGGCGCTGCTGACGCTGCTTGCCATGCTGTTCGTCAAGCTTTGCCCGGCGGACGTCGTGGCCGAATATACACAAAAGCCCGCCCGCCGGCAGGCCACTGTGCGCACGTCGGCGGTGGCGCTCAAGACCACCACGCCGCCCTAAGACAATAACTCCCGGAAGCTAGGACGCTAGCGAGCCGTCCGCTCGAACAAGAAAACTCGGCGGTCCGGTGTTTGCGTCTTATAAGACTCCACAAAGCGAAAGCCGTTCTCGTCCGCGAGGTTGAGAGCGGCTTCAATTCTCGTGGCGCTGCAAGTGGCAAGCTCAAGTGCCATATAGCGGCAGCTCCCGTTGCTGTGCGATTTGATCCCGGCGGTTGCCCGTTCCACCAGACGCTGAATGGCGACTACTATGGCAGCGCCGATGGGCTCCCCCGCGATGAAGAGCTTGGACCCGACCGCTTCGACGGGGAAACGGCCCGCCGATTCATCCAGCAAGGCAACCTTGCGCCGGTCTTTGGAGCGCGCCATCGAAAATTTTTGGTCGCGGTAGACGACTTCAATGGCTTGACCGCCGTCGGGGAGTGCCAAGCGATCGCGCTCCAAGATTTGCGCGTCGCCATCGAGTCCTCGATTGAGTTCCGCGATTTCTTCAGCCAAAACGTTCTGCACGAGCCGCCACGCATCGTCCGCACGCTCCACCGGCGTGCGTGATTCCGCACCCATATCCGCGTACTCACGCAAACGCTCCCGGATCTCGCTGCGCGCATCGGCTAGATTGAGATCAGTGCGAAGTTCTTGCAGCACGGGCGCCTCCACCAAATACTTCAACGCGAGCGTCTAGACTGACGTGCAATCGCAGACTTAACTATAAGCCTCGACTAAAATTTCGGTATTTCTTTGAGAGAGCGATTTGATTCGAACGAACTTGCATCGTTCTCCTCGTTGCTTGCGAAACTTTTTTATGACAAGGTTCGGCTGCAGACAACTGCCAACAGCCGGTCAGTGAGCAAAAAAATTCCGAATCCTAGTATTGCTCGCTACGGCGCAGCATCCGCAGCTGCGCTTTGGGCCGTGCTCGGCCTGGGAAATGCGTACGCTACAGGATTGGGACGCGGCGTCGATTCGTTTGTGATTCTCGCCGTTATCGTCAACGTGGCGCTAATTATCGCCGCCGCACTCGCTTTTGTCAATGCTCATATTTGGCGAGTTGCGCTGATCGTCGCGGTGGCTGCGGTGACGCTCGATCGCATCATCAACGTGATCGGGACGGGCGCGAATGCCTTGACCATCGCAAGCAGCGTAATCGTGCTGCTGGCACTCATCGGTATCACACTCATGGCGAGACAGCGCTGATATACATCAGCTAAAGGACGCACTCGTGATTGCAGATCAAAAAAAACTTCGGCCTGACGACATCTACCGCTTGCGCGTGGTGAATGAGGTCTGTCTTTCGCCTGACAGCAGGCAAGCAGCCATCACGATCGCGTTCGCCGATGGGGACAAAGACGAGTACCGCAGCGTGATCGCACTGGTGGACGTAAAAACCGGGACGCTTCGCAACGTGACGCCTGCCGATAAGAAGTCATGGAGCCCACAATTCTCTCCCGATGGCTCGAGCGTGGCCTTTCTTTCCGACCGCAGCGCTGCACCGCAATTATGGATTCTACCTTTGAGCGGCGGAGAGCCCGAGCAGCGGACTTTCTTTAAGAATGGGGTGAGCAATCAACGCTGGTCCCACGATAGTAGGCGAATCGCATTCCTGTCAGGCGGCGGCGAGAAGGAGATCGTGGCGCAGCCCGACGGTGAGAAGCCTGACGACAAGCCTAAAGTTCGGATACTCAAGAGCATCCGCCATAAGGAAGACGGCCGGGGTTATTTTCAGGACAAGATCAACCACGTGTTTCTCGTCGATGCGGCCGGCGGTGATCCGGTGCAGCTCACGAGCGGGGATGATGAGGATAAATCCATAGCCTGGTCGCCCGACGGTTCGCAGATCGCCTTCGTCAGCAATCGCACGGGTGATCAGTCGTCGGACGTCAGCGACATCTGGAGCGCTGAAGCTCGACCCGGCGGCACGTTACGCTGCTTGACAAAGTCAAGTGCTGTCATAGACGTGCCGATCTGGTCAGCCGACGGAACGCAACTAAGCGTGATTGGCCACCCTGGCTTACGAAGTGTCGGCAAGTCCGCGCGGGTTGCTCTCGTCTCAGCGTTAGGTGGCGAACCAAAGTTTGTCACCGATCCGCAAAAGCTGAACTTCGCGTCGGTATTGATCGCCGTCGGACACGCGGGCTGGCTGCCCGAACCGCGCTGGACGCAACGTGGACTTATAGCGCTTGCCAACGAGCGCGGGCGCCAAAATCTCTATTTGGTGGGCGAAGACGGCAAAGCGACTTCCGTCACCGACGGCAATCAGTGCGTGTTCGGCTTCGATGTATCCGCAGACGGCGCGCTCGTCGTGTTCACGGCGGGGCACATGGATGACCCCGTCAACCTCTACGCCGCAAGCGGGGGCAACGTCCGCCGCATCACCGACTTGAATCCTTGGCTGCGGGAGTTGCAACAGCCGGAGATTGAGACATTCACGTATGTCTCGGACGGCGATACGCAGATCGACGCGTGGCTAGTGCATCCACCCGCGATGGCGCGCACCACGCCTCGCCCACTTGTGTTGCTCATCCATGGCGGTCCCCACTGCGCCTACGGCTATGCGTGGATTCGCAACGCGCTCATGTATGCTGCTCATGGCTACCGCGTGCTTTTTGTCAATCCGCGCGGCAGCGCCGGCTATGGCGAAGAGTTCGCGCGCGCCATACACCCCATGCAAGGCGATGTCGATCAGAAGGATCTGTTGGCGGGCGTTGCGGCCGCGATCGAGCGCGGAGGCGTTGACGAACGGCGAATTGGCGTTACGGGCGGCTCCTATGGCGGGTTCATGACCAACATGCTGATCAGCCGGTCCGACCGCTTCGCATCCGCCGTGACGCTGGCTTGCATCAGCAATTGGCTCTCGTATTATGGAACTGCGGATTACGGCTGGATGATGGCCTGGGAGTTTGAGGACGAGTTCTGGCAAGCCGGCAACCGCTACGTTTCCCAATCGCCCATCACGTACGCCGATAAGATCAACACACCGGTCTTGATCTTGCACGGTGAGGACGATCTGCGCTGTCCCATCGAACAGGCTGAACAGTTGTTCGCCCTCCTGCAGCGGCGCGGCATCAAGTCCGAAATGCGCCGTTATCCGGGAGAGCCACATGGCATCGGAAGCCGCCGCCCGAGTTTTGCGGTTGATGTGTTGCAGTCTGCGATCGATTGGTTTGAGGCTACCCTAAGGGAACACAAGGGTAGGGGTTAACCCTAACGGCGAGCTGCTCTTTAAGACTTGCAGCATCTGCCACCCGCGCGAAGCAGCTCTTGCCGACGCATAGAAATGCGACCGCTTCCTCCGCAGCATAGCCCAGCTGGTCGAGCCGCTGTCTATCGTCAATCGGGTTGATAGGGTCGATTCGCTGCGGCGGTGCCGGAATGCGAAGCGCCGCCATGAGCAATTCTTTCGGGCCCGGCGCGGCGGGGTCGCCGACGATGTGGACATCGATGGGAGGCGCGATGACGTCAAGGACGGCCGCAGCATAGCTGGCCGCGAACAATCCGTACGACTCATAGTGGTGCGAATAACGTTTCAGCATGGCGGTCGCGCGCTCGGCAAAGCGCCCTTCGCCCGTGAAAGCAGAGTAGGCGAGCAACACGCGAGCGAGCAAAGCATTTTCTTCGAGCGGCGCCGTCGCCTCGGCGATCCGGCCCGGATCATCCGGGCTCGTCACCCGATCCAGATAACTCTCGGCTTGCGGGTCATACAATGGTTCTATGTTATCGAGTAGTTCGCGAACAGGAGCGAGCCATTGCGACGAGCCGCTTGTCGAAAACGCCGCCAGCATAGCCCAACACATCCATGCCTGGTCGACGAGCAGCCCGCGCACGTGCGGCGCGCCATTGAAATAACGGCACATCAGGCCGTCAACGCGTGACTGATCCCATAGCGTACTTACAATCTCAAACCCGCGATCGTGCCACAGGGCTGCATCGACCGAGTCTTCAAGAAGCGGACCGCCCAGCAGCAGCGCGCAAACCGCGTGCGCGTTCCACGCGGTGTAGATGGTGCGATCAACGTAGGGCTCGGGATGGTGCTCCCGTCCGCTCGCATCGAGGGCGTAATAGTGCTCGTCCGCATCCTGGCTGCCGCCGTAGCCATGCCATTCTGGCACCCAGAGCCGCTCGTCGAGATAGCGCTTGACGTCCACGGCCACAGCGGCCAGACCGCGGTCTGCAAACATCGCGCTCGCGCGCGCGCAGCTCCATAGCAGACCGGTCAAATCCTCGAGCATCTTTTCGAAATGCGGCACGCTGAAGTCCGGCGTGGTCGAATAGCGGAAGAAGCCGCCGAAGACGTGATCGTACATGCCGCAGTCAGCCATGGCATGCAGCGTTTTTTGCACCATCGTCTGCGCGCCGGCGTCGTGCGTGCGCGCGTAGTAATCGAGCAAGAACTGTAACACGGGAACGTGCGGAAATTTTTGCTCGCCGCCAAAACCGCCGTATTGCTGGTCGAAATCGGCGTCTATGAGCTTGAGCGCCGTCGTGGCCGTGGCGTCGTCCAGCTCCCCGCCCTGTGGGGTTCGCGAGCGGGCGGCGCGTTTTGCATGCATCTCCTGGATGCGTTTGGCGAGCTCCAGCCGGTTGTCAGGGTTGGAATAAAAGCCGTCGATTTGCTTTAAGACTTGACGCATTGTGTCGGGCGGCACGTACGTGCCGCCAAACAGAATCTCGCCTTCAGGGGAAAGTAATGCGGTCGTCGGCCAGCCGCCCATGTTGTAGCGCGTGTTGACATCGGGCCGTTGATCGTTGTCCACGCGAACGGGTACGAAGTTTTCATTGATCGCGTTGATGACGCCCGAGTCTGAATACGTCGTCTCGTCCATCACATGGCACCAGTGGCACCACACCGCCGAAATCGCAAGCAAGACCGGTTTGCTTTGCTCGCGTGCTGCATCGAACGCAGGCTGGCCCCATTCGCGCCAGCGTATTTCGTTTGCGCGGTTCGGGCGGGGAGAAAAATGGAAGTTGCTCACTGCACGCGGCTTCGTCTTGCGCGCCGTGCATTACTGGTCCGTACATTACTGGTAAGGAAAGCAGTGCTGTAAAAGCGCATGTGCAAAAGATGAATCGCCCCGAAATCGCGCCGCTTGGTGATGCGGCTGTGCTCGCGATGATCGACACCGCGTCCGATCAACCGGCGATGGAGAGGATTTGGTCCGCTTGCTTCGCCATTCGCGCAGCACTCGAACGAGACGTGCTCGATATCGTCCCGGCTTACGGCTCGGTTTTGGTTCGTTTCGACCCCGCCCGCGTTTCCATGGCCGTCATCGTCGCCAGCATCCGCGGCGCGCTCGAAGGTCAGTCTACCGTGCAGCATTTTCGCGGGCACGAGCACCAGGTGGGCGTGTGCTTCGCCCCGGAGTTTGGATTAGATCTGGACGCTGTTGCGAGCGAGCTTGCGCTTTCTGCCGAACAATTGATTGAAGATTTTTGCGGAGCCACATATCGCGTGGCCTTTCTCGGCTACACCGCCGGCTTTCCCTACTTGCTTGGATTACCTCGGCGGCTGCGGGTCAAGCGACTGGCGACGCCGCGCACTCAGGTACCGGCAGGCAGCGTCGCGATCGCGATGGATCAATGCGGAATCTATCCACGTACGACGCCGGGCGGTTGGAAAATCCTAGGTCGTACCGCTGCCGAAATTTTTGATCCCACGCAAGACGAGCCGGCGCGCTTTCGGCCGGGAGACAGCGTCAGGTTTGTTCGGGCAGCGCGGCTTGACGAAACGCGCACGATCGCACAGCGGGAAGTCTCGGCATAGTGAGACGTACGCGATGAAGCCCGGCGTTCATATACTCGATCCCGGTTTGCTTTCTACTGTGCAAGACTGCGGCCGCACGCATGTCGGCGCCTTTGGCGTTTCGCCTGCGGGTTACGCGGATTGGTTCAGCGCACAGGCGGCAAACCAGTTGGCCGGAAACACCGGCAACGAAGCGCTCATTGAAACGACGCTCAACGGCATCGCCTTCTCCGTCGCGTGCCCGTTGCGCATCGCCATCACCGGAGCGGACGCTCCCGTAAGAATAAACGGCGAGCTTGCGCAATGCTGGCAGACGCTGTACGCGCGCGAGGGCGATCGGGTGGAAGTCGGCACGGCGCAGCGCGGCGTGCGTAATTATGTCGCGGTCGGCGGCGGCATCAAGGCAAAGCCCGTGCTTGCAAGTGCCAGCACCGACACCGCCGCCGGTTTCGGCGGGTTCGAGGGACGATCGTTGCAGAAAGGCGACGTACTGCAACTAGACGGCTACGAACAAGAGACCGGCGACCCGCGCGCAGTGGGTGATCATTCTTGCGCGAAGGATGATGGATCGCGCGCAAACACGGAAGTGTCGTTGCAACGTGCATTCGCCAAGCGGCCGGCTTGGGATCAACACGCGGTCTTGCGCGTGCTGAGTGGGCCTGACGGCGGCGCCGTTGCAAACGGAGCGGCCGGCATCACCACCGATAGCAGCGCCCCGTACGCTGTGACGCAACACTGCAATCGTCAAGGCGTACGCTTGCAAGGCGCAGCGCTGTCGTCGCAGGCCGGTTGGGATCGGTCTTCGTTCGGCGTGTGCGCGGGCTGCGTACAATTCGCTAATGACGGCCAGCCTATCATCTTATTGTGTAACCATCAAACGACCGGCGGCTACGGAATACCGTTCGTGGTGATCTCGGCTGACACGCCGCTCGCCGCACAGCTGCGGCCCGGCGATCAGGTGACGTTTCAGGCGGTGAACCAAGCTGTCGCAGCCAACGCACTTGTCGAACGCATGCGCGCATTCAGACAGTTGACCTAAGGGTAGCATTATGGCCGGCGCCAGCATCGATCTCAACGCCGACGTCGCAGAGTCGTTTGGCGCGCGACGCAGCGGCGATGCGGAGCCCCTTTTCGCTTTCGTTTCCTCAGCTAATGTCGCGTGTGGGTTTCACGCAGGCGACCCGAGCATTATCGCCGCGACGATCGAGGCGGCCATCAAACAGAACGTCGCGCTGGGAGCGCATCCTTCGTATCCCGATCCGGGCGGATTCGGACGCAAGAGCATGCACCTCTCGCCGGACGAGTTGCGCTACGGGATCATTTATCAAATCGGCGCGGTCCAAGCAATCGCGAGATCGATGGGTGCGCGGCTGAACCACGTCAAGCCGCACGGAGCGCTGTACAACGACGCGGCGCGCGATCCGGAAGTCGCACAGATCGTCGCCGAAGCTATCGCAAGCTTCGATAGCGATCTCATCCTCGTCGGCCTCGCGGGTTCGGCGTTGTTGATCGCCGGGCGCGCCGCACGGCTGGCCGTGGCGGCCGAAGCATTTTGCGATCGCAGATATGAGGACAACGGCTTGCTGCGCAACCGCACTCACGCGGATGCTGTTTTGGAGGGAGCGCAAGCGGCCGTTGCGCAGGCGCTCGAGATTGCGACCGGACAGGTCGTGCATACTGCAAGCGGTCATGTCATACAACTCGAGGCGCAGACCTTGTGCGTGCACGGCGACACGCCCGATGCAGCGGGAATTGCCGCGGCGGTCAGGACTGCGTTGACGGCAGCCGGAATCACTATCCGATCATTGTCGAGAAAAAAGCGTTAAATGTTTCACATGCTGCAGCGCGAGATCGAGGCGATTTGCAACGGATTCACCAGTGTGTCCGCGTTTAGCGACGTCGAGATATTGAAGTCCACGCTGCGCTGCGAGCGCGGCATGTTTTACATCAGCCTGGTCATCGATCGGCCCAACGGCGTCGGCACCGATGTGTGCGAGGCCGTCGCCCGCCACATCGAGCGGCGCTTGGAGGAATTACCGCCGCCCGTGCCCCTATATCATCTGGAAATCTCGTCGGCCGGGCTCGCGCGGCCGCTGCTCAAGCCCGAACATTACGAGCGCTTTCGAGGAAAAGAGATCAATGTCATAACGACGCTGCGCATTCGCAACCGCACGGAGTTCACCGGCAGAATCGCAGAGGTTGCGGAGAACGCGGTGACCGTCGACGACAAATATGCGGGTATAACGCCCATCCCGTATCAGGTGATTAAGCGCGCCAATCTCGTTTACCATCCCGAAGAGGATTTGAAAAGGTCGAAATCCGGCTGATCGACCCCTTGCGGAGGTCCGCCGGCTATAGTAAAATAAGGGTGTATTCAACAGAGGAGTGGGTCAGCCCACTCCTTTCCTAGTCTAAAGGGACACGAAAATAGGCATGGCTCCACGCAGAACGCTAAAGAAAACGGCATCCGGCGACGGCTCGGCGGCGATGACCCCGGCCACGCCCAATCCTGAATTGATCGCAGCCCTCAAAGATCTCGAACGCGACCGCAATCTTTCTTTTGAAACGCTCATCGAGGCGCTCGAGGCGGCGCTTGTCTCCGCCTACAAACGCAACTTTGTACGCGAAGCTGAAGCTGTCGGTAATCCCATCGTCGTGGTCGATCGCAACGACGGATCTTATCGCGTCTTTGCGCGCCGCACGGTGGTCGAGGAGGCGACGGATCCGCAGCTGGAGATCGCCCCGGCCGAAGCCGGCGACAAATATAAAGTCGGCGACAATTTCGACGTCGAGGTGACGCCCAAAGAATTTGGTCGCATCGCCGCCCAGACCGCCAAGCAGGTCATCGTGCAACGTATCCGCGAGGCCGAGCGCGACATGGTGTTCGAAGAGTTCAACGAAAAACTCGACCGCTTGATCACCGGCACCGTGCAGCGTTACGAGCAACGCAACATGTTCATCGACTTGGAAAAGGCGGAAGCGATATTACCGCTGTCCGAGCAAGTGCCGCACGAAGTATTTCGCATCGGCGGTCGCATCCGCGTGTACGTCATGGAGGTTCGCAAGACGAACAAGGGACCGCAAGTCATCTTGTCGCGTACGCACCCCAATCTTATCCGCCGTTTGTTCGAACACGAGATTCCGGAAGTCGATCAGGGGCTAGTGGAAATCAAAGACGTTGCCCGTGAAGCGGGCTCACGCTCTAAGGTCAGCGTGTGGACGGACGAGGAAGACATCGACGCAGTCGGTGCCTGTCTGGGCCCACGCAGCTCGCGCGTCAACAACATCGGTGAAGAACTGCACGGCGAAAAAATCGACGTCATTCAATGGTCGTCGGATCCTGCCACCTACGTGGCCAACGCCTTACAACCGGCCAAGGTGCTGTCGGTCCATCTCAACGAGCGCGAGCGGCTCGCTGAGGCCGTCGTGCCCGAATACCAGTTGTCGCTCGCCATCGGCAAAGAAGGGCAAAATGTTCGCTTGGCGGCGAAGCTCAGCGGCTGGCGCATCGACATCCACAGCGAAGAGCAGTGGAACGAAGTCGTCGTGCAGCGCGCCGAGGAAGAAAAAGAACAAGAGCACGTGGCCGCCATGGCGGAGATAGTCGCAGAGGAAGCGGGAGTCGAACTCACGCCGGAAATGCTGGCCGAGGATGAAGACCTCATCCGCCGGCTGCAAGAATTGCAGCGCGGGTTGGACGAGAGCGATGCAAGCGGCGAGGCAGGCGACGGCGCCGCCGAGGAACCTGCGGTTGAGAGGACTGCTAGTGGAGACTAGGCAAGGTGAAGACAGGTCATGTGCCCATTCGCCAGTGCGCCGGCTGCAAATCGCGCAGGGAAAAAGCTGTTTTGCTCCGGTTCGTCCATGCCGCGGCGGGCAACTGGGAAGCCGATCCGCGCAACCGTCTGCCCGGCCGGGGGGTGTATCTGTGCTCTCAGGCATGCATACAGCGGCTGAAAAAGAACAAACGATATCGAACACTGAGTACAGCGGCCGAAACAATCGCCACCAGCGTGTGGCCGACTATCTCTAGTATTTAAGGAAAGAATGGCTTCAACCGTACGAGTACACGAGCTCGCAAAAGAGCTCAATCTCTCGAGCAAAGAGACAATCGCTTTGCTGAGCAAAGTCGGCATTCGCGCATCGACGCATATGAGCGTCATCGACGAGCATCGCGCTCGCATCGTCAAGGGTGTTTTGCTTGGCAACCTGGCTCAGGCTGCCAAGACCCATAAGCCTGCGCCGAAGAGCGCTGGAAACGGCACTTCCGCTGCGGCGACAAAGGCAGCGGGGGCTTCCGCGGCTACAACTAGTGTGGCGCCCGCACCGCAACCCCCCACGCTCGAGCCGGCCGCTCAAGCTCAGCCTGAGCAGCAGTCCCAGGCCCCTGCGATCACTGCACCGGTTGCGACGCCCACCCCAAAAGTAGCGTCTGAAGCGCAGCCTTCATTGAAGCCGGTGCCCGCCGGACAGCGTTCAGCGGTACTGCGGCCCGCGCCGGCGCACAAAGTGATACCCGCAGCTTCGGCGAGTCCATCAACGCCGGTGCCGTCGCAAGCGCGCACCGCGACAACTCCACCCCGCCAGGACGGGCCGCAAAGCAGGCCGCTCGGCCAGCCACAACAGGCAGGTCCGGGCACTGCGACGCGCGCTCCGTTGCGCCGCGATGGCATGATCATACCTGCCCGGCCGATGCCGGTCCGCCCAATGCCTGGACGCCCCGCACCGGGCCGCCCCATGCCCGGCCGACCGGGAATGGGTCCGGCAGCGCCGCTCCCCACCACCGGCCCAGCTCCCTCGAGCGGCGGCCGCAAGCGTTCGCGTGAGGACCTGGAGCGCGACCGCAAAGAACGCGAGCGCGAGGAACTTCTAAAGAAGACACAGCCGCGGCACAAAGCCGCCTCGGTGGCGACGCCGACTGTCGAGCCTGTGGTTTTCAAAGATTTGGAGATCCCAGACCTCATCACGGTGCAGCAGCTGGCGGCTGCCATGGCCATTCCTGCCGGGCAAGTGATCGCACAACTCATCCGCATGGGCACCATGGCCACGATCAACCAGCACATCGCGCCGGACGTCGCCTCGCAAGTCGCGCGCCGCTTCGGCTTCAACACGATCGTCAAAGAGGCCGGTGAGGAAGCGCAGGAGATCGTCGTTGAAAGCGATCCCGCTGGTTCGCTCACCACCCGGCCGCCGGTCGTCACCGTGCTCGGACATGTGGACCACGGCAAAACGTCTCTGTTGGATGCCATCCGCTCCACCAAAGTTGCGGCGGGCGAAGCCGGCGGCATCACGCAGCGCATCGGTGCGTACACCGTTGAGACAAACGATCGCAAAGTCACGTTCATCGATACGCCCGGCCACGAAGCGTTCACCGAGATGCGCGCGCGCGGCGCAAAGGTGACCGACGTGGCGATCTTGGTGGTCGCGGCGGATGACGGCGTCATGCCGCAGACGCTGGAAGCTATGAATCACGCGCGTGCCGCGGGCGTGCCGATCGTCGTCGCGGTGAACAAAGTGGACAAACCGAACGCCAACGTCGATCGCGTCAAACAACAACTTTCCGATCACGGGCTCACTCCGGAAGATTGGGGTGGTTCCACGCAGTTCATTCCGGTGTCGGCCAAGTTGAAGACGGGCATCGATGAGCTGCTGGAAATGGTGCTGCTCAACGCCGACCTGCTCGAGCTCAAGGCGAACAAGAATCGCCGCGCCCAAGGCGTGATCATCGAAGCGCAGCTCGATCGTTCGCGCGGTCCTGTGGCCACGGTACTGGTGAAGAACGGGACCTTGCGGACCGGCGACATCGTGGTGGCCGGTTCCACCTGGGGACGCGTGCGCGCGCTTTTCGACGACAAGCTGCAACCGATCAAGCGCGCGGGTCCGGCCATTCCCGCCGAGATCATGGGTCTGTCCGATGTGCCCTCAGCGGGCGACATCTTAGAAGTTGTTTCCGACGAACGCGATGCGCGCGAGCTCGCGGCCAAACGCAGCCAGCGCAAGCGCGAGCAGCGCATGGCAAGCGCACGCCACGTCGTCACGCTTGACGGATTCTTGGCGCAAGCCAAAGAGGGCGGCGTGCGCGATCTCAACCTGATCATCAAAGCCGATGCGCAGGGCTCAGCAGAAGCGCTGCGCGCACAGCTCGACAGCTTAGCCAACGAAGAAGTGCGCACGCGCGTCATCCACACCGGCGTCGGCGGCATCAACGAATCGGACGTCATGTTGGCGAGTGCTTCGAATGCTATCATCATCGGTTTCAATATCCGGCCGGACGCGACCATCACGCGCAAAGCCGAAACCGAGGGCGTGGACGTGCGCCTCTACGACGTCATTTACAACGTCATTGATGAAGTAAAGGCCGCGCTCACCGGCATGCTCAAACCGCAAACGCGCGAAGTGGTGCAAGGTCAGGCAGAAGTGCGCCAGATCTTCAAAGTGAGCAAGGTCGGCACGATTGCGGGCTGTTACGTCAAGAGCGGCAAGGTCACGCGCGATTCGCGTGTGCGCCTGCTGCGCGACAGTGCGGTTGTGTATGAAGGCAAGCTTTCATCGCTCAAACGATTCAAAGACGACGTGCGGGAAGTCACGGAAGGATACGAGTGCGGTATGGCAATCGAACACTTCAATGACCTCAAAGAAGGCGACGTACTGGAAGCTTTCACGACCGAGGAATTCGCGCCGGCCGGCGCAGCTTAGGCTGCGCTCGAGTCATCGCCAGCATGGATCGCGACGTCGTCGATCAGGCCCACGAGATATATTTCAACGTCATTGTTGCGCATGGCGATGGCGACGAACCATGGTCGCCCGAGCAGCGCTCGGAATTGCGGCGCGCGCTGAGCTTGCTAGAGCCGGTTGAAATCGCGGGCGAGCTTGGGCCTGAAGGCATTCAGTTGATGGCTTCGCTGTGTCTGGAGCTAGGCAACGACGAACGCGAGGAACATTTGTTGCGTAGCGGGGTCGACTTGTATCCCGCTTCGCCCGGCCTGCACGCGGACCTGGGCGCCGCTTACGCAAACCTGAGCAAATGGTCGCCCGCCGTCGCGCACTTGTCGGCCGCAGTACTGTTGGGCGTCGATGAACCCGACGAGCGCTGGGCGATGACGGTTTCGCAGCTCATCGATGCTTTGGTTGAGTGTGGCGAAGAAGAGCGCGCTCAGGCAGTCCGTGGCTGGGCGCTCACGCATATAAAGGATGACCAAGCGCGGGCCTGGCTGGAAGAAGACGATTCCGCCGAAGAAGCCGCGGACTAGCTTTCTCGTCAAAACAAACTTGACGTCGAACACATGTGTGGTGATATAGGCAGTGCCTGATAACCCTGCTGTCAAAAGCCAGCGGCTGATCCGCATCGAGCATGAAATCGTGCGCGAACTCAGCGAGATCGTGCATGAGGAACTCAAAGATCCTCGGGTCGGTTTCGTGACGTTCGTGGGGTGCGAAATCAGCCCCGATCTGCGCTCCGCCCGCGTGTACGCGAGCCCCATGGGCGATACGCGCGCGGCGAGCGATACCATGAAGGGCTTGCAGTCGGCGGCCGGGTTTTTGAGCTCGTCGCTTGGCAAACGCATGCGCACGCGGCGCACCCCGGCACTGACCTTCGTGCGCGATGCCTCCATCGCGCGCGGCGTGCGCGTGACGAATATTATCGACGAGGTTCGGCGAGAAGATGAGCGGAAAAGTCACCCAGAGTAACGGTAAGTCCGGCGCCGGCGTGATGGATCAAGAATTGCTGACGTGTTTTCGCGCGCATTCTCAGTTTGTGATGTGCGCGCACGAGAAACCCGACGGCGACGTGTTAGGCAGCGGCTTCGCACTCGGCCTCGCGCTCGAGGGCATGGGCAAGAAAGTCATCTATTTTCTGGATGACGAAGTTCCGAAGAACCTGCTATTCTTGCCGAATTCAGAAAAGACGCAGCGCACGTTCGACGGCGTGGCCGATGACGCGATTTTCGTTTTTCTCGACATGAGCGACCAATCGCGTGCCGGTCAAGCGCTTGGCTGGGTGCCGCCGGATCGCATCGTCAACGTCGATCACCATTTAGGCAATCGCCGCTTCGGCCGCTGGAATTATATCTTAGAATCGGAAGCCGCCACAGGCGTGCTGGTGCTGAACCTCATCACGGCGCTGGGCCGGGAGGTCACACCGGATGTCGCAACCTGCTTGCTCACCACGCTCATTTCGGATACGGGTTGTTTTCTTTATAGCAATGCCAAGCCTAGCACGCTGCGGCTAGCGGCGGCGCTCGTCAATGTCGGGGCAAACAAAGATCTGATCACAGAACAGCTGTATCAAACGCGCACGTTCAGCGGTCAAAAAGTGCTTGGCCGTACTCTCGATGAAGCCGTCCTCACGGACGACGGCATCTGTTATTCAGTCGTACCGCAAGCGCTCTTGGAAGAATTCGGAGCAACGCACGAGGATTTGGAAGACGTCGTCGGCGCTTTGCGCGCGGTGGATCGCTGTGAAGTCGCGGCGCTCTTGAAAGAATCTCCCGACGGAAGTTACCGGCTCAGCCTGCGCTCGCGCGGCAAATTAAATGTTATGCGCATGGCCCAGACGCTGAAAGGCGGCGGCCACTTCCGCGCTGCCGGCGCGACCCTTGCGGGCCCGTTGGCATCGGCACTGTCTCGCACGCTCGAAGCGGTTCGCCTGGAGATGGCAGCCGCGCACGCAGCGCAGACCTAGTTGACGGCGTCCTTCGGGTTCGTCAACGCACTCAAACCTGTAGGAATCAGTTCGGCCGCCTTCGGGAGCTGGGTAAAACGGCTGGCAAAGGCGAGCGCCGTCGGTCACTGGGGCACGCTCGATCCCACCGCCGCCGGCGTTTTGGTCTTGGCGGTTGGTCGAGCCACCCGTTTGTTGCCGCTGCTGTCGGACGCGCGCAAGCAATATGTCTTCGAGCTCGTCATGGGAACAAAAACCGACTCGGGCGATCGCACCGGCCAGGTAATTCAAAGCGCGTACGTTCCCGCCGATTGGCGGCTGCGGTTACCGCTGGCGTTGACCGCGCTGGTCGGTGCCATCAAACAGACGCCGCCTATGCATTCGGCGCTCAAGGTCAAGGGGCGTCCGCTCTACAGCCGCGCCCGCGCCGGTATCGAAATTCCACGAGCGCCGCGCGAAGTTCGCATCCATGTGTTGCGTCAGCTCAGCGACGCAGCGCCGGGCGCGAGCTCGGGCACAGCCCGCCATACCTCCGGCCCGACAGGTTCGGATTACACTGCGCGCTTGTTTGTCGAGTGCGATGCCGGCACATACGTGCGCGTCCTGTGCGAAGACATTGGCCTGCAGTTGGGTTTGCCGGCGCACATGGGCATGCTCGTACGCGTGGCTGCCGGAACCTTCACGATAAAAGATTCGGTTGCGCCGGCCGCAATAGCAGAGGCAATCGAAAACACCATTCTCAACCCGCTGACGATTCTCACACAGCGGCGCATCGAGCTTGATACCGGGAGTGCGCGGCGCTTCGTGCACGGCAACGAGATCGTCGTTCCAGACGCGCCCGCTTCCGAGGACGAAGTGCTCGCTGTGCATGAGGGTCGCTTGCTGGGATCGGGGAGCACGTTTTCGCGCGACGGCCATGTCATGCTCGCCCCTGTGCGCGTTATTGCGACTCCGGCAGAATTACCGTAGCCGGCTCGCGAACGACTAGCCGCCATGCGAATCGTGCGGTCCCTCGAGACTTACGAAGCCGCCGCTGATCTATTGCTCAGCATTGGCGTCTTTGACGGCGTCCATTTGGGGCACCGCGCAGTATTATCGCGCTTGGTCGCGGCGCGCGGACAAGGCTGCCTAGCGGGTGCGATGACCTTCGAGCGCCACCCGCAAGAATTTCTTCAGCCCGAAAGAGGGCGCGTGTACATCACGACGATGGATGAAAAGATCAACCTCTTGGCGGGTTGCGGTCTGGACGTGCTGTTCTTGCTGCCTTTCGACGAACGCATTCAGAGTCTGGAACCGGAAATGTTTCTCGATAAGATCTTACTACAGCGACTGCGCACCAAAATGTTGATCGTGGGGGACCAGTGGCGTTTCGGCAAAGGCCGCAGCGGCGACGTCGCATTGGCCAAAAACTTTCTGGAACAACGCGGCTGCGCTTTCGAAGCAGCGCCGCTGCTGGAACATGACGGCGATAAAGTTTCTAGCTCGCGCATCCGCGCGCTTATTTTGGAAAACCGCTTCGAGCAAGCCGACCAGCTCTTGGCTTCGCCCTACCAAGTGCGCGGCATCGTCGAGTTAGGCGATGGGCGCGGACACGTGCTCGGCGTTCCTACCGCCAACCTCGCCGTCGCAGCGGAAAAGCTTATTCCAGGAGCCGGCGTCTATGCGTGCTGTGCTCGGCTCGAGGGCAAGGAGTACCAGGGCGTGACCAGCATCGGAG
>JRHI01000501.1_pt1 | contig 42088 bp, 27 predicted proteins | sample 215371 | NCBI WGS metagenome assembly JRHI01 (sample SAMN02929681, study PRJNA255918) | sediment metagenome | biome: cave system; feature: Ice Cave; material: Sediment; isolation source: sediment from deep within a dark volcanic ice cave with no known source of... ... | reverse complement strand
ACTGTACATGCGCCCTCATTTGGAACAGCCTCTCAGGCCGCCGTGAGCGAAAGCCCCCGCCTTGTGGATCTCGGTGGCCGTGATTTTCTGCAGGCTGCCGAACAGGGCGTTGCTGCCGGCGTCGGTGCCTGTCAGGAACACGCCGAGCCAGCCGAGAATCGGCGCGAAGAACGGGTAGAGCCGTCCTGTGCCGCTGAAGGCGTAGCCGAGCGTCGCATCCATGCCGGCAAACCGGGTGACGTAGCTAAGGCCGAGCATGCAGGCAATGGTTGGGATCGGGATGCGCATCTGCCAGAAGGTCAGGTTGAACGCCCGGCGGACCTGCCCCCAGTTCATGCGCAGCATGAGCATCGACAGCAACGCCGACAGGAACACCGGCGTGCCGGGATTGGTCAGCCAGGCGAAGTCATAGTTCGCCTTCTCCGGTTTCGTCTCGGCTTCCGGGTCCTCCTGCAGGCGGGGATCGCGCTTGCACTGCTCGTCCAGAAAAGGGACATGGACGAGGTAGATAGTCTGCAATCCCGCCACGGATGGGATGGGTTCGCCGCGCTTGAGGTAGCCGGCTTTCCACTCGTTTTCGATCTGCCGGACGATGCCGAACACGAGTAGCAGCACCGACATGATGGCGAACGGTGTCCAGGCCAGGGCGATGCGAAAGGCCGTCAGCGGCACTTCCGGATCGGGCCCGGACGCGGCCAGCAGCGCCGCTTCGACGTGTGGGTCGCGCGGACAGTCCGCCGGCGGAGGCAAGTTGGGCTTGGCCGCCGGGATCGGGTGAAAGTGCCACTCGTCGCGCGGCTTCCAGAAGAAGCGCAGGAAAATGGCGGTCACGACCAGCGAAAAGATGCCGCCGCCGATGTCGGTCATGTTGTACAGCGTCTTGCTGTGGGCAAAGACGAGCTGAAAAACGGAAAAGGAGCCGCCGGCCACGACCAGGGCCGGCCAGACCGCCAGCGTTTTGCGCCAGTTGCACATGCAGCGCACCATCCACAGCGGCACAATTAACGACAGCAGCGGCAGCTGCCGCCCAGCCATCTGGCTGAGCTGGAACGTATCGATGCCGGTAACGCCGTTGAGGGTGATGAGTGGCGTTCCGAGGCCGCCATAGGCTACCGGCGAGGTGTTGGCGATGAGGCAGAGCACGGCCGCGAGGAAGGGCTCAAAGCCAAGGCCGACCATGATGGCGCCGCAGATGGCGACGGGGGTGCCGCCACCAGCCGCCCCTTCAAGGAATGCGCCGAAGGAAAAGCCGATCAGTACGGCCTGGATGCGGGCGTCGCCGGAGAGACTGGCCACCGAGCGGCGGATGATGCTGAACTGTCCCGTCTCGACCGTGACGTTGTACAGCAGCATGGCGCTAAAGATGGTGAGGCCAACCGGGAGCAGGCCGAAGCCGACGCCGTAGAAGAAGGCCATGATCGCCGACAGCGGCGGCATCCAGTAAACGATGACGGCGACGAGGAAAGCGGCGACGGCACCTGCCGCGCCCGCCTTGGGCGCGAGCCAGCGCCGCGGCACCAGCAACCAGAAAAGCACCACCACCGGCACAGCGGCAAAGAGGGTGGACCAGAGCGAGGACCAGAGGACGCTATTCTGCAGCGGGTCGAGTCGCTGCTGGTAAGCCCAGAGCATGCAGGTATTCCTCGGTGCGGGAGCGGACCGTGCCGATTGTAGGCCGCCGCGCAGCAGATGCAAGGAAAACCGCCACCCTGATTGTGATTCGTGCGATGTGGAAAGGGCAAAGTGCGGAGAGGACGGCAAGGGGAAAAAAAGGGCCGCCGGCAATCCCCTCTCTGCCGACGGCCCGGGAGTCCTCTCCTTCTCCCCAAAGCAGAGGACACGCAAATCTAGGTTGCTCCCCGCGGAAATGCAAATGATCCCGCGGCAAGAAACGCTATTTCTTGCCGGGCTTATCCTTGTCCGCTTCCTGGCGCAGGTTCTCGTAGTAGCCGCGCGTCATGTCGCTGGCCGCACGCGGTAACCGCTGCCGTTCCACGGCTTCCGGTGCTTCCTGGCTGGCCTGCTTGACTTCGCCGGCCATTTCCGCAGACGGCGTCTTTTTGAAGGTACGGCCCTGCACGAAATCGGTGATTTCCTTGCGCCCCTTGACGTCGAAATTAACCCGTTCGCGCTTCAGCTGCGCCTTGTAGTCGGCATCCTTCGTCTCGGGCCGCCGGGTACCGGGGAACTTGCCCTTGCCCAGGCCGTTGCCCTCTTTGTCCTCGCTCATCCCCTCACCGATGCAGTTCTTGCATTCCTGGAGCGATTGCAGCTTGTTGGCGATGTCCTGCAACTCCTGGTCATCGGCGCCGAGTCTCTTCATCTTGCCCATGGCCTTCTTCAATGCCTGAGACGCGCCCTCGGAGTCACCCTTGGCCATGCACTGCTGGCACTGCTCGAGTTCCTGGGCAACCTCTTTCATCTCCTTGAGGTTGGCCTTCTTGTTCTTGATCCGCTCCATCTCGCGCTGCAGCGTGTCCTCGTCAATCTCACCCTTGCGCGATAGTTCTTCCAGCTTCTCTTCCTCGTCCTTCTGTTCGGCGATGCGCTTCAGATCGTCCTTCAGGCTGGCAAGCTGCTTCTGCAGTTGCTCCTTCTCCTCCTCGGTCAGCTTCTGCTCCTCGAGCCTCTTGCCGAGCTTTTCCGCCTCCTCCATGGCCTTCTGGAAGTCGCCGTTCGCCAGCGCCTTTTCCAGCGGCGTCGCGGGACCATCGGGATCGTTCCGCTTCGAGAAGCGATCGAGGTTCTTCAGTTGCTCCTTTAGCGCCTGTGCCTTGTCGGCCAGTTCCTTCTCGCGCTTCTTCATGTCCTGTTCGAGGTCGTTGATCTCGTTCACGCGTTCGCGGAGCGCCTCCTTGGTGTCGCGCGGACGATTGACGAGCTTGTCGAGTTCGGCCTCGATCTGCTGGAGTTTCTCCGACTTGTCTTCCTGCGGCGTCGCCTTCTGCTCGGCGTTCTTCTTGGCCAGCTGCTCCATCTTCTCCTTGATCTCGACAGCGTTGGCAGGCGGTTCGGCCGGATTGTCCTTCGCGCCGGCCTGGGCCTGGCTCTTCAACGGTTCGAGGAAGCACGCCCCCAGCAGCAAGAGGACCGCCAGGCCCGGCACCAGGGCCGCTGTCCAGCGCAGCCGGACCGGGAAGCGCGACGACACGTCGAGCTTGACGACCCGTTCCTGCACGTCGGCGAGCAGTGCCTGGCCGGCCGAGGTTCGCTCCACGTCCGGGGTCAGCGTGAAGAATGTCGTGACTCGTTCCTTCAGACCGAAGCGCTCGTCGAGCAGCAGAGCGGCGGCCAACCGGGACGGCGCACGAAAGAACGCCGCGACGAGGGCCACCACGGTTCCCAGGCCCAAGGCACCACCGACCATCGCCCACGAACGCCAGCCGAGCGGCATTCCCAGCAGGTAAAGCTGGACCAGGAACCACCCGGCCGACAGCGCCAGCGCACCCACCCAGCACCAGATCAGCGAATCCACCAGCGTTTGCACGAACAAACGCCGGCTCGCTCGGGCAATCTGTTGCCGTAGCAGGTTATGAACCGGTATCGACATGACGTGCTCTCCACGACAAGGACGGGACCGTGTTGACTTGCCAGGCGTCCTCGACCGCAACTATCTATATTATTATTATCCGATAGCAGGCGAGGAAGACAACAAAGATTCTGCCGGGAGCGTAAAGAAGAGGACAGGCAACCGGAACAGGAGTACAGATATGCGTGCAGCGGCACTCGTCGCAGTCCTGGGCGTGGCGATGGCGGCAATCGGCGCGGAAGTGGAGAGCCGCATCCTCACGCATTACCTGCCGCAGGACTTCCTCGAGACCGCTGTGCGAGTCGAAGGTTGGACCGAGGTGCCGCTCGACGTGAAGGGCGGTGTGCGCAAGGGCGACGTGGTCCGTGTGTGGGCCGGGGGTAGCATCGACCGGGGCAACGGCGACCAGCCCGGTGACAATGCCGCCGGACCAGCGGGCCCCATGCTCGGTGGTGCCTTCTCGGTCGAACCGGCAAACTTGGCCCTAGCGCCCGACGTGCGCCAGGCTTTCGCGCTGCTGTTCAAGTCGGAGACTTCCGGCATCAAGAAATGTCTGCCGCCGGGCAAGCCGCTGGAGGTGCCGCTCACCAAGGACAAGGAACGTCTCTGGCTCGGTTTCAACGACGGGAAAGGACGCTATAATGACAATCATCTCGGCAAGGGCCGTCATCACGAACTCGATCCTCTCTGGGTCCGCATTGAAGTGATCCGCCTCATCGTGGATTGAGGCGCCACGCCGGCGGACTTAGCCTTGCACGCTTCTCCCAGACCCACTACACTGCGGTTTTGGGACCGAACGGCCGAGGATGGCAATCAACCCAAGGATAGTGCTGAGAATGAATTACGATCCCAGCAATCCGCTCATCGTTCAGGGGGATCGCTCCGTTCTGGTCGAGGTTGACAACCCGCGCTATACCGAGGCCCGCGACGCCCTTGCTCCATTTGCCGAGTTGGAGAAGAGCCCGGAACACATCCACACCTATCGGTTGACGCCGCTCTCTCTGTGGAACGCCGCCGCGACCGGCATGACCGCCGACGAGATGCTCGACGTTCTCCGCCGCTTCAGCAAGTTTCCGCTGCCGACGAGCCTGGCCACCGATCTCGCGGAACTCGTTGCGCGCTATGGCCGCGTGCGGTTAGAGCGGGCCGGCGAAGGACTACGCCTGGTCTGCGACGATCGCCCGCTGCTGGAGGAGCTTGCCCGGCAACCGAAGGTGCGTGACTACCTCGGCAACCGTCTCGACGCCCAGAGTTTTGCCATCGATCCGGCGCATCGGGGCGTCCTCAAGCAGGGGCTCATCACAGTCGGTTATCCCGCGGAGGACCTGGCCGGTTACACGGATGGTGCCGCCCTGCCGATCGGCCTGCGCACCGTGACCCGCTCCGGCTTGCCGTTCCACGTGCGCGACTATCAGCGCGAGGCGGCCGACATCTTTTATGCCGGCGGCGACGTGCGCGGCGGCAGCGGGGTCATCGTCCTGCCGTGCGGTGCCGGCAAGACCATCGTCGGCATCGCCGCCATGGTGCTGATGCAGCGGGCCACGCTGGTGATGACCACAAGCATTACCGCCGTCAAGCAATGGCGGCGCGAGATCCTCGACCGGACGACGCTGACCGAGGACCAGGTCGCCGAGTACACGGGCGAGACCAAGGACATCGCGCCGGTGACGCTGGCCACCTATCAGATCCTGACGTACCGGCCGGACAAGAAGGAAGAATTCCCGCATTTCCAGATCTTCGACCAGCGCGACTGGGGCCTGGTGATCTACGACGAGGTCCACCTGCTGCCGGCGCCCGTTTTTCGCGTGACAGCGCACATTCAGGCGCGACGCCGGCTCGGCCTCACCGCCACGCTGGTGCGCGAGGACGGCCGCGAGGGCGACGTCTTCAGCCTGATCGGTCCGAAGAAGTACGACGTGCCCTGGCGCGAGCTGGAGACGCGCGGCTGGATCGCCGAGGCCAGCTGCACCGAGGTTCGCGTCGTGCTGCCGGAACCGCTGCGCATGGAGTACGCCGTGGCCGAGTGGCGCAACAAGTACCGCCTCGCCAGCGAGAACCCGGCCAAGGACGACGTCATCGCCCAGCTGCTGGAGCGCTACCAGGGCCAGCGCGTCCTCGTCATCGGCCAGTACCTGAAACAGCTGCGCCAGCTACGCAAGCGCTTCGGGATCCCGCTCATCACCGGCCAGACACCCAACAGCGAGCGCGAGGACCTCTACGGCCAGTTTCGCCGCGGCGAGTTGCGCCATTTGATCCTGTCGAAGGTCGGCAATTTCGCCCTCGACCTGCCGGATGCGAACGTACTGATCCAGGTGTCGGGGACGTTCGGCTCGCGGCAGGAAGAAGCGCAGCGGCTGGGGCGGATCCTGCGGCCCAAGGTCAATGGCGATATTGCCCATTTCTATACGCTGGTGACCCGCGATACGCGTGAATTGGATTTTGCCCACCATCGGCAGCTGTTCCTGACGGAGCAGGGCTACAGCTATAACATCGTCGATGGTGCGGACCTGGCCACCCCGCTACCGCTGTCGGCGACCGGAACCTGATGAGGAGGCGGCATGTTTCCCGACGCAGGACGACCGGCGGCGGCCCGCATTCCGGTGAAAGTGCATCGCCGCGTCTGCCTGGTGCAGACCGAGGACGCAGTGCTGGCCGAGGAACTGCTGGCGCGGCGGAAACTGGCTCAGGACATCGTCGGCCGGCTGACCGAGCGCGTGCTGCTCGTGCGTCCGGGGCGCGTGGACGCGGTCATCCAGGAACTGCAACGCATGGGGCACACGCCAACGGTAGCGACCTGACATGAGCTACTTGCGGCCTGGCGGTCCAACCGTCAGGCCGCAAGCGGCACTTGAGTATCCTTCCGATGCCGTTTACCGACCCTGACTTCTGGTCCGATCGGCTCGAGCGCACCCTGCAGCGCTACGACAGCGACCTCGTCAAGCTCGTCGCCGCCCGGCTGGTCCGACCGCGGAACGAGTGGCCAGTGGACGACCTGATCCAGCGCTGCGTCGCCACGGTCGCCAACGTCGCGGTCATCGACCGCCGCCTACGCGAACTCGATTCCTCCTGCCGCCGCCTGCTGGCATTCATGGCCCACAGCCGTCAGCCACGTTGGCGGCTCGGCAGCCTCCTCGAATTGCTTGCCGCCGTGGGGCATGCAGAGGGACCACAGCCTGTCTTCGATCTCTTTGAAGCCGGCCTTCTCTATCCCGACCTGCCGGAGGGAGGGGAGCGCCTGAAGAGCTTCGAGCAATGGCTCGGCCAGGCGAGCACCACGGGCTTCAGCGTCTTCGCCCCTCCCCTGGTGATGGCTCGCGCCCTGGAAGAGGATCTCGGCCTGCCGGAGTGTCCCGGCGCAATGGCCGAGGCCGGTCCCGTCCACGAGGTCGACGGCCTGGAATGGCCGCTGCGCCTGTCCGTCCTGTGGCAGCAGGTCGCCAGCGGGCCCATGCGGCGCACGCAGCAAGGCGACTTCTTCAAGCGCGATCTCGATCGGCTGCGCGGCGATCCGCTTCTGAGCGGCACGGCCAGCGACAGCCTCGCCGACCTGCCCGATCCTGGCCTGCTGGCCGTCACGTTCGCCGTGACCCTCGGCATCGTCCGCGAAGACGACGGCGAACTGACTGCGGGAGCGCTGCCGGCTCAGTGGGAGGATGGACTGCCGGCAGCAGTGATGGCGCTGTGGCGAGCGCTACCGCTGGTGGAGACCTGGAGCGTCCTCGACGGCTGGCGCGGCAGTCAGGCGACCGGCAATCCGTTCCCGTCGGCGTACCTGCTGGCGTTGCTGCTGCTGTCGCGGTTGCCGGAGGGAGCCTGGGCACGACCCGCGGACGTCGGCGCCTGGGTCCTGGCACATCATCCGTACTGGACGACCGACACGGTCCGGCCCTCGCAGTTGCGCGATTGGGCCTCGACGTTCCTGCTCGGCCTGGCTTACCAGTTGCGCTGGTTGCAGGCCGCTCGGGACCCAGAGGGAACCTGGGTGGTGCGTCTGTCACCGCTGGGCCGCTGGCTGCTAGGCCTGGCCGAAGCGCCGGCTATGGAGGTGTCGCACACGCAGACCTTGCTGGTGCAGCCGAACCTGGAAATCCTCGCCTTTCGGCAGGGTTTGACTCCGGGATTGCTCGCTCGGCTGGCGCGTTTCGCAACCTGGAAGAGCCTGGGAGCTGCCTGTACGTTGCAGCTGGAACCGGCAGCGGTTTACCGCGGCCTTGAGTCCGGTGAGACTTTCGAGAGCATCCTGCAGGTGCTGGAACAGCACGGCACGCGCGTGACGCCCGCCCCGGTGATCGAATCGCTGCGCACCTGGGCGAACAAGCGCGAACGCCTCGCGGTTTTCCCGACGGCGGCAATTCTGGAGTTCAACAGTGCCGAGGACCTGAACGAGGCGCTGGCCCGCGGCCTGCCGGGCATGCGCATCAGCAATCGTCTCGCCGTGGTGCCACAGGAAAGCGCTATTGATTATCGCCATTATCGTCTGACCGGGACGCGCGACTACAGTCTGCCCCCGGAACGTTGCGTCACGGTGGAAGCGGACGGCGTGACGCTGACCGTTGATCCGTCGCGCTCGGATTTGCTGCTGGAGACGGAACTGCCGCGCTTTGCCGCGTTGCTGTCGCGCGGCTCGACGAGTATGCAGCGGCAGTATCGCCTGACGCCGGCGTCGCTGGCGGCGGGACAGGCCAGCGGCCTGAGCCTGCCGCTACTGGAAGCCTGGTTCCAGCAGCGCTCCGGTCAACCCCTGTCTCCCGCGGCCCGGCTGCTGCTCATTGGCGGCCAGTTGCCCCCTCCGGAGTTGCGCCGGCACCTTGTACTGCACGTGACGACGGAGGAACTGGCCGACGGTCTCGTGCAATGGCCGGCGACGCGCGAACTGATCGAGGCGCGACTGGGACCGACAGCCCTGGTCGTCGCGGAGAAGGACGCGGACATGCTGAAGGAGCAACTGCGGCTACTCGGAATGACCTGCTGACCTGCGCGCTCCATTTTCCCATGCCGCGCTGCAGTGCTCAGCAGCCGTGCTTTACGCCAAAACTTCCCGGATCACTGTGCCAGCTACGTTCGTGATGCGCCGGCGAATGCCGTTGTGGTAATAGGTCAGCCGCTGGTGATCGATGCCAAACAAGTGCAGCACCGTCGCGTGGAAATCGTTCCAGTGCACCCGGTTCTCGACCGCCTTCCAGCCGAGGTCGTCCGTGGCGCCATGGGTAATCCCGTGCTTCAAGCCGGCCCCGGCCAGCCAGACCGAGAAGCCATACTGGCTATGATCGCGTCCCTCGCCGACGACGTTCGCCGCCGACTGGGTGAACGGCGTGCGGCCGAACTCGGTCGTCAGCAGCACCAGCGTATCGTCGAGCATGCCGCGGCGGCGCAGGTCCCGCAGTAGCGCCGCGATTGGTTGATCGACTCGTAGCGCCTCCTGGCCGTGGTTCTGACGCATGTCCTCGTGCCCGTCCCAGTTTCGCCGCGGACTGCCGAAGGTGCCGCCCGAGAACAGCTGGACGAAGCGGACGCCGCGCTCCAGTAGACGGCGAGCCAGCAGACAGCTTCGGCCAAAGTCCAATGTCTCGCGGCGGTCGAGGCCGTACTGCGTCTGCGTCGCCTGCGTTTCGCCTTCGAGGTGGGTCACCTCGGGCACCGCAAGCTGCATCTTCGCGGCCAGTTCATAGCTACGAATCCGCGCCGCGAGAACGTCGCTGCCGGCGTGCTGGTCGAGGTGGCGCTGGTTCATCGCCCCAAGCAGGTCGCGCGTGGCCCGCTCCGCGTCTGCCGTCACGGGTAGGGCGGGAAACAGGTCGTCAATGGGCGCCCCCTTGCTGCGGATGAGGACGCCCTGGTGCCGCGCCGGCAGGAAACCGTTGCTCCAGTTGATCGGTCCTCCCGCCGGAACCTCGCGCACATCGGGAATGACGACGAAGGCGGGCAGGTTGTCCGACTCACAGCCGAGGCCATAGGACAGCCAGGCGCCGAGCGAGGGGAAACCGTTGAGGCGGAAGCCGCTGTTTTCCTGAAACGTCGCCGGCGTGTGGTTGGACGTTTCGGCGTACATCGAGTTGATAACGGTCAACTCGTCGGCGACCTCGGCGAGGTGCGGAAACAGGTCCGAGGTCCACAGGCCACTCTTGCCGCGCTGGCGGAACTCCCAGTCCGGCTTGCGCAGCAGCCCAACCTGGCCGAAGAAGACGTCCGGGCGTTCGCCCGTCTGCAGCGACTGGCCATGATGCTTGATGAGATCCGGTTTGTAGTCGAAGGTATCGACGTGACTCATGGCCCCGACCAGACAAATGTGGATGGCGCGTTTCGCCTTCGCCTGGAAATGCGGACAGGGATCGCTCGCCTCGCCGGGAACGCTGGCGGCATGGACGGCGCCGTCGCGCAGCAGCAGGCTTGCCACGGCGGCACCGCCCAGGCCATGCTTCACCCACGAGAAGAAGGCGCGGCGGTCAAGCAGTCCCGTCGGGGGCGGAGAGGTTGGCAGCGCGGGCATGGCGGTCTCCCTTCAATCGACATAGAGGAATTCGTTGCTATTGAAGAGGGCGCGAGCGAGCACCGCCAGGCCATGCCGTCGCACCACTTGCCGGGCGCGGGTCAGTTCGCCTTCATCCGGCGACCGGCCATGAGCCAGCAAGTAGGCGCGGCGTATCTGCGCGTCCACGTCGCTGCCAGCCTCGTGATGGAGGCGCTCCGCGAACTGCTGAGCCATGCGCAGCACGAGGGCATTGTTCAGCATGGCGAGCGCTTGCAGCGGCGTGGTCGTTACCGCCCGGCTTGGCGCTGCAGCGGCGGGATCGGGGCAGTCGAGCGCGTCGAGAAGCCGGCTGCGGCCGCCACGCGCCCAGGCGCGATAGAGCGTGCGCCGGTTGAACTCATCGCCCACCGGCTCGAGGGGCACGTACAGGTTCGCCGTCGTACCGGGCGCCTTGCTGACCGTGAAATCCTGGAAACTGGGACCACCCATCCGCAGGCTGAGCCGGCCGGAGACGCTTAGAACCGCGTCGCGGACCATCTCGGCCTCCAGGCGCAGCGGCGTCTTGTGCCACAGGAGGCGGTTGCCGGCATCGACGCGCGCAGCGGCTTCGTTCGCGGCCGCCGACTGGCGATAAGTCGCCGACAGCACGATGGTCCGGTGCAGCTGCTTCAGGCTCCACCTGCGCGCGACCAGCTCGGACGCCAGCCAGTCGAGCAACTCAGGATGCGTTGGCCGGCCGCCGTTGAAGCCGAAGTCGTTCGGTGTCTCGACCAGGCCTACGCCAAAATGGTAGTGCCAGAGGCGATTGACGAGCACGCGCCGGAATAGCGGATTACTCGGATCGGTGATCCAGGCAGCGAGGCGCTTGCGCCGTTCGCCTTCGGGAGCGTCCGGCGCCAGACCGAAGTCGCCGGTCAGCCCGCCCAGCCCCGCGACACCGCCGGGCGCCACCACGTCACCGGGTTGCTGGGTATTGCCGCGAAGCAGGACGTGCGCTACCTCGGGCTGCGTGGGGGTGACGGCATAAACCTGTCGCACTGCTGGATTCAACAGCGAATCCACCTCATGGATGCGGGCCAGCAGTTTTTCACGACGGTCGCGCTGTTCGCGAGAAAGAAGGGCTGCGATTGCTTGCGGCGGGATGAGATCGCTGTGCGTTCCCGCCGAGGCAACCACTTCGGCGGGAGTCAGTGCCCGATCGTACAGCCGGGCGTGATGAATGACGCCGGCCAGCATGCGGTTGCCGCCGGCCGGGGCGTGCCGCAGGCCAAACAATACCTGCGCCCGCCCCGCCTTGAATGTCACGACCTCGTCGGTTTTGTAGGGCGTTCCGTAAACCCGGCCGTTGCGATAGGCGGTGATTGTGCCATCCTCCGCCCAGACGATGGCGACATGCACGAGGCGACGGTCGGCATCGGTCTCGGCAGGGCCGCGGAAGCTCTGCGTGCGGCGGAAGCCGTCGCTGCCGGCCATCCAGCGCCCCGGCTCGATTTCGCCGAAAACGATGGCGTCAAAGAGGCTCCCGTCCGGCGCCTGGATGCTGACGACGGCGCCGCCGCGCTGGCTCAGGTTGGCAAGCGTCACCCACGCTTCGAGTGTCCTGGCCTTCAGGTCGCGCACCAGCGGCACCGTAGCGGCATAACTTGCGGCGCCGCCGTCCACCGTGAGGCCATCGCGGACCAGCCGGGCGCCCGGCTGGGCTGTCCCGTGCAATCCGCCGGCGCTGTCCCGGCAGTTACCCTGGAAATCCCAGCGTGCCAGCGGCGCTGGCGGTGTTGCCGGTGTCGTGCGGCGCTCGGCAAGGATGCTGGCGCGCACCGGCTCCTCCAGCGCCGTCAGTTCTTTCGTCAGCTGGTCGAGCGATTGCCGGGCCTCGGCTGCCTGCGCCGGGGGAAGAGGCAACGGCCGGTCGCCGTGACGTACACCGCCAAGCGCGGCAGTGAGGCGGTAGTATTCCACCTGCCGAACCGGATCGAACTTGTGATCGTGGCAGCGAGCGCAGTTGACGGTCAGCCCCAGAAAAGTTTGACCGACCGCGCCGACGACGTCCTCCAGCTCGTCCTGGCGCACGACACGGCGCATGGCCGCACTTTGTTGGGTTTGGCCGACCGTGTCATAGGAGCCGGCGACGAGGAAGCCCGTGGCCCGGACAGCGTCCGGATCGTTGGGGTGCAGCACGTCGCCGGCGAGTTGCAGACGAACGAGCTCGTCATAGGGGAGATCGCGGTTGAACGCGTCCACGACCCAGTCGCGGTAGGGCCAGGCGTTGGTCCGGAACTCGTCGAACTCGAAGCCGTTGCTTTCGCCGAAGCGAACGACGTCGAGCCAGTGCCTGGCCCAGCGGACGCCGTACTGAGGCGAATCGAGATACTTATCTACTAGCTTCTCGTAAGCGTCGGCGGCAGGATCCTGGATGAACGCGGTGATCTCTTCCGGGCTGGGCGGCAAACCGAGGAGATCGAACGACAGGCGGCGGAGGAAGGTGCGCCGATCTGCTTCGGGGGCCGGGTGGAGACCGTGGGCTTCGAGTTGGTGCAGCACGAAGGCATCGACGGGATTGCGCACCCAGCCGGCAGCGCGAACTGCCGGCAGCGGCGGCCTCCTGATCGGTTGCAGCGCCCACCAGTCGTAGCCGGCCCGGCGCGACGTGGTGATGCGGAATGGGTCGATCGGATCCGTGCCCCAGTGAGCGCCGGCCGCGATCCAGGCGCGGAGCAGTTCCCTCTCGGCATGAAGCAGTGGCTTTTTCGGTGGCATCTCATCCGCGGCCACGCGCTGCCAGAGGCGGCTCTCATCGGGTTTGTGGGGCACGAGGACGACGCCGCTCTTGCCACCGGTCCGCGTCGTCCGTTGGCGGCCCAGGTCCAGGCCACCCTTGGGCTTTGGTCCGCCATGGCAATCGAGGCAGTGCTCCACGAGGAGCGGCGCCACCTGGCGGTCGAAGTCGGGCTCCGCGGCCGCTCCCTTTGCCGGCTCGGCCGCGCGCGCCGCGTCCAGGAGGGCGAGCACCAGGACCGCCGTACCGGCAAACCGCGCCAACGCCATCTGGCTCATGGATCCTTCTCCACGGTCCCGGCCGGCGGGCGCCGGTAACCACTCCTTATCGTATCAGCGGCGCGCCAGCTGTTTCAGTTTTCGCTGAACGCCCTTCGGTCGCAGCCAACCCAGGCCCGCGCAGCCGAGGAGATAAAGCAGCGTCTCGAAATCGCTCTCCTCCCAGGTAGGTTCGCCGGATCGGGTCAAGGCACGGCCCACGTCGCGGTCGGTGCTCCAGTAGCGACGCAGCGTCGCTGCGAGCGGTGTTTGCAGCGTCAGAAAGTTCTCCAGGTACGGCAGGGCACGCTCGTCCCAGTCGGCCAGCGCCGCGTCTTCCAGCTCCCAGTCGAGCACCCACAACTTGATGACCGCGTCCTCGCTGCCCGTCAGCGCATGACGGCCATCGGAGCTGACACAGACAGCCTGGACCTTGTCCGCATGTCCCTCGAAGGTGCGCAGACATGCGCCGGTGGTCGTGTCCCAAAGCCTGACCGCACGGTCCCAGCTACCGCTGAGTGCATGCCGGCCGTCAGCAGCGAGACCGACCGCCGGCACCTGCCAGGTGTGGCCCTTCAGGACGCGCAGGCACCGCGCAGCCGCCACGTCCCACAGGCGCACGGTTTTGTCGTCGCCGCCCGAAAGAAGCTGGCTGCCGTCCAGGCTCCACGACAGCGACCAGACCGGCCCGCCGTGGCCGAGCAGTCGGGCCAGGCAGTTCCCGCTGGCAATCTCCCACACCCCGAGCGTCCCGTCCCAGCTCGCCGAGACGGCCAACCGCTCGTCCGGACTCAGGGCGACGCGATTGACCTCGGCATCGTGTCCCTCCATCGTCCGCAGGCAACGGCCTGTCGCCGTTTCCCACAGCTTCATCGTGCGGTCCCAGCTGGCGGACAGGGCGAAGCGACGGTCCGCGGTCACGCAAACCGACCAAACGGCTTCCTTGTGTCCCTGAAAGGTGCGGAGGCAGCGGCCGCTCGCCAGGCTCCACAGCTTGACTGTCCCATCGGCGCTGCCGGAGAGAGCGCGGCGGGCGTCGGCGGACAGGCACACCGACCAGACTGTGCCGTCGTGTCCACGGAGGGTCGTTATGCAGCGGCCGCCGGGCACGGACCACAACTTCAGGGTACGGTCCTTGCTGCCCGAGAGTGCGAGGCTGCCGTCGAGGGTGAGCGCGAGGCTGGTGACGCCGTGCCGATGGCCGGTGAAGGTGGTCCCCTCCCAACCGGCGGCCAGCGTCTTGCGCGGCAACCAGAGATACAGGTCCATCCAGGCATCGAGAGCATCGGCGTGGCGGCGGTAGCCGGGCAGAACGCGGGCCTGGCGGAGGTGCCGCGCGGCGGTTGGAAGGTCGCCCTCCGCCAGCGCCTGCTGCGCCTGGAGCAGAGAGCGATCGTAAAGCCGGCCCGCGCCGACGGAGCGATCCAGTTCCTCCACCCGGCACAGGACCGTTGGCCCGGCCAGGTCTTCTTGCAAATTCGGCCACACCCGCACTTCGCGGTCAAAGCTGCCGGACAACCCCTGCTCCCCCGTGGGGCTCAGGGCGACGCACGTGACGCCGTAGCGATGGGCGTCGTAACTGCGGATACACTCGCCGGAGGCACCGTCCCAAAACTTCAGGTTGCCCTGATCGGTCCCCGAGAGGGCGTACTTGCCATCCGCGCTCAGCGTCACGGCCGTTACGGCTTCCTTGTGGCCGATGAAGGTACGCAGGCACTCCTCGGCGGCGACGTCCCAAAGCTTCACCGTCATGTCTCGGCTGCCCGAGAGGATGCGCCGCCCGTCGCCGCTCAGGCAGAACGAGGTCACGCGCAGGCGATGTCCCGCGAAGGTGCGCAGCGACCGTCCCGTTTCCAGGTCCCAGAGGTGTAGCGTCTTTTCGTCTTCGCCGCCAGGCCCGCGCAGCGACAGGACCGATTTGCCGTCCGGCGCCAGGCAGGCTCCTTCAACGGACATCCCGTTGGCCGAATACGTGCCCAGGCAGCGGCCAGAAGACACTTTCCAGAGGCGGAATGTCTCATCCTCGCTCCCCGAGAGGACCACGCGGCAGTCGCCGCTGAGCGCGAGGGCCAGCACCGCCTGACCGTGTCCCTCGAACACATGCAGGCATTTGCCATTTTGCAGGTCCCACAAGCGCAGCGTGCCGTCGGCGCTTGCCGACAGGGCGCGTCGGTCATCGGGCAGGACGAGCGCGCGCGTTACTGAGTCGCGATGTCCTTGCAGCGTGTACAGGAGACGGCCGGTCGTTACGTCCCAAAGACGAAGGTTGCGGTCCGTGCCACCGGACAGGCCCAGGTGCCCGGCGTGGCCGAGACTCACCGCCGTGACCGACTTGGTATGCCCCTCCAGCGCGCGGCTCGGATAGATCAGACCGGCCAGTTGCCTCTCGGCGCGCCGGACTGCCGCCGCGCCTTCCTCGCCGATGGCCTCCATACCGCGCAGCTCTTGCAGGGCCGCATGCGCCGCTTCGCCGTCGCGGCATTCCAGGTGGACCTCGGCGAGCAGGTAGAGCGGCAGCCATTCGTCGGGGTGCGAGGCGGCCACTTCACGCAACTGCTTCAGGAGCATCTCGGTCGTCAGCCGGCCGCGCCGCCAGCGGTGCAAGCCCAGGTTGTACGCCGATTCCGGGTGGTGCGGCTCAAGCGCCAGGGCCTCTTCCCAAAGTGGCTCCGCTGCCTCCCGCTTGCCCAGGTCGAGGAGGGACACGGCTCGGTTATTCAGGTTGGCCGCCAGCGCCTCGGCCGTACGCGGACGAGAGCGCGGATAGGCGTGGCCCGTGGCTTTGGCGTAAATCTCCTGCAATTCCACGGCGATTTCGAGCATGCTGCCCGGCCGCGCCTCGGGCCGGCGGTGGAGGCATTGCCTCAGCAACCGACCAAGCGACCGCGGCAGCAGCGGCACGCCGGGTCGAGGCTTGCCCTCGCGCAGGTGCTGCTCGAGCGCCCTCCCGGCCAGGTGGCCCCAGGTCCAGGTCACAGAGCCGGTGCTCATCTCCAGCACCGACACCGCCCAGCTCCAGACGTCGGTCTTGCGCGACACTGGCTGCCGCCGAGCCTGTTCTGGCGAACAGTACGCCGGTGTCAAGCCGCCGGAGGTGACGAGCAGGGTCTGCTCCGAGCCACTCTCCAGTGCTGCCGCGGCGCCGAGGGCGCGGGCCAGGCCGAAGTCGGTTACCTTGGCGACGCCGCGCGGCGTCAGCAACAGGTTGCCCGGTTTGACGTCCTGATGAACGAGGCCCTGCTCATGGGCATGGTGCAAGCCCCAGGCGAACTGGATCGCCACGTCGAGAATCCGGGCCAGGGCCTCGACCGGCGTCCCAGCGTAGAGCTTGCCCTGGCGAATCCATTCGGTCAGCGTGCCGCCGGCGACGTACTCGGCGAAGATGCGCGGGATACCGTCGATCCGGCGGACGTAATAACAGCTGACGATGTGCGGATGAAGACCGAGCTGCACCCACGTCTCGGCCTCGCGCTCGAAGTTCTCCTTGTCGCGGTCGCTGCGAAAGCAGTCGGGCCGCGGGGTCTTGACGGCAAGGTCGAGCTTCCAGGCGCGATGGCGCACGCGATAGACGAGGCCCATGCCGCCTTCATGGACTTGCAGGACCTCGTACAGGCCGAGGACCACGTCGCCGACTTGCCATAGCAGCGGGCTGCTGGTCCGTATAGTTGGGGCGACAGCCTGAGGTGCCTCCAACGTCGTCTCACCGCTGGTCGGTGTGACCGCTCCGAGAGAGGGCGGCACGAAGATCGCGCCGCAGGTCGCGCAGATGAGTCCGTGCCCGGCCGTCATGGTGGCGTCGGGCAACTCGCAGGAGGATTGGCAGTTGGGACAGCGCACGAAGGTCGCGGGCATCTCTCTCTCCGGACGGAACGGGAACCGCGCCTCCGCCCAGAGCCGGAAACGCCGGATTGTTGTTCCCGTCGCTAATGCTCCGCGATCTGACAGCGGAGCGCGAGCGTCTCGCTCCGCGGAGCGGATCGCCTACTTAAGCGAGGCGAGATACTCCAGCAAGTCGGCGGCCTGTTCGGCGGTCAGGTCGCGCAGCAGCAGTTCGGGCATGAGCGATTTCGATTGCGGCGCCAGGGCGGCCACCTTCGCGGCCGGAATGCTGATCTCCTTGTCGCCCGCCGTCTTCAGCACCACTTCCTTGTCGGTCTTCCGTGCCAGCAGACCGGTCTCCACCTTGCCGTCGATCGTCTCCACCAGGTAACAGACATACTGGGGATCGATACTCTTCGAAGGCTCCAGGATGCTTTCCAGGATCTGAGAGCGGGTGTATTTCTTGCCGATCTGGCTGAGGTCCGGGCCGACCGTGGCGCCGGTGCCCGCGATGCGATGGCAATTGCTGCATTGCAAACCGCCCGACTTGAAGAATAGTTCTCGCCCCTTCGCCGCATTACCCTTCAGCAGCAGAAGTTGGTCCGGTTTGATGACGCTGCCGAGGCGCTTGACGCGCTGCTCGTCGGGAACGAAACGTTCGAACAGGTCGAGGATCTGCGGATCGGGCGAAGCCATGGCCATCGCCAGCACCTGCGGGCGCAGCGACGCCGGGATGCGGTCCTCTTCCAGGGCGTGGGCCAGCATCAAGGCGCTCGCCGTCGAGGAGAGGAGCCGGGCTATGGCAGCGGTACGTTCGCTGGCCCGCGCGTGGGCTGTACTCGCGGTCTGCGTCTTGATCTGGATCTCCGCCTTCTGGCGATCCTCCGGCGTGACCGTCTGGCGGCCGTCGTTCCGTGCCAGCGCCTGCGCCAACCGTTCGACTCGGTGCGGGAGCTCGTCCCGCTCGCGCCCCAGGACGGAAGGTTCAGCGCGCGTGCGCAACTTCTCCAGCAGCGCCCACTCGTCCTTGTGGATGGGCAGCCAGCGAATCCAGTCGTGCAGCAGGCGGACGCCACGCTCATCCACGCATTCTGAGCCGATGTGGGGCATCCGGCCGCGACCCAGCTTGCTGACGCGGTAGAAGAGGATCGAGCGATACGGATCGCCGGGGGCGAGGATCTGGGCGCCGGGGATGTCGAAAACACCCTGCACCGGCCGCACCCCGAGCGCCTTCATCAGGTCCAGGGGCACCTCGCGGCGCAGGTCGATGTCCGCGGTGCCGCCCGCGCCAAACTGGTGGCAGTGAGCGCAGTTGACGTGGAGATAGGAACGCGCTCGCTCGTCGAGGTCAGCGGTCGCATCGTACGGATTGACCAGGCGTGGCAACGGACCGTCGCGCGGCTCGCCGGTGTCGTCGTTATGGGCCGGTTTGATGAGGCCGGCGTGCTGCAAGGCGCGCAGCTGGTTGTCCACGACGCTGCCGTAATCGTGGTCCCGATCGAGTTGGAGGCGGTTGAAGGCAAGGGCATAGCCGGCCCATGGATTGTGGCAGGTCAGGCACTCGGCCCGGCTGGGGAAGTGCCAGTTCTGCTTGCGCCGGCCGCCCGGGGCCTTCGCGTCCACGACCGAGAGAGCACGGTCGGCCCCGCCGGAGGGGACGAGGACGGCATCGGTCTGCTCGTCGTTCCACTGGTAACTGTAGCCATGCCAGGCGGTGCCGTCGTTGTGCAGCAGCTGCGTTTCGAGGCGCCGCTGGCTGTGCGGATTGCCGCGCTCCATTTCGAGGGAGATCGTCCGGGCCAGTACGCCATCCTTCGGAAAGAAGACAGTGCCGCTGTAGAAGCCCCCGGGGATGGCGATGGGGCTGTCGTACAGAGTAACTGCCCCATCACCTGGCAGACCGATGAAACGCTCGGCCGTGGCGTGGTCGCCCCACTGCTCGGCGTTGACCGTGAACGGCACCACGCCGGGAGCCGGCGTGTGCGCGCGGACCGAGGCGAACAGGCCGGTTTCGCTCAGCTTGCGCGGGAAGTCGGGAGGATGCTGGGCGGCCGCCTCATTCGGCACGAGCTGATGGAGTGTGCCAATCTCATCATAGTTGACGAAGTACAGTTCGTTCTCCTGGTCCTGGCCGAAGGCGACGATGCGCTGTGTTCCCTGGGCCAGTTCCTTGTGCCAGGTGACGTGGTCGCCGTCGAAGCGTGCGCCCCAGAGTTTGCGCGTCACCCAGTCGCCGCAGACATAGGCGCCGGCGAGGTCCTTGAGGCGCTTGCCGCGGTAAACGTAGCCGCCGGTGATGGAAGCGGCCTCGGTATGCGGGAAGGCGAGCGCCGGCGGCAGGATCGCTGTTGGGCCGCGCTTGCTCTGTGGCCGCACCAGCTGCGGACCTTCCATGACGGACCAGCCGTAATTGCCGCCGCGCTGAACCCGGTAGATCATCTCCCWSAATTCCCAGCCGACGTCGCCCACCCACAAGTTGCCGGTGACGCGGTCGAAGCCCATGCGCCACGGGTTGCGGAAACCGTACGCCCACACTTCGGGCCGTGCCCCTGGCGTCTTCACGAAGGGGTTGTCGGGCGGCACGCGGTACGGTCGGCCGTTCTCCTCGTGATCGACGTCGATGCGCAAAATGGACGAGAGCAGGTCGCTAATGTCCTGCCCGGTGTCGCGGGCGTCCGGCGGATTCGGGCTAGCGCCGTCGCCCGTGGATACGTACAGGCAGCCGTCGTTGCCGAAATGCAGGTCGCCGCCGTTGTGCCCCCCCGCGAGCCAGGTGATCAGGACTTTCTCGGTCTTCGGATCGACGCGCGGCGGGTCGGTGTCGGTGACGCGGAAGCGCGACACCCGGCTGCCGTCGGGCAACGGCTCGCCGTCGGTCTTGCTGTTGAGGACGTAGCAGACGTAGCAATAGCGATTCTTGGCAAACTGCGGATGGAACACGAGGCCATAGAGCGCGTCGATACCCTTGACCTTCCCGTTCCTGTCCCAGCTGTGAACCTCGGTGGTCAGGTCGAGGAACAGGTCGGCCCGGGCGCAGTTCGGGTCGTTCGGGAAGGACAAGATCTTGCCGGCCTGTTCGCCGATGAAGAAGCGGTTGCTTCCGGGCGGCATGGTCAGGAGGAGCGGGTTCTTGAACGTGAGTTTGGGGAAAGCCCGCTCGATGCGGTAGGGATGCGGCGGCTCCGGCGTGCCGGTCACGCGCGACGTGGTCCAGGGGACCCGTTTGGCGATGCCATGCGGCCGCTCCGCCCCATTCGCCAGTCGGGAAGAGCGTGTAATCCAGACGGCCAGCAGCAAGGCGATGGCCGGCAGAAACAGCAGGACGAACAGGATGCGTCTTTTCATGTCTGTTGCGGAGCCTTTGAGGACGACGGTGCGGGCCGCCGCCGGAAGGGCGATTGCGAGCGATTCTAGGGGATCGTCCGTGGCTCCGCAACCCGCGGCCGCAGGTTCATGGACGGGGCGGAGCGGGCGGACTGGGCTTGCGGTCCTCGCGCAATCGTTCGTTGAGCCAGGCGACCGTGCGGCGCATGATGTCGCGGCGGTGGGCCTGCTTGCCGACAGAGTGTCCCTCGTCGGGATAGATCACCAGCTGCGTGGGCACTCCGAGCGTCTTCAGGGCGTGCCAGAATTCCCGCGATTGTGGAGCGGGACACTCCTCATCGCGCTCGCCAACGAGGACGAGGGTCGGCGTTCGCACCCGTTTGATGAAGTTGATGGGAGAGCTGCGGGCATAGACGGCGGGATCGTCATAGACAGTGGCGCCGAAGTAGGGGATTAGCCATTGGTCGATGCCGTTTTCGCCGTAGTAGCTCTGCCAGTTGGCGATGCCGGCGCCGGCCACCGCGGCGCGGAAGCGCGTCGTCTGCGTCACCGCCCACATGGTCATGTAACCGCCGTAACTCCAGCCGGCGATGCCAAGCCGCTCGGGGTCTATCGGCGCGGTCTTCAGGACGTCGTCCACGCCGGCAAGAATGTCACGGAGATCGCCGTGGCCGAAGTCCTTGACATTGGCGCGGGTGAACGCCTCTCCCTGGCCGTAGCTGCCGCGCGGGTTGGGAAAGAAGACAAAGTAGCTCTGGCTGGCCAGCACGGCGGTATCGAAGAAGGTTCTCGGCCATCTCGGGCGCGTAGCCCAGGCGGGACCGCCGTGAACCGAGACGACCATGGGGTAGCGTCTTTTCGGATCGTAATTATGTGGATAGAGGAGCCAGCCCTGCACCGTTTGCCCGTCGCAGCGCCAGTGCAGGCTGCGCGCCTCGCCCCATTGGGGCCGAACGTCCTGGTTGACGTGCGTGACCTGCCGCCAGGCGCCGACCGGCCCCGCCCAGACCTCGGGTGGCTTCTGGAAAGACTGGCGGAGCAGGGCACACGTCTCTCGACTGCGCGACACGGACACTTCAAGACCCGAGCCGCCGGTCGAGATGGTTTCCGGTCCCGTCCACAGGGTCTTGATGCCGCCGCCGGCCAGGTCGAGGGCGGCCAGACCGCTGCCGCCGTCGATGTGCTCGGCGAACAGGATGCGGCTGCCATCGGGATACCAGGCGAGCCAGGTGGCCGAGGCTTTCAGTCCGGGGGTGAGGTTGCGCGGCATGCCGCCTGTGGCCGGGATCGAGTAGACTTCGCCACCGTTGGCCCCCTCGTCGCTCATCAATCCGCCGATGAAGGCGATGCTCCCACCGTCCGGCGACCAGCGCGGCACGGCGATCTGCATGGCCGGCTTCAGCAGCGACTTCAGCCTCCCCGTGCCGAGTTCCAGGAGATGAAGCTGTGCGATGTACCAGTTGTTGTCTCCGGGACCCGGCGCGGCGATGACAACGACCTTTTTCCCGTCCGGCGACCAGTCGTATTCATAGACGTGGAGATCGGGCGGCGACACGGGCCGGGAATGCCCCGATTCGGCGTCAACCAGGTGGAGCCGTTGTATAGGGACGTGCTCCTCGATGACACCGGTTTCCCGGGCGGCGGGCTGAACCGGCCCGGGAGGGTTGACGGCGCCCTCCGTGACCAGCAGGGCGAGTTGCTTGCCGTCCGGCGACCATGCGGGTACGGCGAGAAACCCTTTCAGATTGGTGAGCTTCCGGACCGGGCCCTCGGCCGCGCTTGCCATGTGGACTTGTAACTGGCCCTCCTTGTCCGTCTCGGACAGGAACGCGAGGCGCCGGCTATCGGGGGACCAGGCGAGGCCGCTCGTTCCTCTGAGGTTGACGCCATCCGCCGTCGCGAGACGTCGCGGCGTGGCCGTGGGGGCGGCCACCGCACCGACATAGATCGCGGTGATCGCCGTGGACTCGTTCTCCTTCCGCGGTTGCGCCTCGACCCAGGCCACGCTGCGGCCATCCGGTGAGAGGGCGACGTCTCCGAGATGCCGCATGGCGGTGAGTGAGTCCAGCACCCGGTCGAGAGCGTCCTTCGCGGCCGGGTGATCCTGTGCCGTGGCGCCCCCGACGACCAAGAGCAGCAGAAACAGTCCAAAGCCAGACCGCAGCCAGCGCTTCGTCATGGTCGATATCCTCGCGTCTCGTGAAAAGAGGGGTCCGCTGATCCGAAGAAGAGCATACGGCCACGGCAGGTAGTTCCGCAACCAAACGAAGGAGAATTCACACCCCGGCTCAACTGGCGGGGTGCCCTGCCGGCCCGATCCGGCCGGCCCCCGCGCCCATCACGGTGAGCAGAGCGCCGAAGCTTCGCCTTGATAAGTCTTCACACGGCCGCGATCATGACCGCATGGCGAGCATATCGGTAACGCCGGATGCCCTTGAGCAACTGTCCAGGCTGCCGCGTCATCCGCGCACGGATCGGCAGGCATTTCGAGCGCCTGGAAGCCTGGCCCGCCGTCAGCGGTGCCAAGCCCCTCTCCGGCAACCTGGCTGGTTGGTATCGCCTGCGCACCGGCGATTACCGCGTGCGCTTCCGTGTCGAAGGCGAGACCGTGGTTGTAGACACGATCGGGCATCGGAGCGAGTTCTATGAAGCCTGAACCCCTGGGGCAGAACACCGGCGCCGTTGACGCCCGGCGCGTGCTAGTCAAAGGGAAGCGCATGGTGATGCTGGACGAAGCGGCCTACGAATCGCTCTTGCGCAAAGCGGACCTTTGGGAGCCGGATTTGCCCGCGCCGGACGCCAACGGCAACTACCCGGCCCGCGAAGCGCTGGCCGTCCTCCAGGCCCGCGACATCCTCCGTGCACGCCGCAAGCTGGGCCTGTCGCAAGCCGAACTGGCCCGCCGCGCTGGCATCCGCCCGGAAACCCTCAACCGCATCGAGCAGGGCAGGAACAAGCCGAGCGTGCCTACCATCGCCAAGATCGACCGCGCCTTGAAAGCGGCCGAGAAGGACGGGAGATAGAATGCGGACATCGTCAGTCCTCGGCCTGTTTCCCTCACGGCTTGCCGTCTGCCTCAGCAGGCGCGGTCGAGGGCGGCCAACTGCCATTTGCGTGAGTTCGGCGATCAGCCGCCCCTTGCTGCGTTCCCAGATGAATTTCCGAAGCCCCTCCTCAAAGCCCGTGTACGGGGTGTGGGTGCGGCTGGCCGATAAGCCGGTGATGGTCGTTGGAGTGCCATCGTGAATGCTGACTCCCCGGGACCATAATGACTCTGCCCGCGGCGGCGGGAAGGCGCCGTGCGGCGTGACCGCGAGCTGTCGCTCGGGGCCAGGAAGGAAACCAGTCTGATGCGGTGACTTGCGGGACTCACCATACACGGCCTGTACGCCGCGGCGGGAAAACCGTTGTAATCGGCCCCTCAAGCAGGTAACCTCAGCCGCTGGAGTCGAAGCCGGGGCCGCAGAGGACGTTCATCTGGGAAGAAGCGGTTTCCCCCTGTCCCTACACGCTCCCCTGCCGCCATCGGTGTGCGCTAAACAATTGCCATCGTAGCCGAGCACCACAAGCTTTCGTTTGGGGCGTGTGTGAGGTATGTCATGATTGCCGGGTCGCGAAGCGTGCCGAAGCCCATCGCGGAGGTCACGGACCGCCTGCGGTTGATCCTCGCGGGCCGCAACTGTCACTGCTCCGAGGCCGAAGATGGCCATATCATCCACTTCAAGTACGGCAGCTATGGCACGCAGGCTGCCCCGGTGCTGCCCATCCGCGGCACCTTCCGACTCGAGGAAGAGGACGGCTCGACAGCCGTGAGTTACCGGGTGAAAGTCGCCGGCTTCATGCGCGTCTGACTCATTTTTTTGGGCACCGTCTTCTGCTGGATGGTCTTCCCGCCCATCCTGGTGTATCGGGCCCTGCGCGTGGCTCCGCGATCCTACGCCGAAAGCATCCTGGCCGGCTTGTAGCCGCTGACACCAGCGGGCCTGCGGTGGCGTCAGCGTGGACTTCGTGGTTTATGGGTGAAGCTGCCATGATTGCGCCCCAGATCACGCCGCCGCTAATTTCCCTTCCCGCCCTCGTCGGCCTGGGACGGCTACGGCTCAGCCGCCCTTTCCCCCCGGGGCCATACCCTCATCACCAAGGCGCCTGAGACGTGCCCGGTGACGCGCTTGCCGTCGGGAATGCAGCAGGCGCCGCCCTGCCAGTTGGGGGCGGTTTATGACGCCGGAGCCGCCGGCTATTCTCCTTCTCGGATCGATACAAGGCGACCAGGAGCGGCAGGGCCCACCGGCGACGCGTGAAGGGGAAGCGGATGGGATCTCGATGCCGGCCCTTGCCGTAAACCTTCTTCCCCCGGTGCTCGTCCACGGTGTCGTCGGCGGCCAAATAGATCGGGCCGTCGGACGGCAAGTGCTCGATGACCCAGCCGGTCAGGAGTTGGGCCAGCCGCGAACTTGACCAACGTCGTTGCGCGAAGATACGGCGGTAGCTGGAGGGATCGCCGGGTACGAGCAGTGCCAGCGTGCGCAAGAGATTGGCGACGGTGTGCCGGCCGACGATCAGGATAGGGGCGGCAGCGCACTGGAAACGCCACCGAGCATGTCAACCAAAGCGCGCTCCCGGGCGGGCAGTTGGTCGTGCATGCGGCGCAGTTGTCGTCGGACGGCGCGTGTCTTGCGGGTCTCTCGTCGCTGCTTGCCTGTGCTGGCAATCACAGCCTCTTTGTCAGGAGTACGGGTTGTGTATTGTTCCCGTAATTCCCACAAGGAGGCTGGCTTTTCGGTTAGTTGCCACCCAGGTCGCTTGCCACGCGGTAGCGTCCGATGCGAAGGGGTCGCTCGGCGGAACCCTCGTCCCCGATTGCTGATTGATGCGGGCCTGTGCTGTAGGGGTCGTTCATCGGAAATCCCCGCCGGATCAGGTGTTTCTTCGTCACGGCGGATTATAACGGCGGGCAAGCGGGTTCGCTAGTGACGGGACCGGCACCCCGACTGCTCGCTTGCAATCCTCGTCGGGCAGCTTTGGGTTGACGACCTCCTAACAGTCTGCTTCACGCAAGTTCCCTCCTGCTTCCGGTCTTTCTCGTGCGCAGCAGCCAGATCAGCCCGAACCCGCCGATGAGGATGAACAGCCAGGGGAAACACAGCCACCAAAGATGCCGGTAGCCCCGCACTAGCACTACCTCGCCCGGCTCGTCGGGGTCGTACCAACAGGGGTAGACGTGGCCCACCGTGAACCCGTCGAGCGCAGCTTGGGCATTCGGCCTCCCGCCACACGAGTGAAATCCCCCCCTAGGTGGCAAATCATACGTCCACGTCCGGTAGTTCTGGCCATTGACCTCGTATTGAATGAGGATTTCGGGCCGGTAGACAAATAAATCCTCGCCACCAGCAACACCTTCCGGGTCGCTACCACCGGAAGACATTTGCTGATCGAGCCGCCCAGCGAGGACGACGCAGGCTGTCTCCTGATAACGATGGCTCACTCGCCAACGGACCAAAACCCCGCCCCAAAAGGAGACCACCAGAAAGACGCATCCGACCACCAGAAAGACGCAAAAGATCACCGCCGAGAGCCAGCGGCGAGCAGCGACAGCACACCCCTGCTGAGGCGAGAGGTGGGAAGTGGTCATGGCTTCCTCCGTTGTACGGCACCGTGGAGCGATTCCTGGCGTCGATCATGACCGAAGGGTTGAAGAAAGGGAAACGGCATCACTTTGCCTGGTTCCTTCCTGGGGACAGGATCGCTGGCTTCATGCCGTTGCCAGAGCGATGAACCTCTCGGAGACTGAACGGCCTGCTCATCTCCTCACTTCTTGAGCCTTCCGCTCATCATCGGCGGCGCTGGCTTCATCGCCCAGCGCCCGATAAGCCTTCGCACGCAGGGCGTACCCCTGGGGGTTGGCCGGATCGAGCTGGATCGCCTCGGTGAAGTCGGCGATTGCCAGGTCATGTCTACCCTGATGGGCGTATAGCTGACCCCGTCCCCGGTAGGCCGGGGCGTGCTTGGGTTCGAGCCGAATCGCCTCGGTGTCGTCGGCAATCGCTCGGTCTACATCGCCTTTTTGCATGAAGCACTCGGCCCTTCCGATGTAAGGCGGAAAGTAGCGCGGTTGAAGCCGGATCGCTTCGTTGCAATCAGCGAAGGCTTTGTCTACGAGTCCCTTCCGAAAGAAGGCCAGCGCCCGATAGTAGTAGGCCACCGCAAAGGGTGGAAGGAGCCGGATCGCCTCGGTGTAGTCCTTGACGGCTCGGTCGGGGTCGTTTTGCCGCAAGTAGGCATCGCCCCGGTACTGGTAGACCTCGGCGAGTTTCGGCTGGTAGGCCGGGGCGAGCTTCGGGTCCAGCCTGATTGCCTGGGTGTAAGCGGCGATAGCCCGGCTCAAGTCGCCTTGTTTGATGTATCCGTCCGGTGAACGGCGGTGGAAATAGGCATTTCCTTGGTCGAGGTAATCGGAGGCCGATTTCGGTCCCAGCCCGAACAGCCTCTTAAAAAAGCCCACGGGGGGTCTTTGAAAGCCGCACTGCGGGCAGATTGTCTCACCTTCATCCATTTCCGCCTTACATTGTGTGCACGTTTTCATATTGCTGTCCATCTGGACCATCAGCCCGGTTTGGGTCGTTCTGATTCAAATCTGGAGTTGGCGCTTCTCCCCTCGCCCACCCGGTCCTCCCGAGGGCGATACCACGATGAGGCCGCTCCATGAAGACCCGTGGATCACTTTCCGCTTTGCCGATGACCGGCTGATCCCCCGGTTCCACCTGGAGGGCGTGCAGGCCGGGCGGCGGCTGTCTGTCTTCAAGATTGACCCCGGCACCGGCGAGCGGCCGCTGTCTACTTCGCAGGCAACTTCCCAACAAACTTCACGGCACGCTGAATCCAGTCGTTCAACTGGTCATCGTCCTCGATACCTTCGGGGGCGACCAGTACCCAGCCCTTCATGGACCGCCCCGTGATGTTGAACTCGCTAACGTGGGCTTCTTTCAACGCCTCTTCTCCTTGCTCCGTGCCGAATCGCACGATGAGGGATTCCTTCCAGACGCCGAGCGGACGCCACGGGTGGGGCGGTGCGTTTCCCGCGTCAGGTCCTCGGGTTGTTCACCGAGGCGATTCACCTGCACAACGAATATCGGGCGGGACGAGTGGCGGCGGCGGTGTGGGACGGCGCCCGCGACGTGTTTGAGGAACGCTTGCTGACTTTGGTGAACGCGGCACGCGTGGTGCCAGCGCATGCAACACGGCACTTCCGGTCTGTCGTATCTTGCAACCCCTGTCCCCGCTGACGACAGACACATGCTACCTCGTTGAGGTTCTGCCTACAATCAATAAAATGCGAACCGCAGCTGATCGCCGCCGTTCCTTGCACCGTCGTCCCGCGTTGTCAGCTGTGACGTGCCCGCGCAGGCCCCCAGCGGCGTCCAAGTGCGTTTGTGCTCCACGGTCTTCGTGCCGTGACCCCATTGCAGCGGAGGGGTAAAGAACATGCCCCGTTCTCCTGCCCAGCCCCCTATGCACCTGGACGCCCTGGCACTTCATCAGCGTCTCCTGGCCCATGATCCCACGGCGGCAAACGATCTGGCCGATGCCTACCTTGAACGGCTCGTCATCTGGTTGGGTGAAATCGCTCCGAAGGTCTCCGAGGACATTCGCCTTGAAGCGGCGGAGGATGCGATTCTCGCGTTGATCCGCAAGCCGGAGTCGTATTCTCCGAAACTACAGACCCTGGAGGTGTATCTGCGGATGTCGGCCCGAGGGGACATGCTCAACTTACTCAGCAAGGAACGGCGACACAAAAAACGCGAAGTGCCGTGTAGCAGTGTCGAACTTTTGCCGGACGCCGGGAAGTATCTGGGACGCAATGATGACCCGGCGCTGACGCTCCGTCTTGCTGAGGAAGAGCAAAACAGTTTGAGCCCCATCCCGGAATCGGTTCGCCGGAAACTGTCCGAAGCGGACCTGCGCGCGCTGGAACTGCTGCTTCAGAAGGAACGGCGGAATGCTGTGTTCGCCGAGTTGTATGGACTGCTGCACTTACCCGCGGCGGAGCAGGAGCGAATGGTGAAACGTCACAAGGATCGGCTAAAGAAAGTACTGAAGCGAGCCGGGGGGAAGCCATGAACCCGTATTTGACGCATCTCGCGCAGCGCGTGGTCGACGCTCCGGATTTCCTCGCCTACGCTCTGGCTGCGTATGGCCACAGCGAACGGCTGGAGGACGCCGGCTTGGCCGCGCGGCTCGGTTGCCCTGAGGAAACCCTCACCCAGCTGCGCCTCTGCCGGATGCCCCGAGCGCAGGCTCCGCTGTTTTGGCAGGATGTCGAACAGATCGCGCAACGCTTCTCGGTGAGTGCCGAGGTTTTGGCTGAGGTTGTCCGGCGAGGCCAGAGCCTTTTTCACCTGCGCGCTGCCGCCGGCGACCAGAAGGACGATCCCAATTTCCTGTTGGCGGCGCGGGACGATTCGCAGGAGCCAGACCCCCCCGAAGGAGCGGAGTCATGAGCATCCCGGCGTGGGTCGCTGAACTGGTCCGTGCCTTCTGGGCAGAGGCAGGGTCGGTCGAGTCTTTCCCGCGTGAACTGCGCCGGTCCATCGCCCGTGCTCTGCCGGTGTCAATCATCCTGCTGCCTCGTTTGCGACTGGACAGCGTCCGTGCCTGGTTGCGCGAGAACGGCATCGTCTGTCCTTGCGGCGAGAGAGACCGTCCCTTACGGGCGTGCTTGGTGGCCCGCCGCGGCCACGGGCTGATCTTTCTGGACGGGACAGACGCGGACGACGAGCAGCGCTTCTCCCTGGCTCACGAACTGGCTCATTTCCTGCGGCACTACTGGCAGCCTCGCCAGCTGGCGTGTCGGCATCTCGGTGAGCAGGTTGCGGAGGTCTTCGACGGAGAACGGCCGCCGACTCTGAAAGAGAGGCTCCACTCGCTGCTGAAAAATGCGCCTCTCGGCTTTCATCTGCACCTAATGCAGCGCGGCCCGCGCCGCGAAGTGTTAATCGTGGCTATCGCGCGGGCTGAAGAGGAAGCCGACCAGGTTGCCTACGAACTGCTTGCGCCGGCCGCGGACGTGTTGGCCCAAACCGGGACAAGCCAGGGCGACACTGGACGAGCCAGGCTGGTAACAGAGCTTCAAACTGTTTTCGGCCTGCCCCAAGAGCAGGCCACGGACTACGCCCGGTTCCTCCTGCCGGCGGGCTGGGAGGACCCGCTGCTACGGCGATTGCGCTCCTGAGAATTGACCCGCCGCAGCGAACCAGTCGGATTCTCCAGAAACTTGTCGAACTTCGTCACGCTCGCCGGGAAGTAGGGTGGGAGAACGGGAAATGGCAGCGACCCAATCCTCTAACGAGTCCGTGCCCACCGTGTCGGCCACAGCACAACCGCCGACGCGCCCGGCATCTGAACCGGCCACCGCCGCGGACTTTCGGGAGCGCTTCGGGGAAGACCTGTCGGAGGTCCTTGACGTCAGCAAGTGGAAACTCGGGGGCGACCTGGCCCAAGAGTACCCGCGCATCGAGCAGGAAGTCCGTGAGGCGCTCGCGCAGGAGGATGAAACCCAACGGCGCATCCGCACCGAGGTTTTCCCGAAGCTCATGGACCCGGCTTCCGCGCCCGGCTGCGGTGTGTTCGCGGCGAACATGGACGTCCTCCGTCTGATCCATCGCGGCCTGCTGTTCAACGGCGGTGTCGAAGCCTGCGATGGGACGGTTCAGGTGCATGACACGCTGCCGCTGACCATTTATCAGGTTGGCGTCTCGCTGGTGTCCTACGCGGGCACTCAGGGAACCTGGCAGCAGCGACTCTACCGCCGGGACCTGCGGCAACGAGGAGAAGACCCCGTCGAGCACGCTTTCCGCGTGCTTGAACGCCGCGCGCAGCGGGCCGCCCTTAACCACGGCACACCGAGCGACCAACTCGGCGAACTGGCGCGGAAGGCCGTGATGGATTGCGCAGAACGGGCGATTCTCCTGCACCGTTCGTCTGCCGTCTGGCGCATGGGACACGGCAATCCAATCACTTACGAATTGCTGACCGGGGCGGACGTCCTGGAACTGATGGTGGCCGCAACCGGCGTTATGCGCGAGTTGATCGAGAAGTATCGCAAATTCGTCTTCGTCGCCAGCGAACCGCACGAACTGTTTTTGCTGACGATCGGTCAGGCGCTGCCTCCCCTGCACTACGCCCTTGTCGGCACGCTGGCGGAGCGGTTAGAAAACTGGTTCCGGCAACGACGATTCACTACGGAAGCTGCCGGCAATTTGTTGTGGGATGGCGAACCGATTGCGCCGCCCGAGTGGATACCGCGGTTCATCGAGCGCGTCGCCTCGCAGGTGGTCGTCGGCTTGTACCGCGCCTCGGTCATGGCCCCTGCGCAGCTCTTCTACGCTCATGTGGATCACGCCCATTTCGCGGCCCACATTGTGCTGGCCGACAGCATGTTTCAGGAGGAACGCGGCTTCCCGCTGTTGATCGACCTGGCACACCATGTATGCGATTCCGTGTTCGGCGGCAGCTTGCGCCACATGACGGAAACGGCCTATGCTGCCGCAGGCTCGCCCTGGCGGTACTTCAGCGAGCGCACGACCCGGCACGATTGAGAGGAAACTCCCCATGCCTACACCCACACCCCGACCGGCCTCCGTGCCGGCTCGTGACAACGGCCGCGAAGACCTCGGCATCGCCCGCCCGCCGGAAGACCTGCTTGAGCAAGTCCAGGCAGATGTGAATCGCGCCGGCGGCGAACTTGCTCCCGACCCGGATCGGGAAGGTTCTATCGGGGCGACCATGTTCGACCTCCCCGGCAGCGAGGACAACAGCGTGACCGTCCTGCTGCCGAGCGATCACGCTCAGAAGGCGCCTTCGCAATCGCTGGTGCGCATCATGAGCCGCGATGGGCGCAAGTACCTCGGCATCGTGACCGCCGGCCCCTTCGCCGAGCCAGACACACTCCGCGCTGATTCGCACCTGCTCGTCACCGTGACGGCGCGCGGCGGCATTTTTTTACCACCGTACCACGGCCGCGTGCAGGTCATGATCCTCGGCGAGGAGTTGAAGAATGGTTCTCTAGTTCCGCCGCGGCTGCGACCGCTGCCCAACAGCCCCGTCATTGGGCTGACGCAAGCGGAGGTGGCCGCCGTGCTGCACACTGACGGCGACATTCGGCTCGGTTCCGTCGTTGGCGCAAGCGACGTCATCGTCAATGTGCCGTCCGACAGGAAGGCCGTGCTGCCGCGCCACCTCGCCGTTCTTGGCACCACGGGCAGCGGAAAATCGACCACCGTTTCTCATCTGATCCAGCAAGCGCAAGCCGCGGGCATGGCCGTGATCCTGCTCGACGTGGAGGGCGAGTACACCCATCTGCACGAACCAACCGACGACAAGAAGATGTTGGAGGCGCTGGGAGAACGCGGTCTGGAGGCGAAAGGCGTGCCTGCGGCCACGATGACGCTGTATCACCTCGCCGGCCGCGACACCACTAACCCGGATCACCCGCAGCGCCGCGCTTTCTCCTTGCAGTTTGCTCGCCTGTCACCGTATGCGATCATGGAGATCCTCGACATGTCCGATGCGCAGCGGGATCGCTTCATGAACGCCTATGACGTTACCAAAGAAGTGATGCGCGACCTCGGAATCTTCCCCGCCAAGAAAAACGCTGAACAGGAACGGATGGCCGTCGAACTCGACGAGTTCGAGCGCGGCTATCCGCGGCTGACATTGTCATTGCTGCTCGATATTGTCGGCGCTTGCCACGCCAGGGCCGACCGCCCCGCCTCGACGGCAAGGCGGAGTAAGGCCCAGGAAGGAGACGATGACGAACCATGCACGTTTCAGCCGTTCAACACGATCTTGGCGTCACCCGAAGGTCAGAAGTCGTTACGTACGCATCTGCACACTGCCAAGGTCCAAGGCAACGCTTTCTCCTGGCGGGCGCTACTGGGCAAGCTCGGGCGCTTGAACCGTTTGAAGGTCTTCTTTAACGAAAAAGGCGGTGTACCACCGCTGAGCTACAAAGAGTTGCTGCGGCCGGGGAACGTGTCAGTGATCGACCTCTCCGATTCGGGAGCGTCTGAGTTGAACAACCTCGTTATTGCCGACTTGCTGCACGGCGTGCAAGACGAACAGGACACTGCCTACTCCGTTTACGAGAAGGCCAAGACGACGGGCGCCGCAGCGCCGCTGCCGCCGCGTGTACTCATCATCATTGAAGAAGCCCATGAGTTCCTCAGTGCGGAGCGAATCGACAAAATGCGCATCCTTTTCGAGCAAGTCTCGACAATCGCGCGGCGCGGCCGCAAGCGCTGGCTGAGCCTGGCGTTCGTGACGCAGCTGCCGCAGCACTTGCCCCGCGCAGTGTTGGGACTGTGCAACAGTTACATCTTGCACAAGATCACCGACCCGCAAGTGGCCCGTGATCTGCAAAAAACGGTGAGTGGCATCGACGAATCGCTCTGGCGCCGCCTGGCTGGGCTGGCCCCGGGCCAGGCCATTGTGAGTTTCCCGCACCTGGCACGGCCGCTGCTGGTCGCCGTGGACCCGACGCCGTGCAAGTTGCGGATGGTGGATTAACCCTAATTCGGACTCTCTGAGGTGAAACATGACCGTGACACTTGACGCCCAGACGATCCCGGTGCGCGCACTGAACCAGGTCACGTACTGCCCGCGGCTGTACTACCTGCAATACGTCGATGCGGTGATGCCGACCAATGAGCACGTCGAGTCCGGCCTGCACGATCATCGCCGCGTCGATGAGCCGGAGTTGGCCAACAAGACGCGCAAGGAGGGCGACGCCAACCGCAGCCGCGGCGTCCATTTGTCCTCCGAGACGCTCGGCATCAGCGGCGTCCTCGACGTAATTGAGGAGCGCGACGGGCAGTCGTATCCCGTGGAGACGAAGCACGGCTCCGCCCCACGCGACGACGACGGCAAAGCGACGATCTGGGACAACGACGCCGTCCAGCTCTGCGCCCAGGCTCTGCTGCTCGAGGAGCATCTCGGCCACCCCGTGCCGCGCGGCTTCCAGTTCTACGCCGGTAGCCGTGAGCGGGTCGAGGTGCAATTCACCGACGAACTGCGGGCGAAGACGCGCGCGGCCATCGACGAGTGCCGCCGGCTGTCTGCCCTGGATGCGCCGCCGGACCCGCTGCCGTCGGAGTTGCGGCACCGCTGTTTCGGCTGCTCGCTGGCTCCGGTGTGTCTGCCGGAGGAGACGCTCTACCAGATCGGCCTACCCTCCGCGACCGAGGAGACGGCCACACCGCCGCCCGGCCTGACGCGGGTTATCCCGCAATCCGACGACGGCGCGGTGCTCTACGTACAGGAGCCGGGCAGTCACGTCGGCAAGCGGAGCGAGCATCTGGTGGTGCGCAAGGATGGTCAGGAGGTAACGCGAGTGCCGATGCACGCGATCCGGCAGCTCGTCGTGTTCGGCAATGTCCAGGTTTCGACGCAGGCGTTGGAGACGCTCGTGCAGAACGACATCCCGGTGGCGTACCTGACGGGATACGGCCGGTTCATCGGCTCGTTCGCGCCGGCGGAGCGCAAGAACGTCGGCCTGCGCGAGGCGCAGTTCCGCCGCTTCGCCGACGCCGACGAGTGTCTGACGCTGTCGAAAGCAGTGGTGCGGGGCAAGCTCATCAACCAGCGGGCGCTGCTCATGCGCAGTTTGCGTGGCGACGGCGACCGCGGCAGCGACGAGCCAGCCGCCCGTGGCCTGGCGGACCTGATCCGGCGCCTGGACAGTGCCGCGTCGCTGGAGACGGTGTTGGGCCTGGAGGGCCAGGGAGCGGCGTTGTACTTCGGCGAATTCGGCCGTTTCCTGCGAGTGCAGCCGCCGGGCCGCGGTTTCGATTTCACCGCTCGCAATCGTCGTCCCCCGAAAGATCCCGTGAACAGTCTGCTCTCCTTCGCCTACGCGATGCTGACGAAGGACTGCTTCTCCGCGGTCTGCACGGTCGGCTTCGACCCGTACAAGGGCTTCTTCCACCAGAACCGCCACGGCAAGCCGTCGCTGGCGTTGGACCTGATGGAGGAGTTCCGCCCGGTGATCGCCGACTCGGTGGTGCTGACCCTCATCAACAACGAGATGCTGACGCCGGCCGATTTCCTGGTGTGGCGAGAGGCGTGTCAGCTGACGGATTCGGGCCGGCGACAGTTCTTCCAGGCGTATGAGCAGCGAAAGGCAACGGTGGTGACGCATCCGGTGTACGGCTACAAGATGAGCTACGCGCGGATGCTGGAGGTGCAGGCACGGATGCTGGCCGCGTACGTGCGCGGCTCCGTGCCGGCGTACACGGGCTTCACGGTGCGGTGATGGACAGCTACCTCGTGGCATACGACATCTGCGATCCGAAACGTCTGCGCAAGGTGGCGACGGCGTGCGAGGACTTCGGGGTGCGGAAGCAGTATTCGGTTTTCTTATGCCGCCTGAGTGCTACGGACGTGGTAAAGCTGCGGAGCCGGTTGTACGATCTTATCGACCTACAGAAGGATCAGGTGCTGTTCATCCCCCTGTGTGCGAAGTGCGTGAACCAGATCGAGGCGCTGGGCCGGCCAACGGAGGCGCATGATGCGAAGGATGTGGTTGTGGTGGTGTGACGACAAAACATGCCCATGAGTTCTCCAAAATCATGAATGATCTCACCTTCAATGACTGGTTTGTCGCGCTCACGCGCCACGCCTCTCTAAGGCAGTGGCAAGACGAGCTGGCGGGCATGACGACCTGTCGTGATCGGTTGATCCGGATTCCGACGGGCTTGGGTAAGACCGAAGGGATCCTGGCCGCGTGGAGCTTTCATCGCCTTCATCGCGCGGATGATCGATGGCCTCGGCGGTTGGTCTGGTGTCTACCGATGCGTGTGCTGGTGGAACAGACCGAGCAAGTTGCGGGTAAGTTGACGGAACGGATCCCAGCTGCCCAACGCCCGACCGTCCACGTCGCGATGGGTGGCGAAGACCCCGGTGAATGGCACCTCTGCCCAGAACGAGCGGCGATCATCATCGGGACGCAGGACATGCTGCTGTCGCGGGCGTTGAACCGCGGGTATGCGAGTGCTCGGGCACGATGGCCGATGGAGTTCGGCCTGCTGAACCACGATGCCCTTTGGGTCATGGACGAAGTGCAGCTGATGGACGTCGGGCTGGCAACCTCAGCCCAGCTTCAGGCGTTTCGCGAGGAGGATCGCGGTAAGAGGCTTCGACCCTGTCATACCTGGTGGATGAGTGCGACGCTCCAACCAGAGTGGCTCCGAACCGTTGATACCGCTCCGCATCACGAGAACTGGATTCACGATCCTTGCGTCGTCGCCCCCGCACAGCGGAGCGGCAGCTTGTGGGACATCCGCAAGTCGTTGACGACTGAGGCGCTCGATGTTCAAGATCATGTGGGATTCGCGCAGCGAATCCTCGCGGAGCATGCCGACGTTCCGGCTGGTGACTTTGGCCGAATCACCCTCGTCGTATGCAACACTGTTGATCGAGCCTGCCGAACCTTCGACGCACTTCGCGCCGCTGGACGTACTGGAGGGCTCGAGCTGGTCCATAGCCGTTTCCGGCCCGCAGAGCGCGAAGAATGGCGACCACGCTTCCTTTCCCGTTCCGCCTGCACGCCCGAAGTGGATCGGATCATTGTGGCCACCCAGGTCGTGGAAGCCGGGGTCGATCTCTCTGGCGGATGCCTGATTACAGAGATGGCCCCCTGGCCTAGCCTGGTACAGCGCTTCGGACGCTGTGCGCGGTACGGAGGCAGCGGCAAAGTTCTTGTAGTAGATCGCGGGCGTGATGAGGCCAGTGCTACTCCGTACCAGCCTGATGAACTGGAAAGCGCATGGGAGGCTCTCCAGCACTTGACCGAACAAGGGGTTGGGATTGCGGCACTGGAGGTACACGAGGAATCGCTCAATCCGGAGGCGCGGGCCCGGCTCTATCCGTTCGCGCCTGCGCATCTCCTGCTGCGACGAGAGTTCGACGAGCTATTTGATACGACCCCTGATCTGACCGGAGCGGACCTGGATATCAGCCGATTCATCCGTTCCGGCGATGAACGCGATCTGCAAGTCTTCTGGATCGATTTGGCCAGGGACGAATCGCCACCTGCCAAGCGGCATCCACACCGGCGGGAGCTGTGCGCCGTTCCGTTCCTGAAGGCTCGCGATTGGCTGTGTGGCGAGGAGACCAAAACGAACCGCAAGCCGAAGCTCCGCAGCGGAATCCGTGCCTGGGTATGGGATTGGATCGACGGCGAATGGACGGTGGCTAATCGGGCGAGTCTGTTTCCTGGTCGCGTCGTCTGCGTCGCCGCGACCTGCGGTGGCTATCGAACGCAACGTGGCTTCGATCCAGAGTCAAAGGAACCTGTGCTGATACCTCGATTGGCACCGATCGCTCCGGAAGCACAGGCACTTGCCGAAACGGATGATCAGCAGGACGGAGAACAACAGAATTTCACGGACTGGAAGACCATTGCTTGCCATACGTCTGAAGTCGTTGTTGAAGTAAGGCTTATCGCGGAAGCCGTCAAACTCGTCCGCGAACTTCAAGACATTCTGGAGCTTGCTGCGTTGTTTCACGATTGGGGAAAGTCCCACCCGGCGTTCCAGAATATGCTGTTCAGGAAGCGGGAAAATGTCGAACACCTTCGAGACCGCCTTTGGGCGAAGTCGCAAAAGCCGCCGCCCGCCCGAGCAAAGTATTTCGCTGGCGCGGACGAAAGCGACGAACGATGTGGATACCGGCACGAACTCGCCAGCGCCCTGGGGTTGTTTGCGATTCTGCAAACCTACGCACCACAGCATTTGGCGCTTCTGGGTCCTTGGTCGGAAGTGCTTGCCAAGCTGGGCAAGTCGCCGGTCTCCGGCGAACCACTCCCAGCACCTTCACCGCTGGTTCAACGGCTCCTCGCTTGCTCACCGGAAGGATTCGACCTCGTGGTGTATCTGGTCGCCAGCCATCACGGCAAAGTGCGTGTCGCCTTACATGCGGCTCCCAAGGACCAGGAGTATCGCGACCGGGATGGGCGTGGGCTGCCTATTCGCGGCATCCGCGAAGGAGATCAGTTGCCGTCGGTCGCGTTGATTCCGGGTGAGGCGGCCATTCCCGAGGTTACGCTCACCTTGTCGCCGGCGGCCGTCGGACTTTCGGAACGAACGGGGATCAGTTGGCGGGAGCGGTGTCTGGGCGTGATGGAACGCTACGGGCCAGCGGGATTGGCGTTTCTGGAGGCGATCCTGCGGGCGGCCGACGTTCGGGCCTCGCGGCTGAAGACCAACGATCCGGCTCTGGTATCGGAGGCCAACGCATGACCATCCATCTCCACGTCTTGAAGGGCTGCTCACCTGCACCGCTCGCGAATTACTTGAAGGCGCTGGGCATCCTCCGGCTGGTCGGCGAGCAGGAGGACAAACAGGCCCGCGGCTGGTGGGAGGGCGAGCGTTTCTGCCTGCTGACGACGGTGTCGAAAGAGGAACTGGAGGCGTTCTTACTGGAGCGCTACGAACCGACGCCATTGCTGTCGCCATGGAACAAAGGATGCGGCTTCTTCAAGGCGAACGACCCAGCTCTCGTTCCGCTTGAGAAGTCCCGGGCAGCTCGGTTCAAGCGTTTCCGTTGTGGAGTGATGGCAGCTCGACAACTTCTCGATTCGATTGCCCATGCGGATGCCGTCATTCGTGCCATCAAGGCCCGGACGAAGACGAACAAGACCTTCCAGTCCAAAGACCAGCGGCAACTGCTCGAACGCTGCGATACCTATCGTGGCTGTCTCGATCAACTGCAGACCCAATTGGCCAAACCGGACTTGGCGGCTGAGAAGCGCGCCGATATCGAGCGCGATATTTCGACGATCAGGTCGCTCATCCTTGCGACTGACAAGCCTCCGCAGCGGGCAGAGGCCGAAGCATTGAAGGAAAGCAGCGGTTACAATCGCCTACTTCGTGCGGCAGATCGTCGTTTCAAATCACTGAAAGCAACTCTCATTCCCGATTGCCGACGGTTGTGGCGCGGACCTCATGCGGAATGGCTGTCCGCGGCGGTCGTGCTCAACGAGTCGGGCGAACCCATCAAACCTTGGCCTGCTCTGTTAGGAACTGGCGGGAACGACGGCAATCTCGACTTTACCAACAACTTCATGCAGCAGCTCGGCACCCTGTTTGACCTGGCTTCCGAAACGGGTGGGCCGACGACCGCGGCGAGAGAACTTCTGGAGAATGCAATCTGGTTGGAGCCTGCGAACAAGCTCACGAGCGCGGCTGTCGGGCAGTATCAGCCAGGCTCAGCCGGAGGAGCGAACAGCTCCACGGGATTCGCAAGCGGCAATCTCGTAAATCCGTGGGACTTCGTCTTCATGATGGAAGGCTCGCTCCTGTTCACGTCTCGGGCTACGCGACAGCTTGATCCGAACGCGCTCAGTCGGGCCAGTGCCCCCTTCGCCGTTCGGCCTCATGCCGCAGGATTCGCGACGCCAGGTTCGGAGAAAGCACAGCGCGGTGAGCAGTGGATGCCGTTATGGAAGCACCCAGCAACGCTACAAGATGTAGTCGCGATGTACGGGGAAGCGCGGGTTCAGCTCGCCCGCCAGACGGCCAACCGCCCCGTGGATATGGCTCGGGCGATCAGCCGACTCGGCGTGGCACGCGGAATTGAAGCGTTCGTGCGGTATGGGTACTTGGAACGGAATGGACAATCCACTCTGGCAGTTCCGCTGGGGAGAGTTCATGTCCGACATAACCCACGCGCGTACCTGATCGATGATCTCGCGGGTTGGATGGACAAACTGAATCGACTCGCTCGGAAGGAAAAGCCGAAACCGCCAGACCGACTCGTTCACGCCGAGCGTTGTCTGGCCGATGCCGCTTTCGCCGCTCTGACGCACGACTACACGCCTCATCGCTGGCAGGCGATTCTGGAGGCTGCTGCCGCGATTGAGTCGATCCAGTCGACTGGCACGGCCATCGAGGCTGGCCCCATCCCGCCGCTTCGCCCGGAGTGGACTGCTACGGTCGATGACGGTAGTCCCGAGGTACGCCTCGCACTTGCTCTGGGAAGTGCAGCCGCGGGCTACACGCGCGAAGGGCGACCGATCGATCCCGTTCGCTGCCACTGGTTGCCGTTGGAGCGTGGGACCCGTCGGTTCAAGACCGCCGAGAAACGACTCGTGAACGATCCGCGCGTCGTCACGTCGGGACGCGATCCGATCCGCGACCTCAGCGCCCTCGTCGAGCGGCGACTTATCGAAGCCGGAATGAAGGGCCAACGCCGGTTGCGACTGGTTGCGGCGTACGGATGCGGCGCCCGCCTGGACGATCTGGCACGATTCCTGAGCGGATCGCTAGACCTCGACAAGTTGCTCGGGCTGGCTCGCGCGTTCATGGCGATCAAGTGGGACCAATGGTCCCGGGATCATTGTCTGCGAACCGCGGCATCGACCGATGTGCCGGAGGATACCTGGCTGGCCGTCCGCTTGGCTTGCCTCCCCTGGCCGCTGACCCGAGACAAGGACATTCCCGCCGACCCCCGCATCGTTCGACTTTTGTCGGGCGCTGAGAGTTCGCGTGCCATCGAGATTGCCCGCACACGACTTCGTTCTGCCGGCATCCGCCCGCCCTTGCAAGCAGGGGTAACGGATAGCGTGTCGGCACGCCTCTGGGCAGCAGCGCTCGCGTTCCCAATCAACCGGGGTAGTGCGTTGCGTGCCGCTGTCATCCTGGACCCTTCGATGAAAGGACTGCTCCATGCCTGATCTCAATCTGAGTGAACTTGACAAGGTCAGCCGGCTGCTGCTGACCGTCCCCCTCCAGCCGGTTCAAGGGGATCGCTTCCAGCCGACCGGCTTTCCCAGCCTCGGCGCGGCGACGTACCAGACCAGAGAGGGGCCGAAGCTCCTGGTCGAAAGCGCGCAGAGCATGGCCAACCGGCTGGAGACGACCTGCTGGGACGCGGCCCAGAACGCCCCCGTCAAGGCACTCAGTGGGATCAGCCACGCCACCGTGAACCGCAAGGGTGCGTTCATGACGGACTCGATGCTCGAAGCGCATCGCATCAACAGCCCGTATTTGCTGGAGGGGAAGGACCGAAAGTTCTTCGACAACCTGAAGTCAGAACTCGGCGGCCTGGAAGAAGGACCAATCGACCGCAAGAGACTCGCCGAGGTGCTGCTCAAGTACGATGTTGGCAGCCTCATTCACGGCGTCTTCCTCGCCAAGAAGGATCTGGCTGGAGGGCGGCTGCGCGTTGCGCGGGCCTTGTCTGCCTTCATCGAAGCTTCCGGAGCCGCCGTGGCGGCATCAGGCGGTGTCAAGAACGATCACGTCAACCCCTCCGGTGATACAAAGAGTGGCTTCGGCAACGTGCCCTTCTCGCGCGACGAGTACATCGCCGAGCGAATCGACTGCCATATCAATCTCGATCTGGCCCAGATTCGTGGCTTCGGGCTGGACCCGAAGGTTCAGAAGCTGCTGATCCTGCTCGCGCTCTATCGCGTGCGGAAGTTACTCGATGGCGACCTGCGCCTCCGGACCGCCTGTGATCTCGAACCTGTGGATCGGGACAATCTGGTCGCGTCCCGTCCGAAAGGCTTCAAGTTGCCTTCACTTACCGACCTTGAACCGGCTGTCAAGTCGGCGATCGCTGGCTGCAAGGAGATGATGGTTCACACCACGGTGACGTTCGAGGACGAGTTGAAGAAGGGAAAGGATAAACCTGAAGAAGAGAACGCCGGCGACGACGATACTGAAGAGACCACGGACGAATAAGAGAGCCTGCCGTGCCGACACTGAAACTCCGGTTTCCCGGCGGGCGCTATCATGCGACGCCGTGGGGACATCACGTGAACGAAGGCCTGATCGAATGGCCGGCCTGCCCCTGGCGGTTGCTGCGGGCGTTGATCGCCTGCGGGTTCTCCAGCCAAGGATGGACGGAGATTCCCCCGCATGCACAGCAACTCATCAACAAGCTCGCCGGAGTGCTGCCTTCGTACCGGCTTCCAGAAGCAAGCGCTGCCCATAGCCGCCATTTCATGCCGGTCGGCGTGCTCGCCAAGGGGCGGGAACAGACCACGCTCGTGTTCGATACCTGGGCCACTGTCGGTGAGGGCGATTTGCACATCCACTGGCCGTGCGAGTTGAACGACGAAGAATCCACAGTGCTCAACCAACTCGCGACCTCGCTCGGCTATCTCGGACGTAGCGAGAGTTGGGTCGAGGCCGAACTGATCGCGGGGAATCAAGTCGGGCCTGAGGACTTCAACGCCTTCCCACATCGAGAAGGCACACATGCTGGACGGGAGTACGAACAGGTTGCCTTGATGGCGGCTATTCCCCCCGAAGAGTATCGGGCATGGCGCCAGCAGCAAGCTGAAAGCGCCCTCGCTCCGTTTCCCTTGCCCGGGGGCAAGAAGAAACCAACCGCCAGGTTGCTTAGAGAACGAGAAAATGCTGTTGCTCCCTACCCTCCTGACTTGCTGTCGTGTCTGACGAAGGACACCGCGTGGTGGAAGCAGCGGGGCTGGTCGCAACCACCGGGGTCGCAGCGGGTGCTGTACTGGCGGCGAAGTGATTCGCTCCAGGTCGGCGAACCACAGCGGCCGAAACCACGGCCACGTAGCCGAGTCACGACCATGTTGCTGTCGCTCACAACCCAGAGTGGCAGCCGATCCGCGTTGCCACCTTGCACCCGCACTCTCCCCCAGGCGGAGTTGTTCCATCGTGCCCTCATCGGCCGGGTGGGTCGCGGTCATCGAGTTCATTGCGCAGAATTGACAGGCAAAGACGAACAGGGGAGACCGCTTCACGATCACCATGACCACGCTCACACGATCCCCGTAGACTTGGACGGCGACGGCCACCTCGACCACATCCTGATCTACGCCAGGATGGAACTTGGGCGGCGTCCAAGAATTAGTTCCAATTCCACCATCCCGGTTCACG
>JRHI01000500.1_pt1 | contig 42128 bp, 40 predicted proteins | sample 215371 | NCBI WGS metagenome assembly JRHI01 (sample SAMN02929681, study PRJNA255918) | sediment metagenome | biome: cave system; feature: Ice Cave; material: Sediment; isolation source: sediment from deep within a dark volcanic ice cave with no known source of... ... | reverse complement strand
CCCGCCTCGAAGTCGCCCTCGCAGCCTGATCACATTAACCACCAGGGTCAACTCCGAGCCCAAAAACCGCAGTCTGCCTCCAGAACGCGATCAGCTGCCGCGGATGATTCGGCGCAACCGCGTCATCCGCTCGGACAGGGCGCGTTCGGCGCCGTGGCCGCTGGGTTGGTAGTAGTCACGGCCGACCAGGGCATCCGGGGGGTACTGCTGGGCCAGCACGCCGTCGGGTGCGTCGTGCGGGTAGCGGTAGCCCTTCGCGTGACCGAGCCGGGCGGAGCCCGCGTAGTGCCCGTCGCGCAGGTGAGCGGGGACGGCTCCGGTGGCACCGGCACGGACCTCGGCCAGGGCTGCGTCGATCGCGGTGATCACCGCGTTGGATTTCGGTGCGGTAGCCAGGTGCACGGTGGCCTGGGCAAGCGCAAGCCTGCCCTCGGGCATGCCGATGAACTGCACCGCATGGGCGGCAGCCACCGCGGTCTGCAGCGCCGTCGGGTCAGCCATCCCGATGTCCTCGCTGGCGTGCACCACCAGCCGCCTGGCGATGAACCGGGGGTCTTCACCAGCCTCCACCATCCGCGCCAGGTAGTGCAGCGCCGCGTCCACATCGGACCCGCGGATGGCCTTGATGAACGCGCTGATCACGTCGTAGTGCTGGTCACCGTCTCGGTCGTAGCGCACCGCTGCGCGGTCCACCACGGATTCGACGCAGGCCAGGTCCACCTCGGAGCCACCGACTGAGGTCACTGCGTCGGCGGCGGTCTCCAGTGCGGTCAGCGCCCGCCGGGCATCCCCAGCGGCAAGGCGCACCAGATGTTCCCCGGCTGCGGGCGCCAGCGTGATCGACCCGCCCAGGCCGCGCGGATCGGTCAGGGCGCGCTGGATCAACGCCGCCACGTCATCGTCGGATAACGGGTGCAGCTGCAGCACCAGGGAGCGCGACAGCAACGGCGACACCACCGAGAAGAACGGGTTCTCGGTGGTCGCGGCGACCAGCAAGATGACCCGGTCCTCGACCGCTCCGAGCAGCGCGTCCTGCTGGGTGCGGGAGAAGCGGTGCACCTCGTCGATGAACAGCACAGTGGCGTCCCCGCCCTCGCGTCCCAACCGGCGACGGGCGGCGTCGATCACGGCGCGGACTTCCTTGACCCCGGCCGACAGCGCCGACATCGCCTCGAAGCGTCGCCCGGTCGCCTGCGAGACCAGCCTGGCCAGCGTTGTCTTCCCGGTTCCCGGTGGGCCGTAAAGGATGACCGACGCCGCCGAGCCGCCCTCGACCAACCTGCGCAGCGGGCTGCCCGGCGCCAGTAGATGATCCTGCCCGACGACCTCGGCCAGCGTCGCCGGGCGCATCCGTACGGCTAGCGGCGCTGAGGCGGACAGTCGTTGCTCGGCGCGGTCGTCGGCCTGCGCGGCGAACAGCCCATCATCGAACAACGCCTCGTTATCTGCGACCCCGTTATCTGGCACATCGCGACGGTACCGCCGCGGGCCGACCGAACAGGTCCCGCAGCACCACCCCGGCGGCGTGCGGTAGCAGGTCCCGGCCGCGCTGACCCAACCACGGCGCTCCCTGGCAGACCAGCCATGCGACGTGGTGGGCGGTAGTCAGTTGCCGGCCCCCCGAACAGGTCAGCTCGACCGGGTGCGGCACCGCGACGCTGACACCGGAGAGCAGGGCGACGAACCCGGCGGCCAGCATCCGGTGCCCGCGCTCGGAGGGATGCAAGCGGTCCACGCTCCACGCCGCGGGATCGTAGGCGCCGGGCATCAGGTTCAGATCCAGGCACAGCGCACCGCGCTGGGCGACCACGTCGTCGGTGGCGTCGTTGAGCTGCCCCACCCGGTGGTGCAAGGCGCGGCGCAACGGGCCGGGCAACCGGAAGACCCGTCCATGATCGTGAAAACGGGTGATCAGCACCACGGCGCCACAGGCCTGTAGCGCTGTGACCGTGATGTCGAGGTCGTCGCGCAGTGCAACCGGATCGAAGTCCGAGCGCAGCGTGTCGTTCATCCCAGCCAGGACTACGGCGACATCGGGCAGCAGAGCCACCGCCCCGCGAAGCTGGCGGTGCCGTAAGTCAGCCATCCGCGCACCGACGACGGAGAGGTTCGTATAGACGACCTCGCCTGGCGCACCAAGAGCCGCCGCCAGCAGCGGGCCGAAGCCACGCCAGCCACCAGCGGGCAACGGGTCGCCAACGCCCACTGCGGTGGAATCACCGAGTACGGCCAGTCTCGCGACCCGACGGTCAGGAAGACCAGTATGAACGGAAGGAGAGGGGACGGTGGGAAGCGTTTCCACGGCCACCAGGAGATGGTCACGTAGTGAAGCTCACCGCCGGTGAGCAACTGATGACATGTCGCCGACAGCTTCGCGAACAGCGTGGTTCAGCCCTCCGTCAGCGGACGACCGAGGTTGCGGTCTTCTCGGCGGGTGCGCATCAGCAGCACCAGCACTCCGGCGAACGCGATGCCGACCAGATTCACCAGCAGCTGCACGGCTGACTCCGCGGCTGTCCGCCAGGCGCCGGTAGTAACCGCGAGCGCCGCGAACGCCGCTGCAGGCACCGTCGTCACCGAGATGAACACCCCGATCAGCGCCGCCGATTTCGCTGAGGTGAGACTGAGCATCCCGGCGGCGCCGGCGAGCATCGCCAGGATCAGCGAGAAGGGCCCGACCTGGTAGATGAAGTCCACCTGCTTGAGTGAACCGACGACTCCCACGTCGATCAGCCCGGTCCACTCGCTGAGCAGTGCGCCGGCTGCGGCGATCAACATCGCCATGGGAAAACCGACACCCAAGGCCAGCACCGCCCTGCGCAGTAGATCCCCACGTCGCAGCACCAGCCCGACCGCCAGCGCCGCCAGCGGCGCGAACTCCGGACCGACGACCATCGCTCCCACCACTGTTATCGGGGAGTCGGTGACCACTCCCACCACCGCAATCAGGCAGGCCAAGGTGAGGAACGCCAGGAAGGTGAAGGTCAGCCGCGAATCGTCCCCGGTCCGCGCGATGAGCTCCTCCCACACCACCGCGTCCGCGGGCTCCCCCGGCGCGGCCAGCGCCGCGGCATCTGCAGCGTCGGAGAGCACCGTGTCCAGCGGTTGGAGAGTGATCCCGCCGACGTGGTCGATACCGAGTTCGCATAGATCGGCCAGCAGCCCGTCGACGGCCTCCCGGACCACGTCAGCCTGCACCAGGTCACCGGACGGATCGACTGCGGCGCCGCGAGCGATGGTGAGGTGGACCGCACCAGGTCGGTGGCGCAGCTTGTCGAGCACTGCGTCCGTCACCTCCGCCGGGCACATGACACGCAGGTGCAGCACCCGCTATCCCTTCGCAGCAGGCTTCGCGTCCACCCCGGCCTCGGCACGCTGCTCACGAGTGATCGGGGCCGGGGCGCCGGTGAGCGGGTCGAGACCCCCACCGGACTTGGGAAAGGCGATGACCTCGCGCAGTGAGTCGGCACCGGCGAGCAGCATGCAGATCCGGTCCCAGCCGAAGGCAATCCCTCCGTGCGGCGGCGGCCCGTAGCGAAATGCCTCGAGCAGGAACCCGAACTTGTCCCGCGCCTCGTCGTCGGTGATCCCGAGCACCTGGAAAACTCGCCGCTGTACGTCGGCCTGGTGGATACGGATCGACCCCCCGCCGATCTCGTTGCCGTTGCAGACGATGTCGTAGGCGTAGGCCAATGCGGAGCCTGCGTCCTGCTCGAAGCGGTCGATCCAGTCCGGCGTCGGCGCGGTGAACGGGTGGTGCACCGCGGTCCAGCGACCATGCCCGACCGCGACGTCGCCGCTGCCCTCGGCGGGTTCGAACATGGGTGCGTCGACGACCCAGACGAATGACCAGGCCGACTCGTCGATCAGCCCGCACCTCTTGCCGATCTCCACCCGGGCGGCACCCAGCAGAGCCCGAGCGTCACGTGCATCGCCAGCGGCGAAAAAGACACAGTCGCCGGGATTGGCGCCGACCGCCTTGGCCAGGCCGTCGCGCTCGTGCTCGGCGAGGTTGCGGGCCACCGGCCCGGACAGCTCGCCGTCCGCGCTGATCAGCACATAGGCCAGCCCCTTGGCGCCCCGCTGCTTGGCCCACTCCTGCCAGGCGTCCAGCTGCCGGCGCGGCTGACCCGCTCCGCCGGGCATGACCACCGCTCCCACGTAGGGCGCCTGGAACACCCGGAACGGGGTGTCGGCGAAGTAGCCGGTGAGCTCGGCGAGCTCGAGCTCGCAGCGCAGGTCCGGCTTGTCGGTGCCGTAGCGCGCCATGGCGTCGCGGTAGCTCAGCCGACTGATGGGCAGCTCGATGCGGTGCCCGGCCAGCTCCGCCCACAGCGCGGCGATCACTGTCTCGCCAAGCGCGATCACGTCGTCCTGCTCGACGAAGCTCATCTCGATGTCGAGCTGGGTGAACTCGGGTTGCCGGTCGGCGCGAAAGTCCTCATCCCGGTAGCAGCGGGCGATCTGGTAGTACCGCTCCAGGCCGGCGACCATGAGTAGCTGCTTGAACAACTGGGGTGACTGCGGCAGTGCGTACCAGCAGCCCGGCTGTAGCCGCGCCGGCACCAGGAAGTCCCGGGCCCCCTCCGGGGTGGACCGGGTCAGCGTCGGGGTCTCGACCTCGACGAAGTGCTCCTCGTGCAACACAGTGCGGGCGATCCGGTTGGCCTCGCTGCGCAGCCGCATCGCGCCAGCTGGGCTGGACCGGCGCAAATCGAGGTAGCGGTGCCGCAACCGGATCTCCTCACCGACGTCAAGGTGCTCGTCGAGCGGGAACGGCAATGGCGCTGACTCGCTGAGTACCGACAGCTCATCGGCGGTGACCTCGATGCTCCCGGTCGGGATGTCCGGGTTCGCGTTGCCCTCGGGACGGAGGGCCACGGTGCCGGTGATCTGGAGGCAGAACTCGGCGCGCAGCCGATGCGCCCGCTGCGCCATGTCACCCTCACGGAAGACCACCTGCGTCACCCCGGAGGCATCCCGCAGATCAATGAAGATCACGCCCCCGTGGTCGCGGCGCCGGGCAACCCACCCGGCGAGAGTGACGGTGTTCCCTGCATGCTCGGCGCGCAGCGTGCCGGCAGGGTGGGTGCGCATCACGGGAGCTGACTCCTTGGTCTTCGACTGCAAACCGACCCTGCAGAGGCTAGCCGCGCCGGAAGCCCTGCCACCGCCCCGTCCCCCCGTCACAGCATGCTGAGCTGATCAGCCCGCGAATTCGTCGTAGCTGAGACTCTTCCCGGCGCGGGCTCGGTCCCCACCGCGGTGCGCCGGATCGGGCGTCTGCGAGATTCGCCCGGTGCCACGGCTCCTACGCCATAGCGTCGAGCCAGCGCGGCTACCTGGGCGGAGATGCTCTGCCGGTATACCTTGGGTGCGTATGCGCCTCCGCGGTAAAGCTCTCGGTAGCGGGCCACCAGATCGGGGTGTTCGCGCTCCAGCCAGGCGAGGTACCACTCCCGCGCGCCGGGGCGAAGGTGGAGCACGAGTGGGGTGACGCTGCCCGCGCCGGCCTCGGCGATCGCGCGCACCGTCGCGTTGAGCTGGCTCGGCGAGTCGGTGAGGTACGGCAGAATGGGTGCCATCAGCACCCCGCATCCGATGCCCGCGTCGGTGAGCGTGCGACACACGCTGAGCCGGGCGCGCGGCGCAGGCGTGCCCGGCTCGACCCGCCGCCAGAGCTTCTCGTCGACGAATCCCACTGAGACGTTGACCACGACCTCGGTGACCTCCGCCGCCCCGCGGAGCAGGTCGAGGTCGCGCAGCACCAGGGTGCCCTTGGTGAGGATCGAGAACGGGTTCCGCGCACCGCGTAGCGCCTCAAGGATGCCGGGCATCAGCCGGTAGCGTCCCTCAACCCGTTGGTAAGGGTCGACGTTGGTGCCCATCGCGATGTCTGCCCCCGTCCACCGCGGGGAAGCGAGTTCCCTACGTAGCAGCTCCGGCGCGTTGACCTTCACCACGATTTTCGAGTCGAAGTCGAGACCGCTGTCTAGTTCGAGGTACTCGTGCGTCCGCCGAGCGAAGCAATAGACACAAGCATGACTGCACCCGCGATAGGGGTTGAGCGTCCAGCTGAACGGCATCCGGGAACCTCCGGGTACCTTGTTGAGGATCGACCGGGCCCGCACCTCGTAGAACGTCATCCCGCGGAACTCCGGGATACCGAAGGTGCGGGAGATGACGTCGCCCACCCCGAACAGCGCCTCCTGAGCAGGCTCGTCGGACAGTGCCAGGTTGTCCCACCGCATCGGCCCACTGTATCGAACAATTGTTCGATCCGCTAGGAACGTCTCGCGGTATCCACCAGAGAGGGACGCCCAGCTGATGAGTGCACTGGACAATAGAGCCGGCCGGCACCGTGGCGGCGGCATCGGAGAGCGGGCCGGCGCCGCCGGCGGGCATGGCCATGGGCATGGGCACGGACCTGCGCCACCGTCTTCCCGCCGAGTGAAGATGCTGCTGATCGCGGTTCTGGTGCCGCTGGCGCTGGCCACGTTGGTGGGACTCTGGCTGACCTGGCCCGGTGACCAGCCCCGCAGCGCTATCGACGTGGGGCTCGGGCAGCGTCCGGTACAGGGCGACGTACTCACGGCGACCTCCGCACCGTGCGCCAGCGGCGGTGCGGGCGTTGGCCAGGACAAGAAGTGCGTCTCGCTCGCTGTGCGGCTCACCGACGGCGACTCACCGGGCGTGGTGATCCAGCAGGTGCTGCCCGACGAACCGAGCACGCCGCGCTTCGCTGTCGGCAACCACGTGGTCCTCGGTTACACCGGCGGGAATCCCTCCGACGCCGCCTCTTACCAGATCCAGGACTTCCAGCGGGGCGCTCCGATGCTGTGGCTGGCCGCGCTGTTCGCCGCCGCTGTGCTGTTGCTCGGCCGGTGGCGAGGCCTCGCGTCGCTGGCCGCGCTGGGCTTCAGCTTTCTGGTGTTGGTGACTTACCTGTTCCCCGCGATCCTCACCGGCGGCAACCCGGTGATCGTCGGTGTGCTGGCCGCGAGCGTGATCATGTTCGGCGTGCTGTACCTCACGCATGGTGTCTCCGCACAGACCTCCAGCGCGGTGCTGGGCACCGTGTTGAGCCTCGCTCTGATCGGGGTGCTGGGTACAGCTTTCTCCGCGGCCACCCATCTGACCGGGCTGGGCGACGACACCGCCAGGCTCATCGGAGCACTCGGCCACGGAATCGATGCCCGGGGTTTGCTGCTCGCCGGGATGCTCATCGGAGCCCTCGGCGTGCTCGACGACGTCACTGTCACCCAGACCAGTTCGGTGTGGGAGTTGCGCCGAGCGAACCCAGAGCTCGGGGTGCGAGCCCTCTACACCGCCGCGCTGCGGATCGGCCGGGACCACATCTCCTCAGCAGTCAATACCTTGGCGCTGGCCTACACCGGTGCGGTGTTGCCCGTGCTGCTGATCTTTTCGCTGTCCGGGCAGGGTTTCGGCCCGATGGTCACCACCGAGGACATAGCACAGGAAGTGGTGCGCACCCTGGTCGGCAGCATAGGACTGGTCGCCGCCGTCCCGATCACCACGCTGATCGCCGCCCTAGTCGCCCGCCAGGACAAGATCGAGCCCGCCGCTGAGCGGACGTGGACCAGCTGAGCGATTTACAAGCCTCGGGATCGGCCCGGCGAGGCGATGCTGTGCAGGAACGGGTTGCTCGCGCGTTCCCGACCGATGGTGGTCTGCGGGCCGTGGCCGGGCAGCACGACGGTTTCGTCGTCCAGCACCAGGATCTTGTCCCGGAGCGAGGCGAGCATCTGCCCGTGGTCACCGCCGGGCAGATCGGTTCGTCCGATCGAACCGGCGAACAGCGTGTCGCCGGAGACCAGCAGGCTCGAACCCGCACCGGGGCCCCCACCAGCCCCCGAGCGGAACGTCACCGAACCGCGGGTGTGGCCCGGAGTGTGGTCGACGGTCAGGGTCAACCCGGCCAGCTCTAAGGCCGTCTTATCGGCCAGCAAGCGCACCTCACGGGGCTCGCGCAGCGCAACCCGGCCGCCGAAGAACTGGCGCGCTTCGGTGGATAGCGCGCGCAGTGGATCGGACAGCAGCACCCGGTCCTCGGGATGGATCCAGGCCGGGATGTCATGGCCGTCGCATACCGGGGTCACCGCGAAGATGTGATCGAAGTGCCCGTGGGTGAGCAGCACCGCCACCGGGTCGAGCCGGTGCTGGCGCAGCAGCTCGTCGAGCGGTCGCTCCGAACCCTCTCCCGGGTCGACCACCACGCACGGACCACCTGCCTCGGGAGCAAGCACGTAACAGTTCGCCTGGAACGAGCCTGAGGGAAAGCCTGCGACGAGCACACATCCAGCCTAAGGCGCGCACGTCAGGGAGGCTGACGTCAGGCTCACCTACGGCCCCCATAGACTGCGCCGCGATCGTTGCCGAGCCACAGGAGTCCGGGTGCCCACGAACGAGCAGCGTCGCGAAGCCGCGAAGCGCAAACTGGATCGCCAGCTCGCCCGCCGAGCGGAACGAACCAAGGCGCGCCGCAGGTATGCCGTGGCGGGCGGCGCCGCAGCGGTGGTGCTGGTCATCGGCGTCGTGGTGCTGATCGTGACGCTGGGCAACCGGCACCAGGCGGTCGAGGCCACCGCAAAGCCGTCCACATCGGCCACGCCGGCCAAGACGAGCACTCCCGCCACACCTCGCGCCGACAGCAAGCTGGCCCCGCTACCAGTCCGGCCGGCACCCCTGCCAGCCTCGGTGGACTGCCAGTACCGGGTCACCCAGCAGACTCCGGCCAGGCCGGTGAAGCCCCCGCTGGCCGGCTCCACCTCCGCCAGGGGCAGCGCGCAGGTAACCATGCAGACCTCGGCCGGCGCGATCGGTCTCACCCTCGACCGGGCGTTGGCCCCGTGCACCGTGAACAGCTTCGTCAGCCTGGCCCAGCAGGGTTTCTACGCCAACAGCCCGTGCCACCGGCTGGTCACCAACCCCGGGTTGCAGGTCCTGCAATGCGGTGATCCGACTGGGTCGGGCTCCGGCGGACCGGGGTACACCATCCCGGATGAGGTTTTCCCCCAGCTGGCCTATGGGCGAGGACTCGTCGCGATGGCCAACACTGGCCAACCCGACAGCGGCGGTAGCCAATTCTTCCTGATCTACGGCCAGACCCAGCTCCCCCCGCAGTACACCGTCTTCGCCACGATCTCACCGACGGGCCTTAAGGTCCTCGACCAGATCGCCAAGGCGGGCGACGATGGCTCGCTGGAACCCTCCCCTGGTGGTGGCAAGCCCAACCAACCGGTCACGATCACGTCCGTCGACGTCAAGGCAACCTGACGCCACCAGGCGGAAATCAGTTGGACGACGTGACCCGGTAGACGTCGTAGACGCCTTCGATGTTTCGCACCGAGCGCAGCACGTGGCCCAGATGCTTCGGATCGCCCATCTCGAAGGAGAACCGGCTCACCGCCACCCGGTCTCGGGTGGTGGTGACCGAGGCGGACAGAATGTTCACCCGACCGTCGGCGAGCACCTTGGTGACATCGGAGAGCAGGCGGTGCCGATCCAGCGCCTCCACCTGGATCCCGACCAGGAACACCGACGCTGACGAAGGCGCCCACTCCACGTCGACCAGCCGCTCGGGCTGCGCCCGCAGCGACTCGGCGTTGGTGCAGTCGGTGCGGTGCACGCTGACCCCGCCACCTCGGGTGACGAACCCGAGAATCTCGTCACCCGGCACCGGCGTGCAGCACCGGGCGAGCTTGGCGTAGATGTCTGCGGCGCCACTGACCCGCACGCCGGTGTCGGTGGTCGGTCGACGGCGCTGGACGGTGGAGGGAGTGGCACGCTCGGCCAGCACCTCCTCGGCACCCTCCTCACCGCCCAGTAGCGCAACCAGGCGTTGCACCACATGACGAGGCGAAGCATGGTGCTCGCCGACAGCGGCGTACAGGGCGCTGACGTCGGGATAGCGCAGCTCTCGGGACACGGCCACCATCGACTCGGCAGAGACCAGCCGCTGCACCGGTAGCCCGACCCGGCGCAGTTCCTTGGCGATGGCGTTCTTGCCGGTCTCGATGGCCTCCTCGCGACGCTCCTTGGCATACCACTGCCTGATCTTGGCCCGGGCCCGGGGTGAGGCGACGAAGGAAAGCCAGTCCCGGCTGGGGCCGCCGCCCTCGGCCTTCGAGGTGAAGATCTCGACGACCTCGCCGTTTTCCAGCTGCCGCTCCAGAGCGACCAGCTGGCCATTGAGCCGGGCGCCGATGCAACGGTTACCGACCTCGGTGTGCACCGCGTAGGCGAAGTCGACCGGTGTTGAGCCGGTGGGCAGCGTGATGACCTCGCCCTTGGGCGTGAAGACGAAGATCTCCCGGGTGGCCAGGTCATAGCGCAGCGACTCGAGGAACTCACTGGGGTCGGCGGCCTCCCGCTGCCAGTCCAGTAGCTGGCGCATCCAGGCCATCTCGTCGATATCAACGGCCCCGTTATGGGTGCCGTTGTGAGTGCCGTGGGTCTCCTTGTACCGCCAGTGCGCGGCGATGCCGTACTCTGCGGTGCGGTGCATATCGCGGGTGCGGATCTGCACCTCCAGCGGTTTTCCGTCCGGTCCGATCACCGTGGTATGCAGCGACTGGTAGACCCCGAATCGGGGTTGCGCGACGTAGTCCTTGAATCGCCCCGGCATCGGCTGCCACACCGAGTGCACGACCCCGATCGCGGCGTAGCAGTCCCGTACGTCCTCGACCATGATCCGCACTCCGACCAGGTCGTGGATGTCATCGAAATCACGGCCGCGCACGATCATCTTCTGATAGATCGAGTAATAGTGCTTGGGCCTGCCCTCAACCGCGGCGGTAATCCGGGATCCGGTCAGCTGTTCAGAGACCTCGTCAACCACGGTCCGCAAATAAGTGTCGCGAGACGGCGCCCGGTTGGCCACAAGCCGTACAATCTCGTCGTATTTTTTGGGGTGCAGGATCGCGAAAGAAAGGTCCTCAAGCTCCCACTTGATCGTAGCCATGCCCAACCGGTGCGCCAGCGGGGCGAAAACCTCGAGGGTCTCCCTGGCTTTGCGCGCCTGCTGTTCCGGCGGCAGGAAGCGCATGGTGCGCATGTTGTGCAGCCGGTCGGCTAGTTTGATCACTAGAACGCGGGGATCGCGGGCCATCGCGATGACCATTTTGCGAATGGTCTCAGCCTCGGCGGCAGCGCCGAGCTTGACTTTGTCTAGCTTGGTGACGCCGTCGACGAGGTGTCCGACGACGTCACCGAAGTCCTCCGAGAGGCGGGCCAGCGAGTAGTCGGTGTCCTCCACAGTGTCGTGGAGCAGCGCGGCCACCAGCGTGGTGGTGTCCATCCCCAGCTCGGCGAGGATAGTCGAAACTGCCAACGGATGAGTGATGTAGGGATCGCCGGACTTGCGCTTCTGGTGTGCATGCTTGTCTGCCGCGACGTCATAGGCCCGCTGCAGGAGAGCGAGGTCGGCCTTGGGGTGCAACTCCCTGTGCACCGCGGCGAGTGGTTCAAGCACCTGCCTGACCGGGCCGGGCCGCTGCGCGGTGATCCGTCGCGCGAAGCGGGCCCGAACCCGCCGGGTCGCCGACGGAGGCCGCTGGGAACCGGTGGCTGCGTTGGAGTCAGTCGGCGCTGCATCGGCACGCTGCAGGTCCTGGCTCACACCGCACACTCCCGCCACGTGGTGACAAACAGTTCTTCAGCGTACCGCCCTCGGTGTCCCGCCAGTTCCGCAGTTGCCCAGGGTCAGACCGATAGCAGGACGTGCAGCGATCGACCAGCTAGCCGATCGCGGCCACCGAGCGACACGATCTCCAGCAGCACCGCGATCCCACCGACCGTGGCCCCGGCCCGCTCGACCAGCGCGCAGGTCGCTGCGGCTGTGCCCCCGGTGGCGAGTATGTCGTCGACCACCAAGGCCCGCTGACCGGATCGGAGGACACCGTCGGCCAGTTCCAGCGTAGCGACGCCGTACTCCAGGACGTAGCGCTCGCTGTCGCAGACCACCGGCAGTTTGCCGGGTTTGCGGACCCCGACCACGCCAGTGCCCAGTGCGTAGGCGGCCGCGGCGCCGAGCAGGAACCCGCGGGCCTCTACCCCGATCACCACGTCGACCCGTTGGGCGGGGGCGATCAACGCCTCCACCACCGCTCGGAACGCAGTAGCATCGGCGAAGACCGGCGCCAGGTCCCGGAACAGTACACCGGGCTGCGGGAAGTTGGGGACTTCGCGAATCAACGAGACGAGCAGGGCCGCCAGGTCGTCCAGGTCGGACCTGGTGCGCACCATAGATATTTTACCGACCCGAACTTCCATAGTCAGAGGACTCCGAGTTTCCCGACCTCCCAGAACTCTCCTGCGGTCGGTGCGTCTCGTAATCCCCTTTACCGGTAGCGCCCTGCCTGGTCCTCGCCTCTTTCCAGAACGGCGAATCAGACTTGGTTTGAGCGCCCTTCGGGGCCTCGGCACCCTGACGAGCTTGGATCTTCTTCTGGATCGGAATCGACTTGGGCACCTGAATCGGCACCGGAACCTGGACCGGCACTTTGACTGGCGACTGGACCGGCAACGAGACTGACGCGGGAATCACCTGCGACGGATCCCATGTCCCCGTCGTCCCGGTCGAGCCCGCCGTCGGCTGCTCCGGGTTCATCGCCGAGCAGGATCCATGATCAATCAGCTCCTGGGCGCACGCCGGTGTTGTGTGTGTGGACTCGCCGGCTGCGGGCTGGCTCGATGTGGAGTAGCTCTGGACGGCGCCGTCCGAGTCCGCGGAACCCTGCGCCAGGGAATCCGAAATGGGATGCCGATATGGTACTGGGTAAATGGTCTGCGCCGGGATCGATGGTGTTGGTGGCCGCGCCTTGGCAACCGGCGTGGCGGTCCCCACCTTAGCCGAAGGCGTACGGTCTGCCAGTGGACCGTTGGTCACTACACGCACCGGCACAGCGTTCTGATCGAGTTCAGGAAATGCCAGTACCGGCGATCTTTCACCCGGACTGAACATGCTGATCCCGGGCAATATCACCGCTAACGGCGGGCTGGACAAGCCTGCAGCCAATGCCAATGCCCCACCCATCACCGCAGCCAGCCGGACTGGCTTGCGGTTCGCCCAGCCGACGGGATCGCTCCGGTGACCTAGCGCTGATACCCCAGGTAGTGCGCGACCACTGCCGAGCAGCGTTGTCAGCTCGCGTCGCCCGCGTCGCTCCCAACCGGAGCCGACCGCACGGCCTGCCACGTCACGGATATGAGCAAGCAGGCTCCGTGCGTCAGATCGACTGACCGGGTCCTTCGCGAGACCACGCAGCACCAGCTCTCGTACCGGTTCGGGTACCACGTCTACCGGGGCGGCGCTGCGTTCATGCTTGATCGAGAGTTCGGCCACGTCGTCGGCGTAGAAGGGCGGCGCGCCGACGAGGCACTCGAAGAATGTGACCGTGGCCGCATACACGTCCCCGGCCGAGCTGGCCGGCCGATCACTCCACTGTTCGGGAGCTAGGTAAAAGGGCGTCGACCGGGCGAGTAGCCGACGACCGCTGGATGTCCAGAGTCCAAAGTCAACGAGCCGGACCCGGCCGGTAGAGGTGACGACCACATCCTCCGGCTTGACGTCGCCGTGCGCCAGCCCTGCCTCATGGCACGCGGCTAACGCAAGCAGCGAATCCTTGAGCACGACCAGCGCAGCCTCGATGCCGATCGCCCCGTGCGCCAGAAGCAGCGCACGCAATGCCGTGCCACTGACATGATCGCCGATGACGGCGACGCCATGCTCACACTCAACGTAGCGGTGGAGGCGGGCCACTCGGGCATCCCGAAGCCGTGCCAGCCGGGCGAACTCACATGCGAACCGAGCGCGGAACTCAGTGTCTGCGAGCAGCTCGGGAGACGCATAGGTGATCGCGAGCGATCGGCGGGTCATTCGGTGTCGGGCAATCACCCGGCGACCTACCGAGTCCTCACTTACCTCCCGGGGATGCACCACACCCGGAATGGACCACCCCGCCATCCCCGATCCTCCCTAGTCGCCGTTACGGTGCCGCCCCGTACCCCTCACTCCCCGGAGCGACATCCGGCGTCTGACTACAGAGCGTTCCCCGAAAGGGGCCTGGAGGCAAGGACTCGGGGCGACAAGGCACCACATTGGTGATGGAAAGTCGAAAAACGGCTTCAGTTCGTCACTCTGACATTACTGAGCGCAACGAAGGTCACGTTGCGTAGTTGAACGCGCTAACCACCGTTAGCGGCTGGAGGACCTGCCAGCCTTGCCGGACGGTCTGCTGTTCTTGCCTCCAGGGTGCCCGCGCCGCCGTCCCCCGGGCGCGGTCTTGCCGACCGAGGTAGGCACTCCCGCGGCGGTCAATGCGTCCCCGGCCGGGGTCGTGATGTCGGCGGCCGCCGACGCAGTCTCGCCCTCACGTTCAGGGTTAGCGGCGGCCTTGCGGGCAAGCTTCTCCCGGCGCGCAGCGACCCGTTCGGCTTGCTGCCGGTAGGCCGGCCTGCCCATGGTGAGGTCTACGACCAACGGGGTCGCCAGGAAGATCGAGGACATGGCGCCGGCCAGGATGCCTACCATCTGGACCAGAGCGAGGTCCTTGAGTGTCCCGACACCCAACAGACCCACACCGACCACCAGCAAGCTCAACACGGGCAGCACCGCGATCAAAGAGGTGTTGATCGAACGCATCAGAGTCTGGTTGACCGCGAGGTTTGCGGCCTCAGCGTAGGTTCGTCGAGTCAGCCCGAGAAGCCCGCGGGTATTCTCTTGAACCTTGTCGAACACGACGACGGTGTCGTACAGCGAGAAGCCGAGGATAGTGAGCAGACCGATGACCGAAGCCGGCGTCACCTCGAAGCCGATCAGCGAGTAGATCCCGGCGGTCACCAGCACGTCGTGCACCAGAGCTATCAGCGCTGCAAGCGCCATCCGGGGCTCGAAATACACCGCGAGGAACACAGTTACCAGGCCGAGGAACACCACCAGCGCGATCAGCGCCTGCCGGCTGATCTCACCGCCCCAGGTCGCGCTCACCGCGCTGTCACTGATCGCCTGCTCGCTGGGACGCCCGTCTTTGCCGAGCGGGTGCAGTTGGTCAAACAGTGCCCTTTTCAGGACGAATGACGTGTGGGTGTCCAGCGCCGCGGAGCGGATCAGGATGCTCGCCGCGGAACCGGTGCCGACGGTCTGCACCGACTCCGGAGGCTGGCCGACGGTGGCGGTGAAGACACGCTCGGCCTGCTGGGTACTGATCGCGCCGGTCGCCCCTTGGGCCGGCAGCTGTACCCGGGTACCGCCCTCGAAGTCGATGCCGAGGTTGAACCCCCGCAGCAGCATCGACGCGATGCAGACCGCGACGAGCAGACCGGATATCAGATACCAGATCCGCCGCCGCCCGACGATGTCCAATGCTCCGGTCCCGCTGTAGAGGCGCCCCAGCGTGCCCGCCATCTCAGGCCTCCTTTCCAGCGGTGACCAGGTCCGATCGGCCTTCGGCTCCGGCTCGCTGCGCGGCTCCGAGCCCGGACAGTCCGGGCTGGGACCACAGCCGGGACTGCGACGCCATCGCAACCAACGGGTGGGTGGCCAGGAAGACCACTACCAGGTCGAGCACCGTCGACATACCGAGGGTGAAGGCGAAACCCTTCACCTGCCCTACTGCCAGAACGTAGAGCACCGCGGCCGCCAGGAAGCTCACCGCGTCCGCGGACAGGATGGTGCGCCGGGCCCGAACCCAGGCCCGGGGCACCGCGGAGCGGAAGGTCCGGCCGTCACGCACCTCATCCTTCAGACGCTCGAAGAAGATCACAAACGAGTCCGCGGTGATGCCGATCGCGACGATGAAGCCGGCGACACCGGCCAGGTCCAGGGTGAAGCCGATCCACCGACCGAGCAACACCAGAGCGGCGTAGACGATCAGTCCGGACAACGCCAACGACAGGATCGTCAGCACCCCGAGCGCCCGGTAGTAGAACAGGCAGTAGACGAACACCACAGCCAGCCCAAGCACCCCGGCGAGCAGTCCCGCACCCAGCGAGGCCAAGCCCAGGGTGGCCGACACCGTCTCGGACTCCGAAGGCTGGAAGGACAGCGGCAGCGAACCATACTTGAGCACGTTGGCCAGGTTCTGGGCTTCAGCCTGGGTGAAGCTGCCGGTGATGCTCGTCGGTTGGCCGGGCGGGATCGCGCCGATGATCTGCGGCGCAGACACGACCTCACCATCCAGCGCGAATGCCGACTGCTTGCCCACGTTGTTCGCGGTGTACTGCGACCAGATGTCCTCGCCCTGGTGTTTGAACCTCAGCCGTACCTCGTAGCCCGTACCCTCCTGGTTCTGGCCGGCCGATGCGGTGGAGACCTGTTCACCGGACAGGAATGCGGGTCCTAGCAGGTACTTAGCGGTACGGTCCTGTTTACAAGTGATCAGCGGCAGGTTCGGGTCGTCGTTGCCACGCAACGGATTGGCGGCCGCGCAGTTCAGTGCGGCCAGCGCCTGCTGCTGCATCGCCGGGTCCTGACTCTGCAGCCGCGCTCGCGCCTGGCGGATCTGCTCTGCCACCTGTGGGTCGGCGGAATCCGCCGGGGCCTGGCCGACCGGCGCAGGGGCACTGGTGGAAGGCGCCGGTGGCGCACCAGGCGCCGGGGGCGCGGGAGATGGCGTCGGCTCGCCCGACGGCGGCGGCTGCACCTGCTGCGGGTGGACCGGCTGCGGCGGTACCGGCGTCGGCGCGACACCTGAAGCAGGCGGTTGCTGGGACGCGGGCGGTGCCTTGGGCGTGCTACTGCCGGGTGGCTGGGCGCCTGGAACCGGCGCGGGCACCTCTGCGATCACCGTCCGGAAGTAGAGCTTGGCGGTCTGGCCGAGGGTGCGAGCCTGATCGCCGTTCTCGCCCGGAACCGTAATGATCAAGTTGGTACCGTCGAGCACAACCTCGGCGCCGGTCACGCCGATGCCGTTGACCCGTTGCTCGATGATCTGGCGAGCTTGATCGAGGGATTCCCGTGGAGGTGGCCGACCATCGACAGTCCGGGCGGTGAGCGTCACCCGGGTGCCGCCTTGCAGATCGATGCCCAGCTTTGGGGTTGCATCCCGACCGCCAGTGAAGAAAACCAGCGAGTAGAGGAAGGCAACGATCCCAGCGAAGATCGCCAGGTTGCGCCACGGGCGGAAGCGCCCGGCCGGTGGTGCCACGTGGGTGATTCTCCTCATTAACGGCTCAGCGTCGTTCAAGTTTCAGTGCGCCAGCACCGTGATCGACGCGCGCACTGGGGATCGGATGCGGGAGCGTACCGCCCCGCACCAAGTCAGTCAGGAGTTGTCGGCGCGAGCGCTGCCGTCGACGGGTGCTGCCGGCGGCGTGCTGGCCCCGTCCTCTGTAGTGATCTTTTCTCGGATAGCAGCGCGCAACCACCTCGTATGGACTCCTGGAGCGATCTCCAGGTCGATCATGGTGTCGTCCGCGCTTCCTACGACGGTTGCGTGCAGACCGGAGGTCGTCACCACCCGGTCGCCGTTGACCAGCGACTTCTGTAGCCGTTGCGCGTCGGCTATCGCTCGCTTCTGCCGACGAGAGTTCAGCATCAGCAGCGCGGCGAGTACGGCGAGGAGCAGCAGCGGTAGGAACTGGGAGTTCATGGTTCTCCGATCACCATCAGCCTTGCGCCACCGAGTGTGCCAGGTCGCGCTCCAGGCAGGTTCGCAGCGTCTGTGGAACCCTGGCAGGCGTTCCTCCGCGCGGCGGTCGCCGGCTGACAACCTGGACACGACACTGCTCCGGATGGCGCAGCAGCCACGGCCATTCGGACTAACCGGCGCGTCCTTCGTCGCCCGACGCGGACCTGTGGGCGCTGCGACCGAACCAGGTCTCTCAGGTTCCCAAGAGACAAAGACCGATTCCCTAGGGTTCCGCCAGCAGCCCCCCATGGAATTTGCCGCAGCGGATTGCGGCCCCAGCCCGTGGACCACGGCGCCAGAGAAAGGACGGACGCGTTGCCGTCGCACCGCTACTCGAGACCTCGATACAGACCGAGCGCCCACGCCCGGGACACGCGCACGTCGGGTCCCCACTTCCTGGTATCCGATGGCGCTGCCGCTACCGGTGCGACGTTGGTGTCCGTCGGGGCGCCGACAGCCACGATGGCCCGATCCATGCCACAGATGAGCCCAGCGGTCAAACCGGGCGCCGGCTTCGCCGACACCCTGTTGCGCCGCACCGAAGCGGATGAGCAAGCCTTTGTCCTCCAGTACGTTCAGCCAGGCCTGGTAGGGCTCATCGACGGAACGCTGTCGACGCTGGCGCCCATCTTCGCTGTGGCCTTGCTGTCAAGTTCGCACGCTGCCCTGCTGGTCGGGCTCGCTACCGCCCTGGGCGCCGGCATCAGTATGGGTTTGTCCGAGGCGCTCTCCGATGACGGCGGCCAGACCGGTCGAGGCTCATCCACCACCCGAGGCGCGATCACCGGAGTGATGACCACTGTGGGTGGGGTCTTCCACGCCCTACCGTTCTTGATCTCTGACCGGGCGATCGCCCTGGTGTTCGCAGCCATCGTGGTCGCCATCGAGCTCGGTGTGATCGCGCTCATCCGCAAGCGCTACCTCGAGGTCTCACTTCGCTGCTCGCTCATCCAGGTCGTTTTCGGCGGCGTTCTCATCGTCGGCGTCGGGTTATGGCTGGGCGGCCTCTGACTCTCACTCGTCGAACAGCGTCGGTATGGGCTCCGCGAGAGCATCGGCGGGCGGATCCAGCTGTAAGTGCCGCCACGCGGCCGCGGTGGCCACCCGGCCACGCGGAGTGCGGGCGAGCATGCCGGCCCGGACCAGGAAAGGCTCGCACACCTCCTCGACGGTGGCCGGCTCCTCACCGACCGCAACGGCGATGGTGGACACCCCGACCGGTCCACCGCCGAAGGTGCGCACCAGCGCAGTGAGCACAGCGCGGTCCAGCCGGTCCAGGCCGAGCTGGTCGACGTCGTAGACGGCGAGCCCGGCGCGGGCTACCTCAAGGGTGATCGCACCATCGGCTCGGACCTCGGCATAGTCCCGAACCCGGCGCAGCAGGCGATTGGCGATCCGGGGCGTGCCCCGGGAACGGGCGGCGATCTCAGTGCCGCCATCGGGGCGTAGGTCCACGCCCAGGATGCCAGCCGAGCGGTGCAGCACCAGCTCGAGCTCGTGAGGCTCGTAGAATTCCATATGCGCGGTGAACCCAAACCGGTCGCGCAACGGGCTGGTCAGTGCGCCGGACCGGGTGGTGGCGCCGACCAGGGTGAACGGTGCGATCTCCAATGGAATGGAGGTGGCGCCGGGACCCTTTCCTACCATCACGTCGACCCGGAAGTCCTCCATCGCGAGGTAGAGCATCTCCTCGGCAGGTCGAGCCACCCGGTGGATCTCGTCGATGAACAGCACGTCGCCCTCGACGAGGTTGGACAACATCGCTGCGAGATCTCCGGCGCGCTCCAGGGCCGGTCCGGAGGTTACCCGGATCGCCGCACCCAGCTCCGCGGCGATGATCATCGCGAGGCTCGTCTTGCCCAACCCCGGCGGGCCCGACAGCAGCACGTGGTCCGGTGCGGCGCCACGCCGCCGCGCGCCCTCCAGCACCAACTCCAGTTGCTCGCGCACCCGGGCCTGCCCGATGAAATCCGGTAGCCGGCGTGGCCGCAGGGTGGTCTCCAGCTCGACGTCAGCCGGGTCCGCCACTGCCGAGACCGGCCGCGGGATGGTCACCGGTTCCGTCCCAGCCGGGTTAGTACGCTGCGCAGCACCTCGGAGGTGTCGGCGGGCTCGGTTTCGGTTTCGGCGAGTACCGCATCCACAGCCTGCTCGGCGTGCCGGGCCGCGAATCCGAGCCCGACCAGTGCTTCGGTCACCTGGGTCCGCACCGCGCCAGTGCCTCGGGTAGCCGGTCCCGAGGCGGTGGGCGCGAGCACGCCTACCCTATCTCGCAGCTCCACGACCAGCCGTTCGGCGCCTTTGCGCCCGATGCCCGGTACCCGGGTGAGCATCGCGAGATCGCCTTCGCCGAGCGCGGTGCGCAGCGTGTCCGGCTCAAGTACAGCGAGCATCGCCAGCGCCAGCCGTGGCCCCACCCCTGAGACGGTCTGCAGCAGCACGAACAACTCCCGTGCCGCGGCATCGGCGAAGCCATACAACGTCAGCGAGTCCTCGCGCACCACCAGCGACGTGGCGAACCGGGTCTGTTCGCCACGTCGCAAGGTGGCCAGGGTGGCTGGAACCGCATGCACCGCCAAGCCAACACCGCCGCCGACCTCGACGACGGCGTGGTCCAACTCGACGGAGAGCACCTGCCCGCGCACCGAGGAGATCACCGCGCCGCCCCCGACCGGCGGGCCGCGGCGAGCAGCTTCGCCCGGTGGACTTCAGCTAACCGCGCCGACTCGACTCGCGCTTGCGCGAGGCGCTGTGTCATCGGCGCCCGCCAGAGATGGCAGATCGCTAGCGCCAGGGCATCCGCGGCGTCGGCCGGCCGCGGCTTGGCGGGTAGCGCGAGCAATCGAGTGATCATGATGGTGACCTGTTCTTTACCCGCCCGGCCAGACCCCGTGACGGCGGCTTTGACCTCGCTGGGGGTGTGGAAGGCGACCGGCAGCCCGCGGCGAGCCGCGATCAATGCCACGACTCCGCCGACCTGCGCGGTGCCCATCGCAGTGCGCACGTTGTGCTGGCTGAACACGCGCTCCACCGCAACCACGTCGGGGCGGTACTCGACCACCCAACGCTCCACCACGTCGGCCACCGCGAGCAGCCGCGCCCCGAGATCCATCTCCGGTGAGGTACGCACGACATCGACGGCCACGCAGCTCACCGCCCGCCCCGAGCTGCCATCGACCACCCCCAGCCCACAGCGGGTGAGCCCCGGATCCACACCCAGAACCCGCACCCACGCCTCCCGAACACCGAACGAACACCCGTTCGAACCCTAGCCGGAAGATCGCTGGCCGCGCTCCCGACACACCGCTCCAGTCAGCCGACCTCGGCGAGGACATCGTCGGAGACGTCGAAGTTGGCGTAGACGTTCTGAACGTCGTCGCAGTCCTCCAGTACGTCGATCAGCTTGAACACCTTGCGTGCGGTGTCGGCGTCCAATGCCGTGCTCGCCGAGGGCAGAAAACTCGCGTCGGCGGAGTCGTAGTCGATGCTGGCGTGCTGCAGTGCGGTGCGCACCGCGATGAGGTCGGTCGCCTCGGAAACCACCTCGAAGGACTCGCCCAGATCGTTGACCTCCTCGGCGCCGGCATCGAGCACCGCGGCCAGTACGTCGTCCTCCGAGATGCCTTGCTGGTGGGGCACGAGCACCAGGCCCTTGCGGCTGAACAGGAACGATACTGACCCGGGATCGGCCATCGTGCCGCCGTTGCGGGTCATCGCGGTGCGGACTTCGGATGCCGCCCGGTTGCGATTGTCGGTGAGGCATTCGACGAGCAGGGCCACCCCGCCCGGCCCGTACCCCTCATACATGATTGTCTGGTAGTCGGACCCACCCGCATCAACACCGGAGCCACGTTTGACCGCACGCTCGATGTTGTCGGTGGGCACTGAGGTCTTGCGGGCCTTCTGAATCGCGTCAAATAGGGTCGGGTTGCCGTCTGGGTCACCACCACCGGTCCGCGCCGCCACCTCAATATTCTTGATCAGCTTCGCGAAGATCTTACCCCGTTTGGCGTCGACCACGGCCTTCTTGTGCTTGGTAGTCGCCCACTTTGAATGGCCGCTCATGCCTGCCCATGCTCCTCTAGTTCGCGTGCCAGTCTCACCTGCATATCCTCGCACTCACTTGAACCCCCCTGGACTCTTGGACCATCTCGCAGAAGAGCTGATGCACGCGCCGGTCGCCGGTCAGCTCCGGGTGAAAGGAGGTGGCCAGCACGGGCCCTTGCCGAATCGCCACGATCCTACCGGCGGCGCTACCGGCTGCTGGCACCTCGGGCACCCTGGCCAGCACCTCGACACCGGAACCCGCCTGCTCCACCCACGGGGCGCGGATGAACACCGCCCGGACGGGGCCACCGCTTACACCGACAAAGTTAAGGTCGGCCTCGAAGGACGCGACCTGGCGACCGAAAGCGTTGCGGCGCACCACGACGTCCAGCACCGGTAGTTGCCGCTGGTCAGGCCTGCCATCGAGGATCTCCCGACTCAGCAGGATCATCCCCGCGCACGAGCCGTAGGCGGGCATGCCTTCGATCAGCCGAGCCCGCAAAGGCTCGATCAGGTCGAATGTGACCAGGAGCCGAGCCATGGTCGTCGATTCGCCGCCAGGCAAGATGAGTGCGTCGACCTCGGCGAGCTCCTCGCGACGCCGCACCAGCGTGCTGCACATTCCACAACCGGCGAGTGCGAGCTGGTGTTCCCGTACGTCACCCTGCAGGGCGAGGATCCCCACGACCGGACTGTTCTCGGACACACGACTCTCGGACACACGACCAGGGTAGGCCGGTGTTCAGCCGAGCCCGCGCGCCTGTTGAGCTCATCCCCGCGCCGTTTCACCGAGCGCAGTGAGGCGCTCTCCGGGACGAGGGGCAGTCCCGGAGAGCGCCTATATCTTCTGCGGACTTGAACAGACCCGTGATGGCCTGGCGCCGAGCTGACTCAGTCCACTCCACCGGCCTTGGTGGCAGGACGATCAGGCCCCGCCCCTTCCTGTCCCCTCTTCGCGTCCCCCGCCTCGATGTTGCTCGGTGGGTTCTCAGCAGTGGCCGGATCAGGCTCCTGGTTGCCCGCGCCGGAATCCGTCTGGTCGTGAAGTTTGCCCACGTCCTCTTGAGACATCTGCGCTCCTGTCGATGGGGATCGGAACAATCATGGAGTACCCCTCCGGCCAGATGGTAAACCTACATCCCCCCAAGATCATCCCCAACTGGATGGCTCAACCCGTTCGCGGCGTCGTCTTTTCCTATGGGAAGCCCTGGTTCGAGGAACCAGGGGCTGGTGTAGGCGATCGCGTGGTTGTTCGCCGGATGATCGGGTGGCCCTTGGGTATTGTTGCTGGTGTCTGGGTCAGCCAGGCGTAGCACCGTCCAGCGGCCATCCTCGACGTTCATCGGCACCGTGAAACGGGCGACCTCACCGCAGCGCATCTCGACCACGTCGGCCACTGCGGGCGTCGACGTGCCCGGGCGCAGCACCTGTACCTGTAGCGTGCGGCCGGCCCAGGATGGGCTGCCGTCGACGTCGAGGATGAACTCGACGGGTCCCTGACGGTGCTGCAACACCGAGCCCATTCGCATGCCACCGGCGGTGGCGTCGACCCGCAGCCCGGCGACCCGGGTGGCGAAGAACCGACGGGCTCGCAATGCCTCGGCGACGCCAGCCCGGCTGTGCTCGACCACCCAGAGTCCAGCGCGTCCGGTTCCGGGCTGCAAACCCCAGTTGGCGGTGTGCTCGTCGCTGACTCCGAGCAGTCCGGTGCGCCAGCCGGCATTGAGGCAGTCCACCAAGGGAGAGGTGCCACCCGCCGCGACACCCACGAACAGGTAGTCGTCGGCGCGATTGAACATCTCCAGGCTGACCATCTGCTCGGCGGCTGCGGCCGCGTAGCGAAAGCCGGCGAATCGGCCGTCCTCCCGGCCCGGATGGTTGAAGCCGGCTAGCCCCGCGGCGGGAAGGCCGTTGCGCCCGCCGGCCTGGGTCAACCATGCGTACAGCTCGCCCATCCCCTGCTGGGTCGCGACGTCGGTGAAGTCATCGGTGAACCATGCGTTGACGTGTCCCACCCGTGGATGGGACCACTCGAAGCCGCGAATCGCGGTGAACTCCCCGGGCCGGTCATGGGCATCGGCGAGCTCCGCCGTGCGGCGCCAGCCAGCCCGGTCCAACCCGATCCACGGCGTGCCGCCCAGGCCGGTACCCTCCATCGCTGCGCCGCGCACGGCGTGGTCGGTCAGCGCTGCGACGTCCAGGCCGGCGTCGCGCATCGAGGGGAACGCCTCGGCCGGGTCGCCGGCACCGTCGGAGAGCAGTGTGTGATTGTGCAGGTCGGCATGCACCAGCAGGGTTCCGCGGGTGATCCGGGACAGGCGCGCAGCCCCACCGTCGGGTCCCGGGGTACGCAGCCGCGCGCCTGCGGCGGCGGACAGCAGCAGCGCCTCGGCCTCGACGAACCCCTCGCCGGTGGTCACCAGCCGCGCTGAGCCAGCCGCTGCCCGTCCGGCAGGTCGCTGAGGTTGATCCCCACCATCGGTTCGCCTAACCCTCGGGACACCTTCGCCACCATCTCCGCGTCGTCGTGGAACGTGGTCGCCTTGACGATCGCCTCCGCTCGCTTGGCGGGGTCGCCCGATTTGAAGATGCCTGAGCCGACGAATAACCCCTCGGCGCCGAGCTGCATCATCATCGCCGCGTCGGCGGGGGTGGCGATACCCCCTGCGGTGAACAGCACCACAGGCAGGGAGCCGGTCGCTGCAACCTCGCGGACCAGCTCCAGTGGAGCCGCTAGCTCCTTGGCCGCCGCAGGCACCTCCTCGGGTGGCATCGTGGCCAGGGAGCGGATCGCGGCGCGAATCGAGCGCATGTGCCGGGTTGCCTCGACGACGTTGCCGGTCCCGGCTTCACCTTTGGACCGGATCATGGCCGCACCTTCGGAAATCCTGCGCAGTGCCTCCCCGAGATTGGTGGCGCCACACACGAAAGGCACGGTGAAGGCAAACTTGTCGATGTGGTGAGCCTCATCGGCCGGGGTCAGCACCTCCGACTCGTCGATGTAGTCCACTGCTATCGCCTGCAGCACCTGTGCTTCGACGAAGTGGCCGATGCGGGCTTTGGCCATCACCGGGATGGACACCACGTCCATGATCTTGGCAATCATGTCCGGATCGCTCATCCGCGCCACCCCGCCCTGCGCGCGGATGTCGGCGGGAACACGCTCCAGCGCCATCACGGCCACCGCGCCGGCGTCCTCGGCGATCCTGGCCTGCTCCGGCGTGACCACGTCCATGATCACACCGCCTTTCAGCATCTCGGCCATCCCACGCTTGACCCGTGCGGTGCCGATCTGGCGCTCGATGTTGCTGTTCTCGGCGGGCACAGTAGTCGCTCCTCAAGCAGCGGATTCACAATGCGGTACCCGATCGTACGTCGGGGTGCCTGGCGACGTCGCGGGTGAAGGCCCGCTAGGGGTTGCCACGACTGCTGCGCCGGTGTGAGATCGACCACAGGGTCCGCACAGCTGAGGGTGGGGTTCCATGGGCACAAGAGGCAACGCTGACCGTGCTGATTCCGCCGTACCGGCGCAGGACCCGGCCCGGATCCGCAATGTGGCTCTGGTCGGCCCCTCCGGGGCGGGCAAGACGACCCTGGCGGAGGCGCTACTGGCGGCCACCGGCGTCATCAGCCGCGCGGGCACTATCGCCGATGGCACCACAGTGTGCGACCACGACCCCGCCGCGGTACGCCAGCAACGATCGGTGACGCTGGCCATCGCGCCACTGCAACACTCCGACATCAAGGTCAATCTTGTGGATACTCCCGGCTACGCCGACTTCGTGGGCGAGCTGAGGGCCGGGCTGCGGGCGGCGGACGCGGCGCTGTTCGTGATCTCCTCCGGGGACGGGGTCGACCCTGCCACCGTCGCGTTGTGGCAGGAGTGCGCCGAGATCGCGATGCCTCGGATGGTGGTGGTGAGCCGGCTGGACCACCCGCGGGCCGACCTCGACGGGGTGACCGCTGCCTGCCGGGCCGCCTTCGGTGGCGAGGTGCTGCCGCTGTACCTGCCGGTGCGCAATGGAGCGGGCGTGGTGACCGGCCTGGTGGGACTGCTGTCTCAGCGACTGTTCGACTACCGCGACGGATACCCGCCAGCTGAGGGGGAGCCAAGCGCCGCGGACCCCGACGAGGTCGGTGTGGCGCGTAACGAGCTCATCGAGGGGATCATCGCCGAGAGCGAGGACGAATCCCTCATGGAACGCTATCTCGACGGTGAGGATCTCGACGTCGACTCGCTGATCGACGACTTGGAGACCGCGGTCAACCGGGGCTCGTTCCATCCCGTGATTCCGGCCTGCGCCAGCAGCGGGCTGGGGCTCGCCGAGCTCCTCGAGGTGCTCACTGGCGCCTTCCCCGCCCCGAGTAAGAACACTCCTCCCCCGGTGACCCGTCCCGACGGGTCAGCTCACCCCGCGGTGGCCGTCGATCCGGCCGCACCGCTTGTCGCGGAGGTGGTACGCACCACGGTGGACCCCTACCAGGGCCGGGTATCGCTGGTGCGGGTGTTCTCCGGAACGCTGCATCCGGATCGTCCGGTGCATGTTTCCGGCCACGGGCTGGCCGACCGCGGGCATGCCGACCATGACGTCGACGAGCGGGTGGCGCACGTCTACACCCCGCTGGGCGGCACGCTCAGTGAAGTACCGCACTGCGTGGCCGGTGACCTCTGCGCGGTAACCAAGGTGGTCTCCGCCGAGACCGGGGACACCCTGTCCTCGCCCAACGATCCAGTGTTGGTGACACCGTGGACGATGCCGGAACCGTTGCTGCCGGTGGCCGTCGTGGGCCGCAGCCGCAGCGACGAGGATGCGCTGGCCCGCGGGCTGGGCCGGCTGGTGGCCGCGGACCCGACACTGCGGTTGGAACGCAACGCTGAAACCCACCAGATGGTGCTGTGGTGCATGGGCGAGGCGCACGCTGACGTTGTGCTGTCCCGGCTGCGCGCCGCAGGTGCCGACGTAGACATCGAGCCGGTCGCGGTGCCGCTGCGAGAGACCTTCGCCGGCTCGTCCAAGGGGCACGGGCGGCACGTCAAGCAGTCTGGCGGGCACGGCCAGTACGCGGTATGCAACGTCGAGGTGGAGCCGCTGCCGTGTGGGGGCGGGTTCGAGTTCGTGGACAAGGTGGTCGGTGGCGCCGTCCCGCACCAGTTCATCCCGAGTGTGGAGAAGGGCGTCCGGGCGCAGATGGAACGCGGTCTCGGCAGTGGTTTCCCGCTGGTGGACATCCGGGTCACGCTCATCGACGGCAAAGCGCACAGCGTGGACTCCTCTGACGCGGCCTTCCAGACCGCGGGATCGCTGGCGCTCAAGGACGCCGCGGAGAAGGGCACCGTGGTCACGCTGGAGCCGCTGGACGACGTGGAGGTGCGGATGCCCGACGACCATTTGGGCACCGTGCTGGGCGATCTTTCCAGCCGGCGAGGTCGAGTGCTGGGCACCGAGGCCGACCAGGCCGGCCGAATGCTGGTCCGTGCCGAGGTGCCAGCGGCCGAGCTGGTCCGCTACGCCGTCGACCTACGCGGGTTGACATCGGGGACCGCTGTGTTCAGCCGACGTTTCTCCCGCTACGCGCCGGCGCCGTCCAGCTCTAGTCCATAACCCGCCAGCGGGGGTTCAGCGATCTCGAAATAGCGGGGCAGCGCCGCGGTACCGGCCAGCCGCAGCCAGCGCACCATCCGGTGCGACCGCAGCGCGAGAGTGTCGCGAACCGCGTCGTTATAGACCCGGCGAGCGATCACCGCCCGCTGCTCCGCGTCGGCCAGCCGGCCCGCGCAGGCAGATTCCAGGCCACCGCGGTCCAGCGCCGCCAACACCCGACCCAGCTCGTTCTCGACGTCCTCGCGGACTGCCACACCGGCGCGGTGAGCCCAACGCCCGGCCGTCCGCATGGCCGGATCCAATCCAGCCAGTAGTGCCGCGTCGGCTGCACCACGCAGCGCGGCACTCCCCCCATCCATCCCCATGGCATCCACCCCCATGACCGCGCGGGCTCGGCTACCCAACGCGGCGTCCAGGGCGGCCCATGCCGCGTCAGTCCGCACATGCAACCGGTCCAACCGGGTGGCCGCGCGCATCGCGCCCACCGCTCCGGCCGCGGCAACCAGAACCGCGGCGGTCACCGCTACCCGCGCGACTCGCACCGCGCGACCCTAGCCACGTCGGTACCGGCTGGCCCCAGCGCCCGGTCCGGAAGTGAGCCGGCGCGGGTCGGCGGCCACCGCTGTCTCGTAGACCTGCAGGACCCGGCGCGCCACCACCGGCCAGTCCCACATCGCCGCCCGACGGCGGCCGGCAGCGGCCAACGCCGCGCGCCTTTCAGGATCGTCAAGCAGATCATCGAGCGCAGTGGCCAACGCGGCCGGTGATCCGGCCGGGACCAACACGCCCGCCTGCCCACCGTCGAGTACGAGGCGGAAGGCATCGAGGTCGCTGGCCACCACGGGGGTGCCGGCGGCCATCGCCTCGCTAAGCACGATGCCGAAGCTCTCACCGCCGAGAGCAGGCACGCACAGCACGTCCACGCTGGCGAGCACCGCGGCCTTGCCCTCGTCGCCCAACGCAGGCAATACCCGGATCCGGGACGCCAGCGCCGGTCCGGCAGCACTGAGTAGCGCTGCGGTGTCCCCGCGGCCAACTACCAGCAGGCGCAGGTCCGGCTGCGTTCGGGCCACTGCGCGCAGGGCCGCCAGCAGCACCGGCATGCCCTTGCGCGTCTCGCCGAAGCGGCCCACGAAGCCCACCGTGCCGCCTATCCGTGGGTAGCCGGGGAGCGGTTGAGCTCTGGTGAAGTGCGACACGTCAACCCCGTTGGGGATCTCCACGGCGTCCCCACCGAGGTATTCCACCTGCACCCGTCGGGCCAGCGGGGAGACCGCGATCCGGGCAGTGATCTTCTCCATCGTGGGCTGCAGCAAACCGTGCGCCGCCGCCAGCGCCCAGGATCGCGCGGTGGCGCAGTGGAAGGTCGCCACGACGGGCCGGTCGGCAAGTGCCAGGGCGATCAACGACAGGCTCGGCGCGGAGGGCTCGTGCAAGTGCAGCACGTCGAAGTCGTGGTCGTGCAGCCAATGCCGGGCGCGGTTGAGCGCAACCGGACCGAATGCCAGCGGGGCGACCGATCCATTGTAGGGCACCCCCACGGCGCGACCTGCGGAGGTGACGAACTCGGGCAACGGACTGCCGGTAGTGGCCGGGGCAAGCACCTCCACCTGATGGCCGAGATCGCGCAGACCCGTGGACAACCCCAGCACGTGCGCCTGCACGCCGCCCGGTAAGCCGATGGAGTACGGGCACACCATCCCGATCCGCAATCAAGACCCCTAACCCGCGTCGCGCAGCGGTGTGACGGGCACATCATCGATCCACAACGGCTGCAGCATGTGCCAATCCTGCGGGTGCGCCGCGATGTCCGTGGCGAAGCAGTCCGCCACCGCCTGGGTGGCCTGCATCACCGCCGACCGGTTCGGCACGGACACCGGTGGGTGAAAACGAATCCCCCAACCATCCGCGGTGAACCAGCAGCCGACGACCAACAACGTGGCACCGGTAGCCGCGGCCAGCCGAGCTGGTCCTAGCGGCATCCGAGCGGTGGCACCGAAGAACTCCACGGCCATCCCGCCACCCGTTAGGTCCCGATCGGCGAGCAGGCACACCACTCCGCCAGCATCCAGCCGGTGTATCAGGCGGCGGGCCGGACTCCCGGCCCCGGTCAGCGGGACGATATCGAAGCCCAGCGACGCGCGATAGGCGACAAAGCGCTGGTAGAGCGCCTCGGGCGCCAACCGCTCGACAACTGTGCTGAATGCTCCGTGCTGCCCAACTAACCACAACCCGGCCATATCCCAATTGCCGCTGTGCGGCAGCGATATCACCACCCCCCGGCCTCTGGCCAGCGCGTCGTTCAGGTACTCGACATCCTCCACCGCGCCGTCCACCTGGCCCACCAACGCGGCGTGGTCGGCCCACGGCAACGTGAAGACCTCCTGCCAGTACCGAGCGTAGGAGCGCAGCCCGTCGCGGACCAGCCCGTCGAGCCCCGACGCAGTGGTGTCGGGCACCACTCGGGCCAGGTTTCGACGCAGCTGGCGGGCCCCAGGGCCGTCTTGATGCGCGACCAAATCGGCACCGGCTCGGAACGTCCGAGTGGCCAGATCCCCAGGCGCAAAGCGGAGCAGCCGCCATCCGGCCGCGTACCCAAGGTCAGCGAGCCTGCTCACCTGGCATCACTACCCGAGGCCGAGGCGCTGCGCCACACGGCAACCATCCGTTGGGCCACCGTCACCAGCTGCAACCCGGCAAGCAACCACAGCGCGACATCAAGTGCGTAGGGCACGCCGAAGCCGGTCAGGCCGGCTCCCAGCAGAGTGATGATGTAGCGCTCAGCGCGCTCAGCCATCCCACCGTCCGCGGTAAGACCGCTGGCTGCGGCCCGGGCCTTGATGTAGGAGATGACCTGGGCACTCACCAGGCACAACAGCGCGGCCGCGGCCAGCAGCCGGTCGTTGACGACCACGAAGCACCACCAGGTCAGCCCCGCGAACAGCGCACCGTCGGCGATCCGATCGCACGTGGCGTCCAGCACGGTTCCCCACGGAGTGCCGGATCCGCGGGCCCTGGCGACCGCCCCGTCGAGCACGTCGAGCAGCACGAACACCGTCACCGCGATGGTGCCGGCCACCAGCTGACCGCGAGGGAAGAACCACAGTGACGAGGCCACCGTCCCGATCGTCCCGGTGAGCGTTATGGCGTCAGGCCCGATCCCTGCGCGGACCAACCACCCACCCACCGGATCCACCAACCGGGAGATCGAGGCGCGAGCGAAGATGTTGAGCATCGCGAGAGCTATTCGGGAACAGGCAGGGTATGAGCGGGATCGGGGCGGGCCACCGGTCCCAGCAACAGGAGCATGCTCGCGTTCAGGACAGCTCTTTCCATGCGTTCACCAGCATCGTGTGGGTCTCGGCGAGCAGCTGCGGCAGCACCTTCGTACCGGCGACGACCGGCATGAAATTCGCGTCCCCACCCCACCGGGGCACCACGTGCTGGTGCAGGTGTGCAGCGATGCCAGCGCCACCGACGGAGCCCTGGTTGATACCGATGTTGAAACCGTGCGGGGCGGCCGCGCGCCGGCAGGCGAGCATGGCCCGCTGGGTGAAGGTGGCCAGCTCAGTGGCCTCCTGGATAGTCAGGTCCGGGTAATCGGCGACATGCCGGTAGGGCACAACCATCAGGTGGCCTGGGTTGTATGGATAGAGGTTGAGCACCGCATACACCGTGGCACCCCGGGCGATTACCAGACCCTCGGCATCCGCCATGGTGCTAATCCGGCAGAACGGGCATGGTGCTGCGCCGGCTTCAGGTCCAGACTCGCCCCCCCGCTTGATGTAAGCCATCCGGTGTGGCGTCCACAGCCGCTGTAAGGCGTCCGGCGCTCCGACCCCATCCTGAGCCTCGGCGGTCATCATGCCGCCTACTCTCCTACCGGCAGCTCTGCGGCGCTCGGCGAGCGGTTCTCGCGTCGCACCACCCAACCGGTGATGGCACCGACCGCGTCTTCGACTCCGACGCCGTTGATCTGGGTGCCGTCGCGGAACCGGAAGGACACCGCGCCGGCCTCGACGTCCTTGCTCCCGGCGAGCAGCAAGAAGGGCACCTTCTGCGTGGTGTGGGTCCGGATCTTCTTCTGCATCCGCTCGTCGGAGGCATCCACCTCCACCCGGATCCCCCGGGCTCGCAACGCTTTGGCGACCTGCTGCAGGTGCTCGACGTGCTCGCCGGCGATCGGGATCCCGACCACCTGCACCGGCGCCAGCCAGGCTGGGAACGCGCCCGCGTAGTGCTCGGTGAGCACACCGAAGAACCGCTCGATCGACCCGAACAGCGCCCGGTGGATCATCACTGGCCGCTGCCGGGATCCGTCAGCCTCGGTGTAGGTCATGTCGAAACGCTCCGGCAGCATCATGTCCACCTGGATGGTCGACAGCTGCCAGCTACGGCCGATCGCGTCGCGTGCCTGCACCGAAATCTTGGGCGCGTAGAAGGCCGCGCCGCCGGGATCGAGCACCAACTCCAGACCCGAGGCCTCTGCCGCCCTCCGCAGCGCCTCGGTGGCTTCCGCCCACTCCTCGTCGCTGCCGATGGACTTCTCGGGGTCCCGGGTGGACAGCTCTAGGTAGAACTCGTCGAGGCCGTAGTCGCGCAGCAGGTCGAGCACGAACCCGAGCAGGCTCTGGATCTCATCCTGCAGCTGGTCGCGGGTGCAGTAGATGTGCGCATCGTCTTGCGTGAAACCACGGGCCCGGGCCAGACCGTGCACGACCCCGGACTTCTCGTAGCGGTACACCGAACCGAACTCGAATAGCCGCAGCGGCAGCTCCCGGTACGACCGGCCTCGGGAGGAAAAGATCAGGTTGTGCATCGGGCAGTTCATCGGCTTGAGGTAATAGTCCTGCCCGGGCTTGCGGACCGTCCCATCCGGCGCCAGCTCGGCATCGAGATGCATACCTGGATACATCCCCTCCGCGTACCATTGCAGGTGACCCGACTTCTCGAAGAGCTGCGCCTTGGTGATGTGCGGCGAGTAGACGAACTCGTAGCCCGCCTCCTCGTGCCGGCGGCGGGAGTAGTCCTCCATCACCCGGCGCACCGTGCCGCCGCGCGGGTGGAACACCACCAGCCCAGATCCGATCTCGTCGGGGAAGCTGAACAGGTCCAGCTCGGCACCGAGCTTGCGGTGGTCTCGGCGCTGAGCCTCGGCGAGTAGCTCCAGATGCCGTTCCAGTGCCTCGGTCGATTCCCACGCGGTGCCGTAGATCCGCTGCAGCTGCGGGTTGCGCTCGCTGCCCCGCCAGTAGGCGGCCGCGGTTCGCATCAGCCTAAACGCCGGGATGTGTCTCGTCGTGGGCACATGAGGTCCGCGGCATAAGTCGCCCCAGACGGTCTCACCGGTGTGCGGGTGGACGTTGTCATAGACGGTCAGCTCCCCCGCGCCGACCTCCATGACCTCGTCAGGATCAATGCCGGCGTTCGACGTCAACCCTTTGAGGTCGACCAGCTCAAGCTTGTACGGCTCATCCGCCAGCTCACGTCTACCCTCGCTCACCGAACTCAGCACGCGGCGGGAGAATCGCTGGCCGGCCTTGATTATCTTGCGCATGGTTTTCTCGAGGACCGCCAAGTCCTCAGGAGTGAACGGCCGGTCGACGTCGAAGTCGTAGTAGAAACCGTCTGCCACCGGCGGACCAATGCCCAGCTTGGCCTCGGGAAAGTGCTGTTGCACGGCTTGGGCGAGAACGTGTGCGCACGAGTGCCGGATAACGCCGCGCCCGTCGGGGCTGCTCGCTGCGACGGCGTGGACCTCGGTGTCGCACTCGGGCGCCCAGTTCAGATCCCGCAGGGCACCTTGCGGATCCCGAGCGACGACGAGGGCGTCTGGTCCAGTGGTGGGCGCTCCCCCATCGCGCAGGGCCTGCCCAGCGGTCGTCCCAGCCGGCACCGTGACCCGCAGGGCGGCCTGGACAGCTGCGGACGACACGACCACGGGAGCTCCTCGACGATATGGCGATGGCGATTCGGTGCTCGATCCTATCCAGGAGCCATCTAGCCGCTATCGAGGGATGAGGGGTGCCCGGTCCGGGGTCAGCCCTTCGGCAGCAACGACGTGAGCATTGCCATCGCCGGTTGGGTCGCCGGTTGAACGGCCGGTTGGACGGCACCGGCGACAGGTAGGACGACCTGCCTGACCGACGCCACAGTATCGCTGGTGACAGGATCGCTGGTGGAAGGGGGCGTCTGCTCAGCACGCGGAGTTGACGCCGGTTCATCACGGACACTGCCAGTTCGCTCGCCACTCGGATTTGCCGGTGTCAGCACCCCGCCCACCGGAGCGACCCGACGGACTCCCTTGGTGGCGGGATCCAGCATCGGGGCGACTGGTTCGATGGCCCTCGGAGCGTGACCAGCCGCCGGCGAAGGCGAATGCCAAGGCCGTTGGTCTGCACTCGACTGCCGGGTGGGTTCAGCCGGCGTGTTCACGGAGACCGGGTTGTTCCGCCGAACTTCCCCAAGCCTCGGATGAAGTGCCTTGCTGTTCTCAGCAACTGCCTGGGCGCTGACCAATTCCGGCGCGGCAGACGAGCGATCGGTGGGAGCAGCCTCCGCACGGTATCCGTCGGGATTGTCGGCGCCCAACGCGACGGGGATGCGGTTGGGCAGGGGCGCACTGTTCCCGGCGAGCGAGCCGTCACCCGTGTGAGTGGCGCTGGCCAGCACGGACCCACACGCCAACAGGGTGCCGGCCGCAACCCCGCAGGCACGACCGACGAGGACCGCCCGGCTACGGGGCATTCGAGGGGTATGTCCGCCGTGGATCACCGAGGCCGGTGCAATCATGGGGACGCCGATAGCAGTCTGTCTAGCACCGAGCCAGGCGATCAGAGCAGTGGCAGAGGGCCCGGAGCCCGACTTCCTACGACGCCGCGCGGTCATCGTGCGTCACCAGCTATCTCCTCAGGGTAGTGGAACTGGGGAAGAATACAGGGTTACGGGCAGATGCCCAGACCCATCACTCCTCCGGCGCAGCGCTGACTCTCGGTGATCCAGGGCGCGCCATGACGCGCTGCAGATCCCCGCGCATCGGCCTGTGGGCCAACCAGCCGAGACTCATGTGGCCAATCTTGCTCAGCACGTGTGGCTGAGCTGGTCAAGACACCGCTCACCCTCGACGACGCCTTGATACAGGCCGCTTGCAGCGCCGCCGCCCGCCGAGTTTCGGCTTGATCTGCCGGGCCACCCACGGTAGGCGGATGCCGATCGCCGACATCGGCAGCAACGCCGCTCTCGAGGAATATCTCGACCACACGGAGCAGCGGCGGCCGATCTCGTGATCGCAGTCGATACGAATATCCTGATCTACGCCAACCGTTCCGGGCCTCCGCTGCATACGGTCGATCGCGTTCGGCTCGCTGAGATTGCGGAGGGCGCTGTCCCGTGGGGTCTGCCGGTAGTGGCCGCCCGGGAGTTCATTCGCATCGTTATTCAACCGATCTTCGATCCGCCTACCCGATCGCCCAGGCCATCGAGTTCATAGAACACACCTACTGCACAGCCCGACCGTTCATGTCCTCGGCCCATGTCCTCGGCATTGGGGAGCTGCTCGGGAAGATTCTCGATGAGGGTCAGGTGCCGGGCGGTCTGGTCACCGACGCGGTCATCGTCGCCGCCTGTACCGCGAGCATGGCGTCGACACAGTGCTGTCCAACGACCGCAACTTCGACCGCTTTCCGGATACCCGGGTCGCGCGGCTCGGCTAGTGACAGGCCGATGTATCACAACTGCGATTGTTCATTGGGCGTTCAAATTCTCGTCGCTGTAAATTCGTCCCCAGCGGCTCCGCCGGGGCCTCGGTCAGCCGTTGTTCGTCCAGAACCACGTCGTCGATGGATCCTCAAGATTCCGGTCGCCCGGCCGTCGTCCTCCCTTCGCATGTCAATCGAGGTGGTGTCCATGCAGCCTCGTACGGTTCGTCGACGGGCCGGAGCGATGCGTACACGAAAAATGCGATGCCCAGAACCACGAGGAGCAAAGCTCGGCTACCCGACGCCTGCGAACGCAAACCCGAAAACGGCGAATCTACACCGTGTCGATAGACGACGAGCGGGCATGACTCGTTATCCAAACCTTTGAGCTGTTCGGCACCGGTCACTACGCCAAGCAGCGCTCGAACAGGGGCGGCAGCCGGGCGCACCGCCCGAGGCATTCGCCGCGCACCTCTCCGGAAGTTCTTCCTGACGGCCCTGGAACTGCTCAGCGATCGGCAAAGCGTGCTACCGCAAGGGTGGCGCAAGCGTGAAACACGCGCTTGTCGACGAGCTTGCGCTCCGGCCACCGTTCGAAGGCTGGTCCCCGGTCGTGGCCGAGCAGCGCCTCACCTGCGCGGCGTCACAGTCGACTGTCAGCCGCTGCTGTGCATAGCGTGTTGATGTGGTCAGGAGCGTCTTGTCCGTGAGCAGTAAAGCTCGCGTTTGGTGACGATACTGTTGTTGGGCTTGCTGACAGCTCTCTCGGTGATGAACATCGCGATCGCGGCATTTGGACCGTCTCTCGGCATCAACGCGAGCACACACGTTTCCCCGAAAAGTCAACTCCTGGCCGGCGTCTTGCTGGCGGTACGGGGCCAGCAGCGCTGAGATCATCTCCGGGCCGAATGCCACCGCCGGCCACCCGGCGTACCGCGTCGGCGAACCGGCCGACGTCGCCGCCGCAGTCCTTGGGCAGGTACCCGACGCCACTGCGCTGTTGCGAAGCAATTCCGCCGATAGAATTGCTCGACGACACCGTCGTTACCGACGCCGATCACCAGGCGGTCGAAGTGGCGTAGCAGTAGCCATGCCGTGTTTGCACGGTGTGCCTGTTGACGTTGGTGAGGATCGCGGAGACGACGAAGTAGGCCGCGACTGCGGTTGGCAACGACGCGCAGCAGCAGGCCGTTCAGAGTACACTCAGTTGCAGCGCGTGTGGCACGAACGACATGACATCCAGGAGTTTGTTCATGCGTTCATGCCAACCCAGGCCTTCATTAGTTGTCGGCTTCCAGCCGACGATACAGTCGAAAACATCTGTACAATGCTTCAGCCAGAACATCGTGCCGTATATATCCCGCGATGTGAAATTTGGCATTGTTCCAAACAGAATCCGGGAACGCATCGCCGCATCTGATTGTCTCATTATTGTCATCACAGAGACAGGCAGCTCGGCCTTTGTGCAAAATGAAGTAGGCATAGCCTACGCGCTCAACAAGCCGGGGGATGAATGTCGGTGGTATTCAACCATATCTTAGCACCTTCATTGAGTTCGGTTCCGAGGATGTGACTGCCATCGCAGCCGAGATCGTCAGCCTCAAGAGTGCAATTGTGAACGAAATCTCATCTCGCGAAGTTGGTGGGTCTGTCGAAGAAATTCTTGAGAACTTGGCTAGGAATGGCATCCAGGGCATATATCCTGACCGATTCAACAGCGTTTAGAGTTTTTGAGCCACTCTGGGACCGAGAGCGTCATATCAACATTGTTGGGTCATCCATCGAAGGGTTCAAGCGGGGCATCGGCATCGAAGCTCGGGAGCTCCTGATGGGGAAGGTTGAGAAGGACAGCGACACAACTATGAGAATACTTCTCACCCACAGCTCCGTTGCGAAGTGTCGAGAAGCGCAGGAGCGCGAACTCGACGGATATATAAGTGGCTCAGATCAAAAGCAACTACTAAAGATGCTAGAGGAGGTCCGCGAACGAACGAACACAGGTGAGAGATTGATGTGGAAATTCTTAGAGGTGCGCCCACCTGCTTTATGATTATGGCCGGAAATTGTATGGTTCCTGAATCCGTATCTGTATATGCAGCCAGCATACTTCAATTTTTCAATGATTGCCTCCGACACTAAGTCACCGTTCGATATATATAATCACTACAGGCAATATCACTTTCAACGGACCTGGGACGACCCGGGCAAGGAGATTGATGCCGATATACCCGATATACGCGGGCGAAGACATTCGCAGTGGGCTGGGCTACCGTCCGCGTCTACGAACTCCTCTTGGAGCGGCCCGAACAGGGCACGCCGCGCCCGTGCGAGCGGGAATGCACGGCACCGTCACCGTCACCGACGACACCGTGCGGGCTGGCTGGACCGACACCACCGGAGGGACACTGACCAAGGAATTCGCGACCGAGCGAGAAGCTGTAACTGCATATCGCCAAATCGTGCACCGACAGCCTACTGCTGACGATCGGCGTTGTCCCCTCGCCTGAGGATCGACCCATGGAACCCCAATAATGAGTCTGGCCTGCGGGTTTGCTGGTGGGCGATACTGGGATCGAACCAGTGACCTCTTCGGTGTGAACTGTCGGCAACGGGGTTTACTGAGGTCATTCACGCACGTCAGATGGTTTCTTGGGTGGTGCTGTGGTCCGCTGGGGGCACCGCGGTTGCTGTACTTCACTGCTGTACCGCTATGGACCGCCGCTGGTGGAGGCTTGCCGCACCGTCTGCGAGGACCAGGCGCAGAACCCTGGTGTCGTGCTGGATGAAGAGATGCATTGCCTCAGAACGCGTAGCTTCGGGCGGACGGTGGCCCATCGTCAGTCGCGGTCTCTACGCGGCGACGGTGACGGTGATCGCTTGGGGAGCGACCTTCTCCTCGGGTATGGGCTCGCCCGAGTCGTGCAGGTCGTCAAGGTAGAGGCGGATCGCTTCCTCGGCGTTTTGGATGCACTCGACCACGGTCTCCCCTTCGGTAACGCATCCAGGCAGGGCCGGCACCGTGACGGTGTAGCCGCCATCCTGAGGGTCGGGGTCAAGCAGGATCGTGTAGGTCGCCATCCCACTCATGACAGCAGATTACAACAGACCCGGAAGCTCATCGCCCGCGATCTCCGCGGACTTAAGGATCGCCGCGAGCGTCTTCGGCTTGAGAATCCGGCCTGCGTGGACCGGGACCACGACTCGTGCTCCGGCCCGCTCGGGGTGAACCAGGATCACGTGGGAACCGGATTGACGGCTCGTGGTCCACCCCGCGCGGTGCAGCGCGCGGAGCAGATCAGCGCTCGTGATGCGAGGCTCTCGGGGCATATGTGCGCACGGTACTGAACCCCCGGGCTGTCTCGCCGCCCGAACCGGCCCGAGTGTGGCACCGCGCGGTGGGCTGGTCACAGACGGTATGCGCGCGATCGATGGCATCACGCCCTGCGGCGTGATCGACCCGATCCGCGTGAATGGTGGCCTCAATGGTGATGAGCCAGCAAGCAATGGCCAGGCTGATGGACAGCGACGGACTACCCCGCTGGCCGAGACTGGCGGCGGCACAGACGCACGGACCAACTGCGGGACCTGGTGACGTGCTGAAGGAGCAAGTGAGATCAGGAGGTGCACCCGCCCCCTGATGAGGCGGCCGAGAGCGGGTGTTGGCGCACCTGCCCTTGGCCTTGATCCCCAACCCTGTAACGGAGGGTGGAGCACCGCGGAGCATGCGATTCTAGCGCTGATTACCCCATCGGAGAACTCGGAGGATCATTCTGAGGGCCTGCCTTCGTAGTGGCCAATCCTGACGGGCGAGCGCCACCGGTCCAGGCTCACGCGCAGCGTGATCCCGCAGGGACACGAAGTGGCCTTGACCGGTGGCGGGGCGACCGTGACGAGGATCGGCTGCGGAGAAGGCCGGCCCGGACGCACGCCAACAACATCATCAGATTGCACGGGGCCCGATGGCCTGAGGACTTCCTTCCTCGGGTCATCGGGCTCTTTGCTGTGCGCCGCCGCCGGGCCGGCCGCAGCGGAGCGAGGACCGGACCGGCCCGGCGACCAGCGGCGGCGGCCGAAGGCCGCACTTGACCAGAGAAAGGAAAGTTCTCACCGCATCTGGAACCAGACAGCCTGGCACCAGGATCCAGACGCGCTGAACCCGGAAAACGTCGCCGTAAAGTCGATCTTCCTACCGGAAGAGCAGCCGCCGGCTGACTGGTCGGGCGAGGATCCGCCCTACCTGTGCTAGCGAGAGCTGCGCCGGTCGTGGCGCCGTTGGCAGGACGTGTGCGGCCTTGGATTCTATTATCGGCCGTTCCCAGCCGAGACGATTCGGCGGACAGGCTGTGGCTCCACTGATGCTCCCCCAAGCAACCCAACCACCCCACAGCCCCGAGCTACCACCGGACCCGTCCCAGCAGCGCACGCCAGGAGACACCATGACCAACCCCTATTACCCTTATCCATATAATGTCCCTGAAACGGCTTCGCCGCCGAGCCGCAATGGTTGCCTTCTTTCTAGGCATGGCCGGAATTGAGGTTTCCGTTCTCGCCTCTCCAGCGATGGCTGACTCGACCAGGTGTCCCAGCCACCCGCCAGCGTAGTTCTACCGGCCCTGCTAGCGGCACCTGGGTGTTACGCAAGCACCTGCCACGGTCGGGACCCAAAGCAGCTGGTCGATCGCCCGATACAGGTAGACCCACCGCGCGCCGATTTTGAGGTCTCGTCTACGAACCATCAGGCCCCCTGGGGCGTGCCGGCAGGGTGGTGCTGATAATTGGCTGGTTGGTGGGGCATGTTGGTCGGGGCGATGGTGGGCATGCTGATCTGTTCGGGATGGTCATTTTCGGGCGACGGAGCCGCAGCGCTCGGTCGGCTGGCCAGGCGTAGCCGCCCGAGCGCGAACCGAACATAGCGGACATAGGCTCACCTGGCCCGCCCGGCGGTGACCCATTGACTGAGCCAGTCTCGGTGTTACCTTCGTCGTGGCCAGTCAAGCCATTTCCCCGCCGCCCAGGTCCCCACCTGGGCGGCGTTTTGCTGCCGTCATGTGGACGCCACCGCCTGCTGTCGCGGGCGGCGCTACGCGCACTGCGCGAGCGGGCGGAGGCCAACACCAGTCGCTGAAAATGCGCCCCCTTGGCCGCCTCAGCGCGCCGCACACATTCGCAGCCGCAGAATTTGGGTCGGGGGGGGCCACCTCGCGCTGAAAATCGGGCCGCTAGACCCACCTGGCCGCGCGGCGCGTTGGCTGCCGGTCCGTCGTGAGCGTATCGGGCGTTCGCAGATCTGGGCCCCGTAGCCGGCGCTGTGCGGCATTGCTTCGCACCACCTGGCGTGCCGGGGTGCAGGTATTCCCCTGGGCTGTCGGCGCCGGGGCAGCACGGCCGACAGATCAGGAGTCGACTTTCAGTAGGCGGCCGACGCGATAAATGCGCAGCCGGGAGATGCGGACGGCATTTGCCTCGTCTACAGCCCGGCAGAGCGCGGCTGGCCCTGCTCAGGAGCTGTGCGCGGCTCGTCGAGTGATCAGCGCGCGAGCAGTGGTCGGTTCTCCTCGTCGGCGGGCGAGATACCGTCGCCGGATCGAGTGAAACTTGCGCTGTGCGATGCGTAGGGTGGGGATTTGGGTGGCGAGGTGCATTTGGTGGCGCCAGGGTGGTTGGGCGCCTTGGCGCCCCGACATCGAGTAGGCGAAAGCCACGGCGTCGCGGTCGAGGTAGTGGTCGGCGCGTTCGAACCAGGCCATGCTGGTGCGGGCCGCGGCCTGGATCGGTCTCAGCGCGGCGCGGCCTCGCTGGTCGTAGTCCTGCAACGCCGCCGACAGATCCTCATGTTCGTAAACGCTCTGGGCGAGCATGACCGCGTCGATCATCGCCAGCCGGGTACCGGACCCGAGGGTGAAGTGAGTGGTGTGGGCGGCGTCGCCGATGAGCACCCGGTTGTCGTAGTACCAGGTCTTGTTGGTCACCTGGGTAAAGCGCAGCCACCGCGCCGGCTCACCACGGGACTGACTGATCAGCGCATGACCGTCAAGGGGGTGTTCGAAGATCTTCTCCAGCAGTCGGGCGCTGTCCTCGCTGCTCAGCGAGTCGAATCCGAGTGCCTGCCAGGTCGCCTGGGCGCACTCCACGATGCAGGTGCTGATCCCGGCGCTGGAGGGGTAGGCGTGGAACCAGATCCACCCCGCTGAGGTCTGTTCGAAGGCGAAGGTGAAGCTGTTGAACGCCTTGTCGGTGCCTAGCCAGATGTAGGGGTTTCCGCCGATGTCCACGCGGGAACCGAAGTGGTCGCCGTGGCGTTGTCGCACCCGGCTGTTCGCCCCGTCGGCCACCACGACGAGCTCGGCGTCGGCGGTAGCGGAGGGGTCATCGACCTCGGTGCAGTACTGGACGTCGACGCCGAGCTCGGTCGCGCGCTGGGCGAGGATGTCCAGCAGCGCGGAGCGGCCCACGCTGAAGCCGTACCCGGGCAGGTAGGCGGTTTGCTCGCTGCGCAGGATCACCCGCTGTTCCTGCCACAATACGGATGCGGCACGCACCGCGCGCGCTGTCGAGGTCGTTGCGGAACAGCATGTCCAGCAGGTCGTCCCAGTACACCACCCCCCAGCCGTAGGTGGCGCCGGCGGGATCGCGTTCGATGACGGTGATCTCGTGGCCGGCGTCGCGCAGCTTCGCCGAGATGGCGAAGTACAACCCGGCCGGTCCACCGCCGATGCTCACGATTTTCATATCGATGCTCCATTCAGTGCAGTCTGAGCCCCTATCCCGGTGGGCGTTGGTGGGTGGTGGAGGCGGTGGAGGTGCGCGTAGTGGTTGTTTCTAAAGTGGGCGGTGACCCCACCCCGGTTCAATGGGGTGACGGCCACCGCCCGCCCATTCACAGGCGGTTACTCCTTACCTGCCCCAGCGGCCCCAGTTGCCCCAGCCCGAGCCGCGGCCCCAGTCACCCCAGCCCCAGCCGCGACCCCAGTCACCCCAGCCCCAGCCATGGCCCCAGTGGCCCCAACCACGACCCTCGTCGTCATCGTCGCGGCCATGGCGGCCAAGCCTGAAGATCTCCTTGATCCTCATCTCCGCACCTTCTTCCTCTCCCTAGCCCCAGTTTCCCCCTTAGTTTGATCTTGATGGGC
>JRHI01000499.1_pt1 | contig 42163 bp, 28 predicted proteins | sample 215371 | NCBI WGS metagenome assembly JRHI01 (sample SAMN02929681, study PRJNA255918) | sediment metagenome | biome: cave system; feature: Ice Cave; material: Sediment; isolation source: sediment from deep within a dark volcanic ice cave with no known source of... ... | reverse complement strand
CATCCGTGAAATGTACGGGCAGGGCTTGCCCCTGCCCCGCGCGCCCCTGCTCTGCTTCTGATGCTCCCTCATTTCGCGCTGCGTCTTGCCTTCTGCCAGAGCAGCCGCAAGAATATGCGCCCAAAACGTGGGGTGGAGCGTCCCAGGCCGTCTTTTTCTAGGAGCCGAGGAGCTTGATGGGATGCCCCCCAGCGTTCTCGCACAAAGAGTTCGGTCAGCCGCCAGATGGGATGCGCTTCCTGGGGCACACGGCGACATAGCACCCGGCTGAACTCATACGGCGTCTGCGACCCTTTCGGTGACAAACCGACCAGGCTAGCGAGACGGCATACGCGCCAGTAAGCACCGCTAATAAAGGAACTCCCAGTATAGAGATTACGCCACCAGTATCCGCCGACGGCCAGCAGCACAAGTATAGCACCGGCGAACGCGGCCAGGGACAGTTCTATCACCAGGCTCTGTCGTGTCGCGGCATCCGCTGCTGTCGAGCCGCCACCCGCTTGAGGATCAGAAGGCAGTTTTCCAGGAGCCGCCTTCTTTTTACTCGTGGGTGTTGCCGTAGGAGCAGGTTTCGTGGGAGTCGATGTCGCGACAGGTGACTTCGTCGGTTGAGAGCCATTCAAGGCAAAGCCAGGCGTGGGATCGAAGTTGATCCAGCCATATCCAGGGAAATAAGCCTGGACCCAGCTATGTGCGTCGCTTCCATCCACAACCCACACCTTGCGCTGACTATCTATGTGCCCGTGGTCAAAGCCATTCATCACGCGTACAGGAATCCCCAGCAGGCGTGCCATGATTGTCATGGCGGTAGCATAATAGGTGCAGTAGCCATGACGAGTCTGCAACAGCCAGGAGACAGCATCGACATTGTTGGGAACAGGAGGGTTATCCAGAGAATAGGCAAATTGCCTCTCATCGCTCAGGTGTGACTCAAGCATCTTGAGTGCATCGTACATATCCGTCGCCCCGTGCGTCCATTGCGCGGCAGTATTCAACACTTGACGCGATATGCCGTTCGGCACCTGCAAATAAAGCATCTGCAGCGTCGTTAAGTTCCCATCCCCATTCCAATAATCAGGGTTATCTTGCGGAAACGGCACCGCAGCTAAATCCTGGGGCGAGGCCGTTGAAATAAAAGAGGTAACCTGGTAATGCTCCCCTCTCGTCAACGCGCTCTGTTGCGACCAGGCAGAGACAAAAGGCTGACCATAGAGTGTACTGGCGACATCAAAGGTCGTTGGTTGCGCAGGGCCAAAAAGATAGTGTTTCGTTCCCTCGGGCGGCTGTACAATCGTCACCGAGGTGACAATAGGCGTGTAGCTGGCGCTCGTATCGTTGGGCAGCGCGGCGTCCGCGTCATAATTCTGTCCGCTGGCAAGATCTGGCGATGTCCAGGTATGTCCATCAAAACGATCATAGCTGAATCCTGGCAAGTACTGTGGAGCAGCGCTGCTCGTGTAATTCAGCACTTCTCCAGCAGGCAGATGAACGCTGCCGGAGATGGTCAATTGATCCCCAAAAAAGTTTGTCGGCGCCTGGTAAGGCCGTAACATCGACCCAGGATTCTGTAACGACAGGTTGCCCTGCATGACATTCGACCAGGCATTATTCATATTATTCCAGAAATTCACCCCTGCCCCCGGCTCACTCATCACGGGTAAAGCCCATGACAAAAGCAGGGTGAGCGCCAGTATGACAGAAGCAATCTGTATGAAACGATGTGTTATACCGCGCATCCAGGAACGATCAGTATAGAGTCCCTGACCCTTCCAATATACCAACTTTGTCGCCAATTGGATACGCGCAATCAGTAGGACGAGGGCGGCTAGCAAGATGACGATTACAAACGATATATCCTGTTTTGCATAGGTGAGATTGATCAGAAAGATGGAGCAATACACTATCGCCACAAGCCAGGGAAGATGAGCGCGATAGATCAGCCACGCCCCAAAGTAACCCAGGAAGAAACTGAGAAAAGAGAGATAGAAAAGAAATACCATTTCACTATTGTTGATCCTGGTTGGGTCCGTCAGTACCGCCCCTATCCCCGCTATCAATAATCCCCACGAGGCGTGATATGCGATAACGCTCGTGAGCCAGATCGAGAGCCAGTGACCGATGAGGCAGGCGGCAAGGTGGAGGATTGGTTGCGGTAAACGGCGAATCTTGGCGCTAACCAGTCCGGCGAACAGGCCCGCTGTGGCGCTCCAATACAGGATAACGGTATGACCCACCCAACCTACAGAACTGATAGAGTAAACAACACAATAGACGGCTGCAGCCAGAAGCGCTATGGCCAGCCATCCCTCGTGCGGTGCTAGCACCAGGCGGCTCTTTGACTGCGCATGTTGAGATTGTGTGGTTGGATGTTTGGCGTCTGGTCTACGAGGTTCATATTGGGGCTGGTTACGCGGACTTCGAACATCTGCTATAGGTGAGGAATAGGGCTCAGCAACATTCGACCTCATTCAAAACTCCTCTAAGCGGCAAGCGATACTCTTTTTTTGCTCCATACAAAGCATGTTACATGTTTTTTGTGAGCGTTATTATAAAGGACGGTAACGTAGATCAAATTGTATCATACCTCACCAATCTTCCCAACAGTCCTACTCTTACCGAAGAACAACAATAGCAACGTAGGACAGACCAGCAGGCAGGCGGCTCCAAAGACAAAAGCTGTCGAGAGGCTCACATTTGTCTGCAGCCAGCCAGCAATAGCTGGGCCGATACTGAAACCAATACTCCACGTCACTCCATAGAAGCCGCTGAGCGTCGCCCGGTGTCGATCAGAAACCCGCTCCATCACAAAGGCCGCGTAGACGGGTTCGATTAATGTACGCATGAATGAACGCGCATACTCAGCGGAGATGGTCAGTGGCAGCGTAGGAGCATAGCCAATCAGCAACATGAGTGGCGCGCTCATGTACATCACGCAGGTAACGATGCGCAACTTGCTCCAACGGTGTACAAAGAGAGGAGCCGTTAGTGAAAATAGACCACCCGCCAGCCCTGATATGGTAAAAATGATGCCCAACAGCCCCGGCGAGAGTTGGAAACGCAGGATGAAGTAGAGCTGGATCAGCGCCACCACCGCGCCTTCTCCCATCGTGAACAAAAGATCGGGTACCAGCAGTTTCACAAACAACCCGACTGGTAATTTCTCCTCTGCTGCTGGCCGCACCTCTTCGCTTGTATCCACAATATGCTCTTGCGCAACAGCTTGCTCCGCCACAGCGACAACTCTAGGCCGTGGTCCACCACGCTCGCGCTTTGGCTCCTGTAAGAACCAGAGTGGCAATCCAAAGAAGAGCGTCGCTATTGCAGCACTGAGCACACCCCAGCGCAAGGGAACGGTACTGGCCGCCGAGACATGGAGCATGCCTGCCACAAACTCGGGTATCGCTCCCCCAAGCAGATTGCCAAGGGAGCCAATGCCCAGCAAAATAAAACTGTTCAGGGCCAGCACGCCCACACGTTGCCTCTCGGTTGTGCTCTCCGTCAGCAATGGTAAGTTAGTGACCCAGTAGGCCGAGGAGACCACTCCTTGTAAGAAACCAAACAGCAACAATAATGGTGCCAGTGTAGTTAATCCCATCATGGTAAGAAAAAGAGGCGTCAAAATGGCGGTCCCAACTAACACCGGCTTGCGCCCAATACGGTCCGCGAGCAGTCCACTCGGAACACTACTCACCAGCGAACCAATCGCCGGCATGGCGCTCAGCAATCCAATAAAATCAGGACGATAGCCCAGGCTATGAGCATAGTAATTGATACTGAGCGTCGCTATGGTTATCTGAAATCCCTTTCCCATCGTGAAGAAGAGTAACAGATAAACGTTGATCGGCAGCTGTAACATCCATGGTTTGGAACGGTGCTCTGTTGAAGCAGTGACACCTGGCGCTGAGTTTGGGTTTGGTTCTGTGGGACCTGGCACGAAGGCCATAGAGTATACTCCTGCTTTTCTCATACGTGTAACTACTATAGGGTATCATAGGCTTCCAAACCTAAACAATGGACAAAAGAACAGGACGTACCTCATAACTATGTTAGTTGGCTTGCGCCGCAACTGATGCTTCCAATCAGCTAATAAATATAATACTATTTATAAAATAAGAAATAGATTAAAAGAATATTAGAATGAACTTAAAGATGTTATTGTTGACTTGTAATGACGGATTATCTGGGTTATTCTATAAACAGCAAATGCAGATCGGCCAAATCGTTTGGAATAGGCCGAGTAACATTCATAAACCGGTGAACATTTTCAAGCATTTGCCGCAGTCTAAATTGATCAGAGAAGATAGAAACAAAGGAGATTTACAACATGTTAACAGCTTTACTTTGGTGGCTCATAGTTGGTTTGATCGCTGGCGCCCTCGCGGGTATGGTTATGCGCGGCGGCGGCTTCGGTATCGTCGGTGATATTGTCGTCGGTATCGTTGGAGCGATTATCGGTGGCTTCCTGGCCGGATTGCTCGGCTTCGGCTCATCGAACATCATCGTCAGTATTCTTATCGCGTTCATCGGAGCGTGTATCCTGATAGCCGTTCTGCGCGCCGTCTCTGGTGGCGGCCGCTTCCGCCGCACGCGATAAGCAGGTGGATAGGAATAGAGAAACCCATCAAGGAATAAACCAGACTGCAAAAGTTTAATGAAGGGAGCCATCCGTGGCATAGCTACGGATGGCTCCCTTTCCCTTTTGGTTTCTCTATGTGCTCAATCGTTTTACTCGTTGATTGTCACATGAACTTCTACCCTCTCTCGTTTCTCGTCATCATCATCACGATCTCTGGATTCACACTGTTGCACAGCCAGGATCACAGGTCCAGTTGCAGTTCCATCGATGGAACCTGAAATTGCGGGATCTAACCCTACCCAGCTTGTCGTACCCGATCCAGCAGCAGCGATAACGGCACCAAGCACATCGGGAATGGGTGTACCCGTTGACTTCAGTTCTAGAACGCGCGCCGCTACCGCGCTAATGATCGGAGTTGCGAATGACGTTCCTACCCAGTAGGCCCAGCCATGATCATTGGGAGCCTTTTTTTCCGGGAATGGAGAATCAGCCGAAAGCGCTGGGTAATCCTTAGAACTATAGATCCCCCGTAGCGCATCCGTTACAATAACGATTGGGTCACTGCTGGGTGGTTTTGGAGGATTTACCGCTGGGATTTCTCCACCATAGGTTGCAATTCCAAGAGGACCAGGGAAACAACTATACGAGGTTACTTTTCCATCACCCTTTACAGCACCAACTGGTATGATTCTCTTGATGTTTTCGGGAGGATTCGCGAATGCCGCAGGATAAAGTGCTGGAGGACGATTTCCCGATGGATTTTCGCGCAAGTCTGCTTCATTACCAGCAGACGCCACAATGATAGCGCCAAGGCTTACCAAGCTTTGTATTGGTTGACGTAGGCAAGTTTCTACATCGTTATTAGGGCCACCAATATTTGGATCAATTCCCTTTGATTCCGTTTCATCTTTAGTAGGAATTACTAAGCTCATATTAATCACGACAGGCTTCTCATAGAGATCGCCTCCCAGTAACATGCGATCATGGATGTATTGCAGTGCCTGGAGCAATGAATTCATATCACCTATACAGTACTCATTGAGTACACGGATACATTCAATACTAGCCTTGGGAACAATGTCGCGCACGATACCAGCAATGAACAAGCCATGATCTGGCATTTTGAAGTCAACATGCCTTCCATAGATATCTTTGCCTGTTGCTAGTAGATGTGCGCCAGGCACAGTTGATACATGCAATGGAATGCTATAGTTAAATTTAACGTTCTTGTCAACATCGCACAATAGCAAGTTATCGTCTCCTGCCTTTTTTGCCGCCCTCGAAATCACTTTGCGATCAGGTAATGTATCCAGTATAAAGACCGTCACACCTTCACCTTTCATGGATTTCAGCCGCTTAGGGGAGAGATTCGGCAAGCTAATATGCCAAGAAACACAGGAATCGTCTACCGACATAGGAGGAGTAAGTGGACAACCTTGTGTTATTGGACTCAATATACTTGAGGCCCCACAGAGCCAGACCGGCGAAGCAGCACTTATCGGCATTTGTTTTTCCGTGTTTAGTTGTTTCAGACTGGCGTTGAGCTTACTAACAATCTGAACAACGGGACTTTGTGTAGGTTGCTGACCCTTAACAATCCCAGATTGTATAGCTTTCCCTGTGTCCCTTTTGATATTGAGGAGGGTAACAATACTCGTGTTCACTGCTCCGTAAGTTGGCATGATGTCACTATCACTAAGGTCGAACAGGTATACACCAAGTGGCGGATTGAAGCTATCGCCCATCAAGCGTGATCCCGACGAAGGTGACACTTGCGAGTGGCCATTGCCGTCAAGAAGGCTCAAAGTGAAATCGACATTATTCTCCTTAAGGAAAACATTGAGATCCTTAAGTTGTGCTTTCAGATCCAATTGATCCAGAATGAGTTTTCCATTCGGGTCCCCTTCAGGTGAGATAAGAGGAGTCTCAAAATGAAATGTGACAATAACCTGGTCTTCACGCCAAAAGGTATTGTGCATATTATCCATGGGCATTGGCTGCTTGTCCATCTTTCTTCTCCTTGCTCCTCTGCCAGCATATTCTACTCTACAGAGGGCACTAGCAATTACAACAAATCTCTTATCTCTGGAACGTTACAAGGTCCTGTTTTTAGGGGTTTAGTTATCTAAGGACTTGAGGGGGCCAACATCACCAACAAGTCGAAATGCTGCCCAATAGTAGGGGTGAGTATAGATCGAGTCAGTTTGATGCACGAGAGTACTTTGTGCGGCACGCAGAGCCTCTACCTTGCTTTCTCCTTTTAAAAGATTTTGGTAAAAGAGTTGCATCAATTCATTGGTAGAGTTATCCTCTACAGGCCAGAGACTCATCACCAATGAGGTTGCCCCAGCTGCGAGGAACGCTCGGCCAAGGCCCAACTGTTCATCACCCCCACCACTCAGCGCTAATCCAGTTTCACAACCACTCAGTGTGACCAGTTCGCATGCCTTCAGATCCATACTGAAAGCATCAATTGCATTGAGCTGCCCATCAGCCAAACGAACGTAGGAAAAATTAGGAGCATCTAGCCTACTCTGACCATGAGTTGCTAAATGAATGATGGGACTACCGGAAGCTTGCTCAATAAGTTGAGCAATGGTAGCTTCGCCTTCAAGGTAACAGTGCCCATCCAGCAAAGATGCCACTGTCTTCGCTTCATCATGAACACGCTGCAAGTGCCCATTCTCTGAATAACCAAACACCAATGGTGGTCTAGCAGACACTTCTTTTCCGATTGAACGATTATCATGTTCGCCATTACGCATACCAAGATGCGTAAGTATGCTACTCGCAGGAAGGTAGCTGATCTGAAAGTTTTTGATCAAAAAGTGTGAACCATCATACAGCGCATGAAATGGCAATTTATGTAACGGCCCATAAGGGACTATCGTTAGAGATCCAGATGGAGTTGGCAACAGTGCTGCTACAGGTGCTATCAGAAGTTCATAGAGTTTGTTCAACAGGCGGCGGATGACTTGCTGAGGCGGCTGCAGTGGATTGGGCCATCCGCCTGGCTGAAGATGGGCATGAAGTAAAGGTAACAGTCGCTCCAATTGGGCAGCGCCATCAATATTCTCATGGATAACCAGACGTTCTGCCGTGATCGCGAAAATGACAAGGTTACCCTTATAGAGATAGTAAGCTAGTAGAAGTTGCTTGGGCGAAAGATACTGGCGCAGTTTTGCAATGTCTATGTGTTGTGCTTTGAGTGCTGTCCGTCCTGAGTTCGCTCCTTTCTTGGAACGCGATGTACGAGACCCTACATGTGCATCCGATTGATAAAGTTGCAAATGCTCTAAAAGCTCGCTAAGTTTCGTTTCGCATTGCTTCAGTTCAGTCTGGATAATTTCTTTATCAAGAGTAGGAGAAACTGAGGTATCGATTTCCGCGAGCAGAACACTGTAATATCGGTGTCTCTCCTGCCAGTCCCTGAGCTCGTACTGTGTTCGCAGCACCGATCCAGAAACAGTACCTCTCTGCTCTTCTTTTTCGTTAAGTGACACCTTCGGTTTGCTAAGATGTTGGCGCAAAGCCATAGAACGTGCCTGCTCAAGATAGCTGAAAGCACGCTCAAACTGAGACTGCTGGAGACATAGAGTGATCATATCTTCATATACCGCCCATGTAGTATGCAGAAATGAAGAAGACAAGTCGTATACAAGATCGTTCAGAATATCCTCAATCTGAGTAATTGCCGCACCATAATGTCTGGCTGCCTTTGTAGAATTTTTCCCGAGGGCAAAGATACGTCCCAGGAGATAATGGCTCCTATAGATCTCCTCTTGCAAGTTGTGCTGACGAGCTTGCAAGGCTGCCCGCTTACAAAGCAAAATAGCCTCCTGTAGAAGTAGGAGTTGTTGCTTACCCTCTTGGTGTACACTAGCTTGCTGTACATTAGCTATAAGTGCACCAGCCATCACCAGACTAGCACGAACAGAACCTGCTACAAGGTTCTGAGTCTCATAATAGTTCTTGACGAGGTGGGCTTGATCATATGCAACAGTGGCAGACCCCATCTCGAGCAGAAGTTCGGCCTGCTGAAGTCTGGTAGCGGAAGTTTGATGATCAAACCCTCCGGAGTAAAAAAACGTCCATGCTTCATCGAGGACAGCCAAAGCTTCCTTCAATCTACCGGAAGCTACCAAAGTCGTCGCATGTACATGTAGAGCTCTACCTGTATTCAGCGAAATGCCAAACTGCTTATATATCTTGACAGCCTCGTCTGACAAAAGGCAAGCCTCCTGCGATCTATTCAATTTCACCAAACAATTAGCTATCCAGAGCTTGAGTTCAGCTAATAGCAGAAGATCATCGATATTGCTTTGTATCAAGTTATCACGAGCCTGGTAGTAGCCTCGTAACGCCGAGCCGTAGTAGCCTTGTGTATAATCGAGGTCCGCAAGATTAACTTCTGCTTTAATAAGCAGGTCTGTTTCTCCAAGAGCGACAAAGCTAGACCATGCCTGCCGTAGAAGATGGTATGCTTGTTTAAAATCGCCAAGCCAAGCCAGATGTATCGCCTGATTCACTTCGGCTATGGCTATGGACCGCTTGATAAAGATTTCGCTTTGATCGGTCACAGTAGGATAGATAGCCAGCATGCTTTCATATAGCTTAAGGGCATCATGGTATCGCCCTATATAGTCGTAGATGACTGCTGCATTATTATCGATAACACAAGCCCAGTAGTTTTCATCAAGTCGTAAAAACACTTCACGGGCTTGGACTGCCTGTTCTAGCGCTTCTTCGACACGACCCAACCAGGCAGCAGATATGATCCAACTTATACGACTACGAGCCCAGTTCCACTCGTCTTTCAGCTTAAGAAATTCCTCCCCAGCAGCATCTAAACATTCTAGTGCTGCTTGATGATGCTCAATCAACACCAGCACATCTCCCTTAGCCTTAAGACCAAGGGCATGTGACGAGGTATGGTGTACATATTCACCGAAGAAAATCAAAAGCTCAGCTAGTTTGAGCGAAACAAACGGAGAATACAACAAACGAAGTGCTTCATCTGCCAACAAAACTCCAAAGGCAGCATAATCCACCAACTCTTTAGCGTGAAGCTGAATATAAGCCCGGCCATCCTCCAGGCTCAAGTCACGTAGTTCTTGTAAAAATAGAATGTCGTCCATAGTTGATCGTTAGCCCCCCAGTGACCGACTTGCTCAATTATCCTCGAAAATACGTGGTGGCTTGCTTAGCCGCGTTCGATGTCGATTCCTTCAATGATAACTTCCTGACCCGGCAGGTGTATGATCAACGTGTATTCACCTACTGGTACCCCACTGAACACAATGTTTCCCAGGTCGTCTACCACGGCGCGGCAAATCGCATTTTCCGGATTTCTTTCGTCTGAATCGCTATCCTGTTGCGCACGGTAAAGTTCCGCCTTCGCCCCCTCGAAGGCGTCTACGCTCTCGGCACTATCAGCGCTGGTGAGAATGCCAAGCAACATATATTCTCCATTGCTTGCTCGTGAAAGGTGCAATGAAATATCAATAGCTTCAGCCCGATATTGGCGCGGCCACGCTTTTTCAGACACAGTGTCCCCACTCCTTAAGACAAGCTGTGCCTGTTGCCGGAAAAGGGTGGCATAAATGCGGCGTGCGACGGCCAGGGGTGCTGCTTCGCGCGATGGCTCAAGCAGTGGCATCGCCATAAAACGCCGCGTCTCGGCAACCTCGGCAGTACAAAGGGGACAATCTAACACATGGGATGCTACACGCGTTCGTTCTTCGATGGGTAGCAATTCGGCACAATAGAGGCTTAGTTGTGTTCCACTGGGACATAGGCGACGATACAGTTGGGAGATAATGGCGGAGTTGACCCGTTTGTATCCGGCCAGGCGCTGCTGGCAAAGCTCGCACTGCTCCAGGTGTTCTCTTGTCGGCACTGAAAGAGCTTCTTCATCAAGAGCAAAACCTAAAAGTACCTCATCGTTGGGGGCCATAGCGTGCAAACAGTCCATAGTTCGTCTTTCCTCATTCTTTGGCACAAATTTCACTAACGGATCAAGCAAGCTTGATGCTGTTCGTGTTGCTTTATAAACGTGGCAGATCGTTTTTTTAGGGTCTCAATTTCTTTCGCGCATCTGCCCTGCTTCCCTTAAAACTCACCGTCGCCTAACAACCAGTGAAGCCGATCTTTATTGCGCTTCAGCCGATCGATGATATTGCGCGTCAAACGAAAAATTTCATGAACGTCACTGAACTCCTGCGGGCAGCGCTCTACAATTTGCCTGGGCTTGAGACCGCAATAATACAGGTAATAGGCCAGCCGCCGCTCGCGCTCGTTGGGAATAAAGCCTTTGATGACCTCCCACCGTTGATAACTCTCATCAGGTTCGGGTGCTACACGCTCATAATTCTCCGGTATGGGCAGTTCTTTCTGGGCTCGCAATGTATCTATAATAACACTATTGACGCAGGCACGTAAAAAAACAAGCGCCCCAGCCAGGGTATTAAATTCCAGGCTCTTGTTGCGCACTGTAACCATCCAGAAACGTGCAAAGGTCAGTGCGACATAATTTTCCTCGCTATCGATCCCACGCGCCGCTTCTCTCTGGGGGTGACGACGTACCCAACTCAGTACAATGCCGTGAAAACGCTCCATCAGCGTTGCCCAGGCGTTAGAGTCTTCCTGCAACATCGCGCGACGGAAAATTTCCAGGCAACAGTGGTCGTTGTGTGACTCCCTTTGATTGTACTTGTGTATTTCGCTCGTACAGCGACTGGTAAGCTCTGCTAAGCTCATTTCACGGGGAGGTTTATCCATTTCTATACCCATGGTTTGGACCTCTCTCTTCAGCTGTGCTGAAGCGAAGTTGCCACATACGAAATCAGGCCATTATAGTGATAGACGCACCCATGCGCCTCAACTCAAATAATGGATCCTCTTTTTCGTACACGAACAACCACTCTGCATCCTTTTGGTCTCTACATTTGTTAGTGGGCGGCTACGTTTTTCCGACGACATATGATAACGATATGTAGAGTAGATTGCGCCTAAAACGATGAAGTAGTGCGGAAGCGAAAAGTCCAACGAACTTTTTTGTCATAGTTCAGATAACTTTTATAGCTTAACGCAACAGTTAGATACTTGTCAAGTCAAATTAAATCGAATGTAAAATGTACTCTACAAGGGTTCAATGTGAAGTATACGCAATCGCTTAGCGAAAGGGGAGTGTCAAATGCACCATTTCTTTGTGGTGAATTACCACTCGTGCTGTTAATCCAGACCCTTCAAAGCGATACATAAAGAGACAGTTCAGGCAGAGAATCTTCTCCGTGATGCTAGCTATTCTTCCAAAAGTTTTTCCACATCGGTCTGGCTCGGATGGTAAGGATCGGTCCTGGTGTCAAGAATGGGTCGTTCGAGATGACACGAAACATGAATAAAAAAAGTTCCGTGTCATTCTATTGAAGCACTTCTTTGATAAACTTTGGCATGAGTATGGCATGAGAGGCAAGCGCGAGAATCCATAAGGCAACCACAATCTGGTTGTCATGCCTTTCAAAAAAATTGCCCCTTGATGCTTGTTGATTATGCGCGTGATTGTTTTGCATAAAAACCTTTCTTGAGCAAAGTTCCCACTTTTTTGTAGCAACATCTCTATGCTGCACGATTTTTGAGCTGTTATAGTTTCTGCAAGGCTACTTCATTCAGCGACAAAGTGGCAATCTAACCGTCATCGTATATGTCAATGTGCAAGGCACGCTGGCGCTGAGCTTAAGCACGATGGTATGATGGCGGTGGGACTAGTGCCTGATCATTCAAAAGTGAGGCATCATGAGCTAGCTTTCTGAATGAGGGAGCTAACCTCGTCTACGACCAATTTACCTCATTTTTTCGGATTAGGAAATATCCTCAGGGGTAGTTACAATTATTTTTATTGCAACGGAGGGTTTAATGCAAAGAAGTAACAAGGGTAGCTTGCAGATGCAGGTATGGCGGCACAGCCTCCGTCTGGGGGCAGCAGTGGCGATGGTAATAACCATGCTGATGGGATTTCAAGCCTCAGCTTCGGCCAGCTTTGCCACCAACCTTACGGGAGGTATAGCCCCCGATGGTCCTGGAACGCTTTCATATTTTGACCTGGCACGCAAGGACTGCCTCGGTACCACCTTCAATACCAGCTCTAAGGTCTGGTTCACCCTGGCGGATGGTGTCCTCAGCGATGTCTACTATCCCACTATCGACAATACCAACGTCAAGACCTTACAGTATATTGTTACGGACGGCAGCACCTTCACCGACTCGCAGACACGCGACACCAGCTATACGGTGCGCCCTCTTAACAAGCGAATGCTTGACTGTCAGGTGACGACCACCGCCAATAGCGGAAAGTATCGCATTATTACCGACTATGTGAGCGACCCCAACCATAACACGGTGGTGATGCATGTACACTTTGATCCGCTCGTCGGCACACTGTCTTCCTACAAGCTCTATGTGCGCTACGATCCCACCATCAACGGCAATGGCGGCGGTGGTAGCGGCAATGGCGGCGGCGACACCGGTACCTTCGATACCTCCACCGGCCACGTCGTACCCGTGGCCTTCGATACCAATACGAAGTCTAACGCGACCAATCGCAACTACGCTGTGCCCGTCTACAGCGCCCTGGATGCCTCGACTCCCTTTACCCAGGCAAGCAATGGTTTCGCTGGCATGGGAAGTGACGGTCTAACGCAACTCGACGCCTCACATACTCTCACGGCTCTCTATACCAAGGCACTCAACGGCAACCTTGTGCAAACTACCCAGGTGGACCTTTCTCACTCGCATGGCGATGTGACCCTGGCACTGGGTTTTGGCACCAAACAGGCCGATGCCGTTAGCTCAGCCGAGGCATCACTTGCCACATCTTTCAGCCAGATCACACAGAGCTACGAGGCTGGATGGAGAACTTATGATGCAGGCCTGATTCCTCCCCACTCAAGCCTGAGTGGTGTATCGACTTCTGAGTTGGGTCTGCTCGCCGATGAGTACTATCTGAGTGCGAACGTGATAAAGGCCTCCGAAGATAAGACCTTCGCAGGCGCGGAGTCAGCCAGTCTCACCTCACCATGGGGACAGGCGGTCTCGGCGGGAGATCCCAACAATACCTACTTCGGCTCGTATCGTGAAATCTTCGCCCGCGACCTCTACGAAGCCTGGACCGGTTTCTTCCTCGACGGCGACCTCCAGACGGCTCGTGACATGGTGAATTTCCTGTTCTTGCGCCAGCAGCAGGCCGATGGCTCGATGCCGCGCAACAGCCTGCTCAATGGAAAGCTCGCGCCCGATTCCTTTGGAACACAGCTCGACGAGGCCAGCTATCCCATCATTATGGCCTACCAGATGGGCATGATGGACGGAAATCTCTACCAGAAGCACATTAAGCCTGCGGCGAATTTTGTCATAAGCCATGGCCCCTCGTTTGGCGTCGAACGCTGGGAAGAGCAAAGCGGTTACTCCCCCTCCACTATTGCCGCTGAGATCGCTGGCCTGGTTGCTGCGTCTGACATCGCCCTTGCCAATCACGATAAAGCGAGCGCACAGCTCTGGTTGGGTGTTGCCGATGACTGGCAGCGTTCCATAGAAGGCTGGACGGTGACCACCAATGGCCCTCTGGCCTCACACCCTTACTTTATTCGTCTCTCCAAGACTGGCGACCCGAACGCGGCGATTAGCTACAATCTCGGCAATGGTGGCCCCACGCTCGATCAACGCTCTGTAATCGACGCGGGTTTCCTTGAGTTGGTGCGCCTCGGCCTCAAACCCTTCAACGACACTGCGGTAACCGAGTCACTGCCCGTTGTCGACGCGAATATCATGACCACCACTCCGAGTGGCCCAGGCTGGCACCGCTACAACCGCGATGGTTATGGCGACGGTGCTTCAGATGGGCATCCATGGGCTCCCAGCGGTGTTGGCACCGGACATGTCTGGCCTCTTCTCACGGAGGAGCGCGGTGAGTACAATGTCTCCGCCGGTCAGGATACACAGGCAACCTCTCTATTGAATACGATGCGCCTCTTTGGCTCTGGCGTAGGCCTGATTCCCGAACAAGATTGGGAGGCACCCAACCTTGCGCCTTCACCCTACGGTACCGATCCTACGAAAGCTTCAATTGGTTTCCAGAACGGGCAGCCCGCCGGTTCCGCGGCCCCACTGACCTGGTCTGCTGCCGTCTATGTGCGCCTGTTCCGTGACATCAGCGCAAAAAGACCTCTAGAGCAACCCGCCGATACCTACAACCGTTACATAGTACATCAGCAGGGACAGACCAGCCTGACCGTGACTTCACCATCACCTGACTCGCCCGTGAATAGTTCACCAGTCACTGTTACAGGTACGTCGGTAGCAGGCAACACCATCTACGTAGCGGCCACGAATACGAACAATAACAGCCAGACCACCGTTGTCAGTTCTCCAACCAATCCCGATGGCAGCTTCAGCGTGTCGGTTCCGGTTATACCTGGGAACACCGTTTTGAATACCGTGGCTGTCAGCCCAACAGGTGCTACCTCCCACGATCAACGAACCATCGTCTGGGACTTTACTGCTGGTAATGTCGTTCTTGATGTCACCGACCCCTCCAACGACGACAGCGGCCCGGGAAATTATGTCTATCCTCTGGCCTCTGACTTCCACGCCGGAGCCTTCGATATGCAGGACTTCCGCGTCATCATCAGCCCTGATGGTTCGACAACCACCTTCAAGCTGCAATTGCGCGACTTGACTCCGACGTTTGGTAGCCCACTTGGTGCTCAACTGGTGGACGTGTATGTACATAACCCAAACGCTTTACCAGGCGATACCTCGACAATGGCAGCCTACGCTTCACGTAATTATGTGATTGACCAGGGCTCAGCGTGGAGCAGGCTCCTGGAGGTGCAAGGCTTTAGTCAGAGTTACCTTGACGCGCACGGCAACTCACAAGGCACGATCACGATCAGTGCCAATGCCATCTCCCGCACCATCACCTTCAGTGTGCCAACGGCAAGCCTGGGCGGGCAACCGGCGTCAGGCTGGGGTTTCAATGTGGTGCTGACCGGTCAGGATGGCTTCAGCCCGGATAAGGCTCGCGCCTTCACTTCAACACCCGGCCAATACACCTTTGGCGTCTGTGCAACGAACAATGGCGACCCACACTGCACCGTGGACCCAAACACGGTACCCAAGGCCATGGATGTACTCACTCCCAACGGCGTGAGTCAGTCCAACGAACTTGATTATACCTTGCACAATCCGGTTACTATACAGGATGTGGTGATTCCGTAGTTTCACGTGATGTTAATAGGGTAAAGCCCTGGTGAGGATGCGCATCCTCACCAGGGCTTTATTTTTTAGTCGATTTGTGAAGAAGGCTACGTGCTATTTGCCTATAAAACGCAGGTAGTGTATACTACGTATATAGACCATGAGACATACTTTAGCAAATCTCACATATGTTGTAGTGGCCAGCACCGGGTGACCAGTTGAAATATTGACCTGGAATGACGATGAATAAGCGCATTTTGCTGGGCATCGATACAAATATCTCGCCTCAGACACAGCGTGCCCTCCACGCGGTCAGCGCGTTCATGGAGCAGGGAGCATCTCAACGCCTCCATGTCGTGCTACTCACCGTCATTCCTGTTCCCTACATGACCTCTCCCTCCCTCGGTATGTACGTCGGCCATCTCCTCCCCATGTCGATTACCTCCGAACAGCGCAGCCAGGCTGAAGACGATTTGCGCAAAGCTCGTGCAGAATTGCAGCAAGCAGGTGTCTCCCCGGAACAGGTTGAGATTCTCATTCGGGTTGGCATGCCTGCCGAAGAAATCGTCAAGGTGGCCAAAGAGCTACAGGTCAGCTTCATTGTCGTGGGTAGTCGCGGCAACGCGCCGCAGCAGAAAATAAGACGCTTTTTCGCGGGCAGCACGTCACGACGTGTTCTGCAACTTGCCCCCTGTCCGGTTATGATCGTCTCTTCACCACCTACACCACACCCCACCGACCTCGTAGCCTGGTATTTAGAAGCAATTACATACTACCTGCAACAGCACACCGACGCGCTCACAGTGTTCACTCCTCAAGAAGTGGCGCAAAAGTTTGTCCCGCCCAATAAGAAAAAACCAGGACGCAAGGAAATTGCTGCCGCGACACTTGCCCTGGAGCAACTGACAGGCTCCGGCGTTCTCTGCCGCCATGACATCCGTGGCGAACTTAGGTATGTGAATGATTGAAGCAGCGCAACACTTTACTTTTCTCTTCCAGTATGGTATCTTAGATATAATCAATATAGATGGCATATACGCGAGCCATGTCCCTTCCCAGGAGTAAACAGAGAGGAAGCACCAGCGGCTGAAAGTGCTCCTGCTCGCAAGAAAAGGATACCCCTCGCCAGCCTGCACAGAGTCAGTAATGTGCACGCCTCAACCCCGTTACAGGTTGTGGAAGCGCGTCTTTCTTCTTCTTTGAGAAAGCGCGGAATCTGGGTGGAACCACGAAGAGTATATTACCTTTTCGTCCCTTTGAGGGATGGAAAGGTTTTTTTATTGTCTTGTCTTATGCTATGGAGGATTATATTATGTCGGTGGAAGTAGAACTCGAGGAATCGGTCGGTTATACGCCGATTCAGCGCATGCGGCACTCCGCGGCCCATGTAATGGCTGAGGCGGTCCAGGAGATATTCCCTGATGCGCGTTTTGCGATAGGTCCGGCCATCGAAGATGGTTTTTACTATGATTTCGATCTGCCGCGCGCGCTCACACCTGACGATCTGCCCGATATCGAGCAGCGTATGGCGCGCATCATTGCCGGGAAATATCCGTTTCTGCGCGACCGCTGGCCGCGTGAAAAGGCGTTGGAGTACTTCCGCGAGAAGGGTCAGACCTACAAGGTCGAGCTGATCGAAAACCTGCCCGATGCCGAGGTAGGTATCTACCAGCAGCACAATTTCCTTGACCTCTGCCGCGGCCCGCACGTCACCAACACGAGCGAGATTGGCCCGTTCAAGCTGATGCGCGTTGCCGGTGCCTACTGGCGCGGTGACGAACATCGTCCCATGTTGCAGCGCCTATATGGCACGGCATGGTTCACAAAGGAGGAGCTCGAACAGTACCTGTGGCGCCTGGAAGAGGCGCAGAAACGCGACCACCGCAAGCTGGGGCGCGAGCTCAAGCTCTTCGTCTTGAGCGAGGACCTGCCCGCGGGTGTGCCCATGTTCCTGCCACGCGGCGAGACACTGCGCTACCAGATGGAGAGCTACGTCCGCGAGACGCAGGAGCGCTACGGTTACCAGCATGTCTGGACGGCCCACCTGGGCAAGGTGCGGCTCTACAAAACGTCAAAGCACTGGTTCACCTACCGCGAGAATATGTTCCCGGTTATGCAGGGCGAGCAGGAGACGTCAGAAGACGATGCCTATGTGCTGAAGCCCATGAACTGCCCGCACCATATCATACTCTACAAGTCGCAAATGCACAGCTACCGCGAACTCCCTGTGCGCTACGCCGAGTTCGCGACGCTCTATCGCTATGAGAAAGCGGGTACGCTGACAGGATTGGCCCGCGTGCGCAGCCTGACGCAGGATGACGCCCATGTCTTCATGCGTCCCGACCAGATCCAGGAAGAGTTTGATCGCGCCTTTAACCTGACGATCGAAGTCTTCAATACCTATGGACTCGAGGACTACTGGATCTCTCTTTCGCTGCGTGACCCGCAAAAGAAAGAAGAGTACGTCGGCAGCGACGACGTCTGGGAAAAGGCCGAGAACGCCCTGCGCGCCGCTGTGGATGCCAAAGGCGTCGAGTACAAAGCGGTCATTGGTGAAGCGGCATTCTATGGTCCAAAGGTCGACTTCATGGTGCGGGACGCCCTCGGTCGCGAGTGGCAGTGCTCGACGATCCAGCTTGACTTTGTCCAGCCAGAGAACTTCGGCCTTGAATACATCGCCGAGGATGGACAGGCGCATCGCCCGATCATCATTCACCGCGCTGTAACCGGCTCAACGGAGCGCTTCATGGCGATGATCATCGAGCATTTCGCGGGTGCCTTCCCGGTCTGGCTCTCGCCCGTACAGGCCATGGTCATACCCATAGCCGACCGTCACATAGAGTACGCCAACAAAGTGATGGAGACGCTCAAAGCCGCTAGAGTACGCGTGGAAGTGGACACGCGTAGCGAACGTATGAACGCCAAAGTCCGCGACGCCCAGATGCAGAAGATCCCCTACATGCTGGTCGTCGGCGACAAAGAGGCAGCCGCTAACGCCGTGGCTGTGCGCCTGCGCACTAACGAAAATCTCGGCGCCACGCCGTTAGCCAGTTTCATCGAACGCGTCACAAACATCATCAAAGCCAAAAGCCGAGACTTGTAATAAAATAGACGAATGGAATTCATGTAGGGGCGCACTTCATTTGCGCCCGCCTGGGGAGTCGCTTCCTACACACGGGCGCAAATGAAGTGCGCCCCTACATCTACCTATTCCAAATACTTATAGGCAGGCAGGGTCAAGAACTCGACAAAATGCTCATCCGTAATGATCTCATCAAGCAGTTGAGCGGCTTTGTCAAATGGACGAGCAGCGTAGTGTTGCTCGCCAACCATTTTCTTTATCTTCTCTAACTCTTCGGCTGCCATCTGGCGGAACAGCTCAACCGTCACTTTTCTGCCATCGGCGAGAATCCCTTTGGGATGGTGAATCCATTGCCAGATCTGTGACCGGGAAATCTCGACCGTGGCCGCATCCTCCATCAGGTTGTTGATGGGTACACAGCCGGAACCCCTGAACCATGATTCCATATACTGCAGGCTGACGCTGATATTTGTGCGCAAACCCGTCTCGGTAATCGTGCCATCGGGCACAGCCAGCAGATCTGCCGCCGTCACCTGCACATCTTCACGCTTCTTATCTACCTGGTTTGGCCCAGGCATGACCTTGTCGAACTCCTCCATGGCGATAGCGACCAGGCCTGGATGGGCCACCCATGTGCCATCGTGCCCATCTGTCGCTTCACGCTGTTTATCTGCGTGCACGCGCGCCATCGCTTCTTCGTTTGCTTGCGCGTCGTTCTTAATGGGAATCTGCGCAGCCATTCCACCGATAGCGTGGGCATTACGCCGGTGGCAGGTCTTTATGGCGAGCAGGGAATACGAGCGCATGAAGTGCGTCGTCATCGTCACTTGAGCGCGGTCAGGCAGTATAAAGTTGGGAATATTGCGGAACTTCTTGATCGCGCTGAAGATGTAATCCCAGCGCCCGCAGTTCAATCCTGCTGAATGCTCGCGCAGTTCATACAGTATTTCGTCCATCTCAAACGCTGCCAGGATTGTCTCGATAAGCACCGTTGCTTTGATCGTACCGTGTGGGATACCCAGTTCGTCTTCGGCCAGCACAAACACATCATTCCAGAGTCGCGCCTCCAGGTGATTCTCCAGCTTGGGCAGGTAAAAGTAGGGACCAGTCCCGCGCTCCAAAAGCGCTTTGACGTTGTGGAAGAAGTAGAGGCCAAAATCGAAAAGACCTCCAGAAATCTGTTTGCCGTCGATGAGCACATGCTTCTCCGGCAGATGCCAACCACGAGGGCGCACAAGCAGAGTAGCCGTCGCCTCCTGCAGCGCGTACTGCTTTCCTTCTGGCGCGCTATAGCTGATAGTACGGTTGATGGCATCACGCAGGTTAATCTGACCTTGCACTGTGCCTTCCCAGGTGGGAGAAAGGGAATCTTCAAAGTCTGCCATGAAAACTTTCGCGCCAGAGTTCAGCGCATTGATGATCATCTTGCGTTCGGCAGGGCCGGTAATTTCTACGCGCCGGTCCTGCAGATCGTGAGGAACGGGGGCGGTCGTCCACGTCCCCTTCCGTATGTCCTCGGTTTCTGGCAGGAAGTCAGGCATCTTGCCTGCGTCGATCTCTGCCTGGCGCTGTGCTCTTCTTTGCAAGAGTTCTTCGCGCCTGCCTGAAAAAGTGCGCACTAATGTTGCGACAAAACCCATCGCTTCTGGCGTCAAGATCTTGGCAAATTCAGCAGTAATAGGGCCTCGAACCTCTATACTTTCTGGATATCTAGCTTGTTTAGTCATTGGCGGTCTGTTCCTTTCCTGCTATGTCAACAAAAAGAAGGGCAAGTGCTATCATATCTCTAGATATGATAGCACTTGCCCTTCTTCTCCTCAAGATTAATGAAATTGCTCCACTTCGGTCGAGCCAGCGAGCGCGACGGTTGAGGATGTACCGCCAGCTATCACTTGAGACACCTCGTCGAAGTAGCCTGTACCCACTTCGCGCTGGTGCCTGGTCGCTGTGTAGCCAACCTTTTCCAGGTCAAACTCGGCTTGCTGCAGCTTTGAATATGCTACCATGCCATTTTCTCGATAGCCCTGGGCAAGCTTGAACATACTGTAGTTCAGCGCGTGGAAACCCGCCAGTGTGATGAACTGGAATGTATAACCCATCTTCCCAAGCTCCTGTTGGAACGTGGCAATTGTCTCAGGATCAAGCTTCTTGCGCCAATTGAACGAAGGGGAGCAGTTGTACGCCAGCATCTTACCAGGGAAGCGTTCATGGATAGTGTCGGCAAAACGCTGCGCCTCGCCCAGGTTTGGCTCCGCAGTTTCACACCAGATCAGGTCGCAGTATGGCGCGTAGGAGAGTCCTCTCGCAATGGCCGCGTCTAGTCCGCCCCGCATCTTGAAGAAGCCTTCCGGTGTGCGCTCTCCTGTGAGAAATTTTTGGTCAGCCGGATCAATATCACTGGTGATGAGGTACGCCCCGTTGGCATCTGTGCGCGCAACAATCAGCGTTGAAACTCCCATCACATCGGTCGCTAAACGCGCGGACGTCAGGTTCTTGATCGCTGATTGCGTTGGGATAAGCACTTTGCCGCCCATGTGTCCGCATTTTTTTTCGGAGGCCAGTTGATCTTCAAAGTGCACTCCCGCCGCCCCGGCTTCAATCATGGACTTCATCAGTTCGAAAACGTTCAATGCGCCGCCAAAGCCAGCCTCTGCATCGGCCACAATAGGCGCAAACCAGTATGTATCACCTTCGCCCTCCGCCGTCTGAATCTGGTCGGCGCGTTGCAGCGCCTGGTTGATGCGACGCACCACGGTCGGCACGCTATTGACAGGGTAGAGACTCTGATCAGGATACATCTGCCCGCTCAGATTAGCATCTGCAGCCACTTGCCAGCCGCTGAGATAGATAGCTTTTAAGCCAGCTCTTACCTGCTGTACAGCCTGGTTTCCGGTCAGAGCGCCAAGGGCGGCAACATATGTTTCGCTCTGCAACATATTCCACAATCGCTCGGCTCCCAATCGGGCCAGCGTATGTTCAATCTGGATAGACCCACGTAAACGGACGACATCGGCCGCGCTATACGGGCGTGTTATGCCCTTCCACCGTAGATTACCTTTCCAACAATCCGCCAGTTCCGCCGCTGCACGCGCTTTGCCATTTTGCAGTGGCTTGCTATTCCCATTGTGATCGTGTTTACCGTTTCCGTTACCATTGCTACCGCTTTGCACAAAGCTATACCCAGTTAAACTATCTTGCCCGCTCACCCTGATGTTCCTTTCTCTCTACGAGGCTAATGAATAGTGGTATGTAGATATCGTTGTCCACTTTCTTATCTGTGGTAAGCGTAACATGGTTGCTTTCGAAAGGTCTAGGATATAGCTATCAAGCTTGTGAGGTGTTATATAAGTAATTGGTTATATATGTTGGGAAAAACGCTTTTCCAATTGATCAATTTTTGTTGACAACTTTAAGCCCCGTGGCACTTCTTATATTTCTTGCCGCTGCCACAAGGACACGGATCATTGCGACCGATCCTCCCTGGAGCGCTGGCACGAGCAACCTGCGTACCGCCAGGCGTGCGCCCATTCTGACCGCGCTGCTGGCCAGGAGAAGCACCATTTCTGCGCGAGCTTTTAGCAGCAGGGCGGTCTTCCACCGCATCGCTCTTGGCCTGACCTATAGCCCTGGCAAGATCATCGGCATTAGTGCGCAGCTTGCGCGGCGTCTTACGTTGTGGTGCCGGTTGCTGAACGCGAATGGAGAACTCACCGCGCACGAGCTTGAGCAATTCATTGACAATATGATACTGGATGACCGCTTTCAGTTCATCAAACATGCGGAAGGCCTCGTTCTTGAACTCGACCAGCGGATCGCGCTGTCCAATCGAACGGAAGTGGATGCTGGCGCGCATTACATCCAGCGCGTCAATGTGATCCATCCACAGACGATCAACAATCTGTAACGTAATCGAACGCTCAAAATCGCGGATGGTTGGGATACCTATGCCTGGATTCTGCTCCGCTAATTCATCCAGCTTCTTGCCGCTCTCTTCATAGTGCTCGATCGTCAGATCAATCAGTTTGCTCCTGAGGTCTTCGCGGCGAACGGCATGGATATTTTCTGGCAGAACATCCTCTGGCACATGCACCCATGCCTCCATCAGCGTCAAAAGTTTTTCTAACTGCTCTTCTTCCGTTATCACATTGCCAGGGATGCAAGCATCGACTAATTTGTTCACCTCGGCGCGAATCATGCCCAGCACGCGCTCATGCATATCGGCGCGTTCGATCACCGCCCTACGGTCAGCATAGATGACCTGGCGCTGCCTGGCAATAACATCGTCATAATCGACGACGTTTTTACGGATATCGAAGTTGTACCCTTCAACCTTTGTCTGTGCCTGCTCAATGAAGCGCGAAACCATGCTGCTCTCCAGCGGCATATCTTCTTCCATGCCCACCATTTCCATGACCTTCGCCACGCGGTCAGCGGCAAAGCGGCGCATCAGCTCATCGTCGAGTGCCAGGAAGAAGCGCGATTGGCCGGGGTCTCCCTGGCGTCCTGCACGACCGCGCAGCTGCTTATCAATACGGCGCGACTCGTGGCGTTCGGTGCCGATGATGTGCAAGCCTCCCAGCGTTACCACCCTCTTGTGGTCCTCCTCACACTCGCGCACCTTTTGCTGCAACAGATCGTCCTTTTCCTTATCGGTCATGTTTTCAATGTACTGCTGAATAGCCTCTTCTTTGTCGGCCTGCTCATCTTCGGTGCGCGCTGGCATTTCGCGCATATAGCTGACCTGCTCCGCTTCCTTGCGCAGGATGCTGTCGAAGTATCCCTCGGGATTGCCGCCGAGCAATATATCGGTACCACGACCAGCCATGTTGGTGGCGATGGTGACGGCCCCGCTTCGTCCAGCCTGTGCCACAACCTGCGCCTCGCGTGCGTGGTGTTTCGCGTTTAGCACGTGATGGTCGACGCCCTGCCTATCCAATTTTTCGGAGAGGTACTCCGAATTCTCAACCGAGGTGGTACCAACCAGGATAGGCACGCCCGTTTCGTGCAGCGCTTTGATCTCTTCCACGACCGCGTTGAATTTTGCCTCGGTCGTGCGATAGATCAGGTCGGGCAGGTCCTGGCGAATCATTGGCTTATGGGTCGGAATCACCATTACATCCAGTTTATAGATTTTGTGCATTTCTTCCGCCTCTGTTAAAGCGGTACCGGTCATACCGGCCAGCTTCTTGTATAGGCGGAAAAAATTCTGGTAGGTAATGGTAGCAAGGGTGTGGTTCTCACGCTGCACCTTGACGCCCTCTTTGGCCTCGATAGCCTGGTGGAGACCCTCACTATAGCGCCTTCCTGGCATCTGGCGACCGGTGAACTCGTCAACAATGATGACCTCGCCATCTTTGACGATGTAATCCTTATCGCGTTTGAAAATGATCTGGGCTTTAATGGCATTCTCCATGTAGCGCGTCAGATCCAGGTTGTTCTCGTCGTAGATGTTTTTCACACCCGCCAGTTGTTCGAGTTTATCGATACCCGCCTCTGTCAGGATAACGGTACGCGTCTTCTCCTCGACGGTATAGTCATCCTCGTGTTTCAGGCGCGGCGCCCATCTAGCAAACTGGACATACATGTCGGTCGACTCCTGACCCTGACCGGAAATGATCAAAGGAGTTCGCGCCTCGTCAATCAGGATGTTATCTACTTCGTCGACGATGGCATAGTTCAGTTCGCGCATCACGGTCTGGTCCAGCGAAGCAACCATATTGTCGCGCAGGTAGTCGAAGCCGAATTCACTATTCGTGCCATATGTAATATCGGCATTGTAAGCGGCGCGGCGTTCAGGAGTTTGCGGCTCGACGGCGTTTACCACGACCCCAACGGTCAGTCCCAAGAACTTGTAGATCTGTCCCATCCACTCGGCGTCACGGCGGGCCAGGTAATCGTTGACGGTTACGAGATGTACACCCTTGCCTGTCAGAGCATTCAGGTATATGGGCAACGTAGCGACCAGCGTTTTACCTTCACCGGTCTTCATCTCGGTGATCTTGCCCTGGTGCAGTACTACACCACCGATAAGCTGTACGTCGTAGTGCCGCATCTTGATTCTGCGCCAGCCCACCTCGCGTACGACGGCAAATGCCTCGGGCAACAGATCTTCAAGTGTCTTTCCCGAGCGATAGCGTTTGACCATCTCTGGCAACAGTTTATCCATCGCCTCGGCCTTAATGGCGACTATTTCTGATTGCAGATGTGTCAATATCTTGCTAAGCAACTGCTCTAACCGCTGGTCTGCTCCCTCCTCTTTAGCGGGTGCATTGCGCCGTGTCTCTTCAAACGCTGGCCACGCGCTGCTAAATGCCTCTTCCAGCTCATCGCTATCGATCTCTTTGAGGGCAGGTTCAATCTCTTTGAGCAGCGCTATCGTGGACTGTTGCGGATCTTTCGCCTCATCCGGCCATTCCTGCCGTTCCTCTGCCTGGTCCATCGCTGCGCTCACCCGCAAGGGGATTAGCGCGGGGAAAAGATGTTCATAAGCAGCTTCAAAACCTTCGGAGAGAGTATTTTGCAGGTTATCTCGCAGGTAGTGTTCCGCGTCACGGCGCCTTTCGAGCGATTGACGATACTCAGTGATCGCGCTGTGCAATTGCTCATCCGTGCATTTCTGAGCGTAAGTATCTACAGTCTTAAGCGCCTCACGCAAAAGTTTGACCAGTTCATCTTCGAGCACCATGCCGCCTTTGAGGTACAGAAAGAGCTGCGCGCGAAATTCGGCTGTTTTTGCTGCCAGCGCCTCATCACTGAGTGACTTTATGGTTGGTTCAAGTGCATTTATTTTATCTACAGAGGGCTGTATGACCTTCAAGTCTCTTTTATTGGGGTCGCCCATGATTTTCCCAAGTAATTGCATAGTGGTCTGATCTCCTGCTGATTGTGATTATTGCTGGCTCTGCTTAGTCTTTGGTGTCAGGTATGAATGTTGCCTTGATAAGAAGTGTTCCTTACAGACGGTATCAAAAATAGTTCCATTTATTATAACATACGTAGGGGTTTTCAGGGAGGTTATAAATCCCTGCCTTTAGTCTCTATTTCAAGATCAGGAATGGCCCGCTATGGTCATCATCATTACAGCCTCCTTTACCACTTCATCCACTCCCTCCCCCACCACTATTCCATCGGCACGCAAGTAATACATAAAACGCTCAACCATATCACGCAAAGCATCCAGCATCTCAGCATCAGGTGTCGCGTCAGCCTCCCACCACCAGCGCGCTATCGTCCAGATTCCCTTCTCTAACCGCGAATCCACGCGGGCGACGAAACGATCGCCATAGAACACGGGCAGCACATAATAGCCCCAGCGGCGCAGCTTTTCCGGTTTGTAGACCTCCCAGACATAATCAAAATCGAAAATATAGCGCAGCGTCTTGCGATCCCACAACATGCTATCGAGTGGCGCGAGCAATATCATGCGTGGGACCGGTAACGGTGCATCCAGCAGACTGAGTGCGCTGGTGAGCATATAATAAGGCAAGGCTTTTTCCCCGACACGTACTGGCGTCAACATTCCTGCTTCTACCAACTGCGCGATGGCTACTTTATTCTCTGCGCTCGAGCCACAGCTGCTCCAGATTGCGGCCTCCGCCGTCCTTGGCAGCAGCCCCATCGCTTGCTGCCGCCGTGTCATAATCCAGCGGTGGTACTCCTCTGCATCCACCAGGGGCGCTCCTTGATAATGTTCTATGGGAATGACGCGCTCTGGCCGCTCGTAATAATGACGTCCATTTTTGCGATGGTGTGTGACGAGCAAGCCACATGCCCACAGCGAACGCAGGATACGCTTGGTACGCGTCTGGCCGTACCAGGAATGATTCAAGCCCACCCGCTGGCGATCCTCGAATTCCAACGACGAGAGCGGTCCCTTCGCGTCAATGGTCTCCAGTATGCCATTCGCCACCTCAGCCTCTTCCTGCAAAATTTCCCTGTCATGATACGGACGGTATTTCTCACGAATCAAAGCACGCATCGGCCAATCGCTGACCGGTACAAGACACGCCTGGTCTTCCCCCTCTAAATGCCATTCAACAAGACTGTCAGCTATCCTGCCTGAACTCGCCGCGCTGTTTGGCCTGGCCGCATAGCCATGACACGCTATACCACCGATGGCCGCCTGGAGATCAGCAATAATGCTGCCGAGCGTGCGATCCCCCTGGCTCTGGGACGTAAGAACTGGCTCTTTGCCGGTTCTGACACCGGAGGCATCCGCGCTGCAACGATCTATACCATCATCGAGACTGCCAGGATGGACGACCTTGATCCTGAAGCCTACCTGCGTGACATCATCGCCCGCATTGCAGACCATCCCATAAACCGCATCGACGAATTGCTTCAGCGCTTACAGAGACGCACACAACAGGCTTTCCTTTTTAGCTGTTTGTCATAACCAGTTCAAAATCACACAAAGTGAGGGAGGACCTTTGCTTTGGCAATACTCTTCTGCTATAATTCTATCAAGCCTAGCTTTTGGGCTCGTTGCCAACACGACGCCCAGCTTTATTTCTATAGATACCCTGTGTATGGCTTCGTTCAACAAGAGATAGACAGCCGCTACCCGATCGCTGGGTATTCAATCTATTCTCGTTGCGCCACTGTCTATCACTTAATTCGTTTCGGCGGCATCGCACAATTGTTCTGGGACGACAGACTTGTTTTGATCCATTGCCGACGTTCAACTTTCCGGTTTGTGGACATTCAATACCAGCGTATCAGTACGTTTTTTACGGTCGTCGCTTTTCACATGTGGTAATGCAATTGTGAGGAATACATGCAAACACCAGTCAAAATTACGCCATCTGATAAAGTTGGTAATGCGAGTTTCGGTTGCAGTATGTCTTTGTCCGCAGACGGCAAAACCGCCGTTATTGGCGGGTCTTACGACAATAACGGGACAGGGGCGGTGTGGGTTTTCATTCGCTCTGAAGGCAATTGGACACAGCAAGGCGCGAAACTCGTCGGTGCTGGCGCCATTGGTGCCAGTCAATTTGGTACGAGTGTGGCATTGTCAGCAGATGGCTATACCTTGCTGATTGGCGGCTGGGGAGACAACAACTCCGCGGGCGCGGCTTGGATCTTTACTCGTTCAGATGCCGGTGTTTGGCAGCAAACTCGGAAGCTCACTGGCATTGGTAGATTCGGCTCCAGTGTGGCCTTGTCTTATGATGGGGACGTTGCGCTCATTGGTGCCGTAGAGGACAACAACGGAACTGGTGCCGCCTGGGTTTATACCCGTCAAGGCGAGGCGTGGAACATGCAGGGTGTAAAGCTCACTGCCCTTGGCGCCAGCGTGCAGCGATTTGGTTGCAGTGTTGCCCTGTCGGCAGCAGGCGATATTGCCCTTATTGGCGCCAGTGGCATAGGAAACGTCGAAGGCTCGGCCTGGGTGTTTAGCAACACAGAAGCACAATCAGGCCAAGGCATGGTGTGGACGCAGCCCGGCGTTCAACTGCCAGCGCGCAGCGACCGTGGCAATAATTTCGGCTTTGGCTACAGCGTAGCCTTGTCGGCAGAGGGTGATGTGGCCTTGGTTGGTAGTTTTGGTAACGGCACCGACCCGACCCAATCGGGAGCCTGGGTCTTCTCCAACAGCAACGATGTATGGGTTCAACAAGGGGGAAAGAAGCTCGCCGTGAAAGATCCATACGCGTTTGGATTGAGTGTGGCGTTGTCTGCTGACGGGGAGACAGCCCTCATCAGTGATTGGAGTATGCAAACGGGCGGGGTGGGGTGGTTATTCACATTTGACGGAGTTGCGTGGAATCACAATGAAAAGGACGGCCGCCTGACGGGCAGCCCAAACGGATATAGTGGCTACAGTATCGGCGGTAGCGTGGCCCTTTCTGCTAATGCCAAAACGTACCTAGTCTGCGGCTACGACCAAGACATCGACGGCACGGCCGTGCTCTATAACGATGGGAGTTGGGGGATTACACATATCTTCGTCTTGATGCTGGAGAACCATTCGTTTGACAATATTTTTGGCCTCTCTGGTATTTCGGGCATCATCTCCAAAGCCTCAACCAGTTCCAATACCTATAAAGGCCATCCCTACCTCGTATCAAAACCCGCACCGCCCACCATGCACACCGATCCTGCCCATGAATTCGCCGACATCATGGAGCAGCAGTGCGGCTTGGAGGGGCAGCAACGCTGGGTGAACGGTCACCCTTATCCGCAGCCCATTACCAATGGGGGTTTCGTCAGCAACTACGCCACGTCGCGCACCGAAATCCATTCGGGTAACCCTGTCACCCCCACCGAAGACCAGTTCGGTGACATCATGAAATGCTTCGACACGCCCAATCAGCTGCCCGTTATTTATCGACTCGCCACCGAGTTCGCTCTGTGTGATCAATGGTTTGCTTCGCTTCCAGGGCCGACCTTTCCCAACCGCGCTTTTTTGCATGGTGGATCATCCTCTGGTCTGGCCGACAGCCCAGCCGATTCATCCCCTTTGGCTTGGGCGATACATGGATTTAAGCATGCCAAGGGTAACATCTTTGCCGCCCTACGCAACAAAGGACTGGTGTGGCAAATTTTTGTTGACCCAGTTACCTCTCTCGAGCACTTTGTGCCACCCCCAGTGTGCCTGCTGCAAGGCATCCACTATTTGAACACCAGCAGCTTTACGCAATTCGACGCTAGCGTCAAAAGCCCCACCTATCCTGAAGGCTACACCTTTATCGAACCCAATTATGGCGAGGTGTTGACACAATCGTTTAAGAATGGCTCATCACAACACCCAATGGACGGCACGTATGGCGGCGAACTCTTGATCAAAAAAACCTATGAAGCCATTCGCAACTCACCCCACTGGGACACCAGCCTGCTCATCATCACCTATGATGAACACGGCGGTTTTTTTGACTCTGGCTCCCCTGGTGCCGCCCCTGCGCCAAACGATAACCCAAACAACGACCAGCAATTCAATTACGCGCGATTCACCACTTTCGACTTTAAGCAATACGGTGTGCGCGTGCCTGCTGTCGTGGTGTCCCCTCGCATCCCAAAAGGCAAGGTTGACCACACCATCTACGACCATACCTCCGTGCTCGCCACCATCGAGCATTTTTTTAATATCCACTCCCTAACCGACAGAGACGCGCAAGCCAAGCCGCTCACCGACCTGCTCAGCGGACCGCTCCGCACCGATTGTCCAACCGTGTTAGACAATCCCGTCCCGCCCCCACACAGCCAACGCGACGAGACCTCTGGCGTGATCTTGTCTGGTGATATAGTAGTTGATCCGCAAGTGGAGCAACAAGCATTGCCCGCGTCAGGCAATGTACATGGCTTTTTAGCAACCCTGCTCAAAACGGATCTAGAGCTTACGCCCAATGACCAAGAGGCTAGAGCGAAGATCCTGGCTGACTATAAGCTGATTAAAACGGTGGGTGATGCGCGGGCTTATGCTAAACAAGTGGGTACGAAGGTGGAAAAAGTGTGGGGTTTGGGTGAGCATTTCTCGGATTTTGCAGTAAGTCAAGTGGACCTTACTGATGAAATAAGCGATAATTGACGCAGCGACAAAGTGTAATTTACCCAACAAGTAGCCCGCTGACTCACTGAAGATTGGCATACAGAAGGCAGTGTAAATCGGCAAAGTCAGGATCCAGTATGAGTAATTCCACGATTAAATGGGTCTCCGTTATCTCCGTGCTAAGCTCATGCTTGGATAAAAAGGGCTTCTCGCTGATCGGCTTGAAGAGCACATTGCCAAGCGGCACCATCAAGAATTGCATCTCATTGCACGGAAGAAGACGGAGACCCCACTTTATGGCTCATCCCCAGATCGGTATTGGTGGCGAAATCGACTCTCCCATCAGGCAGCCTCTTTCATGAAGCGTGTCCGCGTGTGAAAGAGGGGTGGAGTGTGGGGCAATGCCCTCCAACCAGTCATGTCACTGGCACATATCCATAGCAGTTGCCGTGACGACATGCGTGACGTTGGGTGCGAGGCTCTCCGATGGAGCGCGAACGCCGCAGCCCCATTCGACGAACCCACTTCCGCATGGACCCCTTCTACGCCTGCCCGGCTCCGCATACTCTTGCTTAAACGCTTCGGTCTGCTCACGTTGACGCGCAGCATCTCGTGCAAAATGCGCTTCTTGCCGTCGCACCGACAGGCTCCGTCGCTTCGCTTTGGTACAGTGAGAACGAACTGGGCAAGCCCCACAGATAGCAAAACCAAACTTGATCTTGATGATCTCCTGATTGCGCGTCCAGGTGGACACCCACCTGTTACTGATTTGCCCTTGCGGACATCGAGCTTGTTCACGTTCCCAGTCAATCGAGAAATCAGTGAAAGCGTAGCCGTTGTGCTCCCGTGCCCGGCCCTCGATACTCTTTAGCAGTTGGCCCCACCACATCGACCTGATAGGCGCTCTGGCTGGCAACTCGCGCTTCTGTATCAACGTATCCTGCATCCACCAGGTGGCGCTGTGGAAGCAATTCGCGTTCGGCTAAGATCTCGTGAATCTCTGAAAGCGCCTGCCGATCTGGGGTAGGAGCAATGGTGGTCGTGACTTGCGTGATCAGTCGTGGGAGGTCTTCATCACACGTCTGGGTGAAATGGACGGATGTATCCAACCCAATGCGTTGAGCGTTTCGTCCCTGCTGATGCATCGAGATCGTAAGTGGAATAGAAGAGCTTTGCCGCCGGGAGCCGATCCTTATCGGCAATCCAGGTGCCCCCTTTTTCCAGAGGCACGTCGTCTTGCTTGCAGACACGTTGCAGTGTATCAACCGCTGGGATGGAGAGCAGGAAGTCGCATTTGAGGATTCGCTTCTATGGCAGCGAGCAGTCCCCATCCGTCCTGACCCACTTGATGCAGGAGAGCTTTTCGCTTCTCCTCGCCATTGGGGAGGCGATATTCCTCGACTCGATGTCCATACCGCTCTAGCCAATCTGGCTGCACCTGGCGAAGTCCCCAGTCAGGGGCAACCACAGCCAGCAGCGCTCTGGGCATGGCGCAGCGTTTCTCTGACACATTCAGCTCGATTGAGGGCACGCACTTTCGCCAGGATATGGGTCGAGTCGGTTCGCTGACGCCCTCGCACGGATGCCGTCAGCCACGTTCTTGACACAGATCTCACACCGCCTCCAAAAAGCGTTCTTCGGCGGTCAGCGCCACCAGGCGAGTTCGAAACTCGGAAAGTACGGTGTGATCGAATCCTGCGTCAGTCAACTCCAGGCGGCACCACAGTATTTCCAGTCCAGTCGGCTTCGTACCGCATCAGCAGCCTGACGATCCGTCAGATTCTCTATGAAGCCCGAAGACAGTGACGAGCGCCAACCGCAATGGGGCGTAGGCTGGCTGCCCGCGACCAGGATACAGATCCGCAAATAGCTCATCCTGATACATCGTACCTAAGTTGTCACGCAGGTGGATAGAAAGGGTTCCCTTGGGAAAGACTGCACGCACGACGCGAACGGTTTCCGCTGGGATGCGCAGGGATCGCTTGAGGTTTCATAGACAGTGTTGGCCTCCTATTTTGCATATGATTCGAGCACTCTCCCTGTATTCTATCAAATGAGGGGCCTTCCCCGATTTCGCCACCAATACCTTTGTGAGGATGAGCCCCTCTTTCATGAGCGACCAAGTTCCATGTTCCCCACTTGGAAAATTGGAAATTCGGGCGGTCACGCCGTTACTTTCGCATCTGCTTGCTTCGTCCGTAAACAGGGCGAAAACTGTCCTCTTTCCGTGTTATACTCATAGCAGATTGAGCAAACGGGAGGACACAGGCGGATGCTGACCCTTTCACGCACCGAAGCCCGGCGCTTTCTAGCTAACTATCACTTTACCCCAACCGATGTGCCCGGCGTCTTTGAGCGCCTGGGCACGGTCCAATATGACCCGCTCAACCCGGTCGGGCGCAACCCTGATCTGGTTTTGCAGGCGCGAGTGCCGGGCTATCAGGTAGATGACTGGCAAAAGACAGCCTACACCGACAGGGTCGTCTACGACGCATGGGATAAAATGGCATGTTTGGTGCCGACGAGCGACTGGCCAAAGCGCGCCTGGCTGCGCGCCCACACCGCAACATGGACCCCGCTGCTGCTGGAAGAACAGGCTGACGCGGTGGCGGTGGCGCTGGCCGAACTGGATGCGCGAGGGCCGCTTTCCTCGCTGGAGTTTGAAGATCAGTCACACTTCACTGATCGCAGCGCCTGGTATGGTCCCAAGCGCATCAAGCATATCTTGCGGGCGCTGTGGGATCGTGGGCTGATTGTGACCCATCACCGCCAGGGTGGTCGCCATTACTATGACCGGGCCGAACGCGTCATCCCCCCTGAATACTTTAACGCGCCGGAAGTTCAGGACGAAGACGAATCGACACGCTGGATGCTGGCCCGCCGCAGCCAGACTATGGGCCTTATCCGCCCTACTGGGGACTACACCATTTGGTTTGGCTGTGGCGCGACTGCCCGGCGCGCACCAGCGTTCAAAGAACTGGTCGAGATGGGCACGCTGACACCCGTGCAGATAAGCGAAAGCGGTGCCAAGGGCTGGCCTGCCTATCTCCCAACGAGCGTGCTCAAGCTTTTGGAAGCACCCGCCGCCGCCCCACATGTCATCTTTCTCGGTCCGCTGGACAGCCTGCTGTGGGACCGGCGCGGCGTGATGCAGTTATTCGATTTTGAATACGTCTGGGAAGTCTACAAGCCCGAACCACAGCGTCGTTGGGGCTATTATGTGCTGCCGGTTTTCTATGGGGATCGCTTTGTAGCACGGCTGGACTCCCGCCTCGAAAATAGTGTTTGGACCATCAACGGCTGGTGGTGGGAAAAGGATGTCACGCCCACGGCAGACCTGCTGTACGCGTTGCACATGGCCGCCGAAAACTTCGCCCACTATCTGCGCGCCAACAGCGTGCGAGTTGAAGCGGGCGTGGCTCCTTCGGTCCGTCAGGCGATGACGATCAAGTAGCGTGGCCCAGTCGAGACCTGTTCGTCCTGGCGTATCTTGTCCAATGCCTGGAGCCTGTTCGGTGGATTTGACCCGCTTATCTATCGCGGAACGCGAGAAGATCGTGTGACCGTCTTTCACAGTGATCTACGAAGCTTGTTTATCCCAGGCGTCGTAGATCAAGCGTTCGTTGTAGGCTGCTTGTTGCCAGTCATCGACCTGATAGCCAGGGATACGAGCCTGGAAGACGAGGTCGGGATTGCGCCCAACAGGATTGAGCGGGTCATACTGTACCGTCGCCAGCCGCTCCATCACACCCGCCATGTCGGCAGGTGTAAAATGATAGAGCGCCAGAAAACGCCTGGCCTGTTCGCGCGAAATATCTATTGTCATACGTCGATGCTCTCTCGCTTATTAGAATGAGTCCGATGCTCTTTCTATCTTCCTTGAATCTAACATAAAAAGAGGCTATAATTCGCCCTGATTAGATTCTTTTTTGACGAAATACTGAAAGAAGCCCGTAACCATGTATTTCCCAACGACACGCGTACTCACTGTGCTGGAGTTGCTGCAATCTCACCGGCAATTGAGTGGCCCGGACATTGCTGAACGGCTGGAAGTCAATCCACGCACCGTCAGGCGCTATATCACCATGCTGCAGGACCTGGGCATACCAGTTGAAGCAGAACGTGGCCGCTACGGTACCTATCGACTGCGCCCCGGCTTCAAGCTTCCTCCGCTTATGTTTAGCGAAGAGGAAGCTCTGGCACTAACGCTTGGCCTGTTGGCTGCTCGCAAGTTGGGACTGGCGGTCGCCGCTCCAGCCGTTGAGGGCGCGCTTGCCAAGATCGAGCGCGTTCTGCCCACCGCTTTGAGAACGCGGGTCCAGGCGGTACATGAAACGCTGGTCTTCGATTTTACCCCTCCTGCTGTAGCTCCCAGCAGCGAGGTAGTAGGTACCCTTTGCGCGGCAGTTCAACAGCGCCAACAGGTTCAATTGCGCTACCAGGCATGGGAGGGAGAGGCAACCGAACGCAATGTCGACCTCTACGGCCTCGTCTACCGCGCCGGTTTCTGGTATGCCGTCGGCTATTGTCACCTGCGTGCAAATCTACGGGTTTTCCGGCTGGACAGAATCTTACAGGCAGAGATGAGACATAATACATATACGCTGCCACCCGATTTCGATTGTCTCGCATACGTCACCCGTTCGATAGCGATGACACCCGCCCACTGGCTGGTCGATGTTCTGCTTGAAACGACATTGGAGGAAGCGCAACAGATGGTACCTCCAGCCCTGGCTACCCTCGAACAGGCACCCAATGGTGTCATGCTGCGCTGTTATGTCAACAAACTGGACTGGATCGCGCACCTGCTCGCTGGCCTCAAGTGCCACGTGGTTGTGCGCCAACCAATCGAATTGCGCGCAGCGTTGCGCCAACTGGCGCAGAAAATTACTGAGATGGCAGCTAGCACAGAATAAGCTGAAGTATCCCGATTTGCTGTTTAGCAAATCGGGATACTTCAGCTTATTCTGGTAACAAGTCGCTAGAAAACGGTTTTCTCTTCAGAAATGGCACGCGGATCACACCCACAATCATCCCCAGCAGAATACAGCCACAGCCAAACCATGCCGGCAGGCTCAGAACATCGCCCGCCAGTAGATAACCTGTCAGTGCCGCCCACATCGGCTCAAGGAGGTACCAGAGCAAAGTACAGAGGTATAGTGGAACTTTTTAGGATCGAAACTTGACTTTAGGCCAAGATAAGCGTTTATATAATCAACGGTCTTCGGTGCAATCGCTATAAGTACCCTTATTGGAGAAAAAAATATTGATGAGTCAACAACGAGAAGAAATGGCACCCCAACAAAAGAAACAACCAACGGCAAAGGAGATGTTCCGATACTCTATTGCCGATACCTCAAGGGTTTTGGAAAATACTGAGACAGTCACAGGTACGCCACGATTAATTGCTGAAGGCGGCCTTCTCGGTACCTGTATCGTGTTTCTCGCTACCATGCTCGGCCTATCAAAGCTTGATACCCCATTAACGATAGCGCTGTTTGCCTTTTCCCTTGCTATTCCTATCCTTAGTTTCAGTTTCCTGTACGGTCTCTATAAAACTCGTCCTGTCCCTGGTCATCTGGTACTACAGGCAATCCTTACTGGAGCATGGATTGCAGGAGGTTTTGGACAAGCCTTTACAGTCATAGGAGTGTTCTTTGTCATCTTGCATCTCAGTAACGTGGCTTCCATAGCTTTTGTTGCGGCAATCATCTTTGTGATAGCTCTTATTCCGCTCTTTTCCCTTATTGGATTACTGATATATGGAATGATCCAGTACCGGAAGGAACAGCGAAAGAAACAAACAATGCCTGAGCCAGAGAATAAGGGAAATTAAGTATAAACGTTAGCATACTGAGGAACCCAGACACGATTCCAGGTGTGAATGCTCCTTACTACACGATTAGTTATCTATCTTCAACAGCGCAAGCTTATATTCAAGAGAGCTATTCGTAATTACTAGAAGCATAGTTCGCCACTCCAGATAGGCAGTAAAGGCTAGGGCGGGAAAAAGGTCATTTTGTAACGCATTTGTCATGTTGGCAAGTTCGACGAAGGAATACTTAACCAATAGCTTACGCTGCCCTTTGGCGTCTTTATAAAAGAGAACTTGTCCATTAGTGGCATCTACTTCTGTGCTCAAGTGCGACTCAGAGTTTCTAATCCTGGGGTCGTAACAATCCAATATTGAACCCAAGACAGGCAGAAGGATAGCTCTATTTGCTGCGGCACTTTTTGTTCTTGTTGGACAAGGATCGCCGCTCGATACTTCCAGTTCAATACGCAATAAATTGAGCGGTTTAACACAGGCTTCGGCACACTTCCTATAGGTATCTAACAAAAGGTGAATACCTTGATTTCTCAGCATCCCTTCTTTGGGAAAAATGGTCTTTACTAACTCTAAATGCTGCGTAATGGCTCTGACTTGTGTCATATAGTTTACCAAGTTGAAGTCGTTCGTCGTTTTTTGCCGAATATAATTTTTTACAAAATTTGGGTCGCTTCGGAACTTCATATATACTTTTTCTATTGCTTGATGGTAGCTTTCAAATCCTGGTGTCTTTGACCTCAGTAGTTCATGTTGCTGTAAAGTATGTACAGATGCATTCATACAATAAGCGGCGATATGGAAGTGCTCAGATTTTAATTTTGAAAACTTTTTTGACTTGCGGTTATTAGAGAGCAAGAACTCCTCAATAAGTTCGTCTGGGTCAAAGTCAAAGGTATACCGAGCATCTACAAGCTCATGATAAGCTCGATTTAGCTTAGGCTGTTCTGCATCCAGTAGAAAATCAACATCTCTGTAGTATTGCTCTAAATCTTTAAATGCAACTAGCTCGTAATTGCCATCGGAGTCTATTGTTTGGCGTAGATGGAGAGCATACTTCACAACATCAGGCTCTTTTGACGAAAAGGTATCTATAGTACCTATAAAACTGATACGTGTGTGTCCAGTACCATTACCGTTAAGGTTGATTGTGATTTCCTCGATCCGCTGTTTCTTCTTGAAAAGCATATCCATTAAGTCCTTAAAGTCTTTGCTTGCCATACTTTGATCGCACCTTTACCTAGAACACACCAAATAGGAGATTCGATACAGAAAAGTGACTTTCTAGAATTGAGTTGGACTATGCCGAGAAGCTTTGGATAGATACAGAATATCTCATGGGTTTATTCTAATCCTAAAGTCAAGGGCTCTATATTAAAACTTTGGGTTAATGGCCTAAAAGGAGTCACCATACTGAGCCATCGGATTAGTAATGGCTAATCTGTCCTAATAAGGATCATAGCTTTGCTAGCATTAATTACGGCTGAGAAGTATTAAACATATTTACCAGTGGTGCGCCATTAGTACCGGAGGGGGTATAGATAATAGTGTGGCTTGTTCTGCAACGAACTTTACAATGTTACATCTAAACGTTATATATATGTATACTTTCGAGAGTGCTGAGCTCTTAATTGTTGTTCGACACTGTTATTAGAAGGAAACGACCATGAAAAGATGGGGCATCCTACTGTCCATTTTCGCCCTATTAGTGATTGTAGGAGGTGGGATCGCGCATTTCTTTTTCGGAACTCCGGTTTTGTCCGCTCAGGATAGGTCCATTGGCGTTAACGTGAGTGTGATGGGAAGCAATGCGCCTGCAGGTATTAAAGCGGTCGCAGATCCAGTCCGCTCACCATTCACAATGGCGCCACTAGGTCCAGCCGTAGATATTACCCCTGCCGGGAAAATCCACGGATCGCCCGTAACGTTGCGTTTCAAACTAAGTAAACGAGTTACTAGCCAGGGCGTCCTCCTGGCAGTACGCGAAACGGCAAACGGCGACTGGACGCTCATAAAGCCTGTCGTGTCATCAGATGGGTGGTACGCTAGCGTGACAACAGCTCACTTATCGACCTGGCAGCCGCTCGGGTTTGACCTGAATCAGGCAGCCACCGATTTCAGGAAGAACTTCCTGGATGGATTAAGCGGCGATTTGACAACTGTGGCCGACAAACCGACTTGTGCGAACGAGTCCCAGGCAAGGCAGGACGGCTATACCATAACGTCGTCTGCTAAAGTTACGCTCTACTGGTGCTTCGGCGTCGAAGACGGTGCCCGGGTGTTAAAGATCGTTAATCGGATGCGCTACCCTTTAGAAGTGCAACATCCCGGACTGACTATTAAACACCTGGATGGCATCAATCTAGATCTTGACCAATTAGCGCGGATAGGCTCAGGTAAAACAACTATCCTTTATCCGTTTGAGGAAGCGGATTATACGCTGAACCTTTCTCCCGGAAGCAAAGCCGGGCTGGTCACTGCTTATTCGGGCTATGCCCAAAGCCTGTACCAATTGGAGACAGGGGTGTCAACCTTGGGGGCAGTACTGAGCGGATTCGGTGCTGAAGATATCGGCATTGCTGACCTCTTCACTTCAAAGGGACTTAAGACAACTATGGGAATTATGGATAGTCTGCTGGCCATTAAAGACTGCCTGAATGCCATGTTCCCACCTGACGCAGGAAAGGTAATCTCTGGCTGCTTTACTCCGGCGGATATTATGGATGCTCTGGGCTGGAAAGGCCTCCTTCTCGCCCCGATTATGGCACTTGGCTCTATTCTTGAATTTTTCCGGAGCGAGGTATCAAGCTTCGTCGACATATTGAAAAATACGCCGTCATATGCGGTTATTGTCTCTAGGTCAAACCCGCAAGCCGTACTTGCCACCTACGCCGGTTCATGGCATGTCCATGGGTACGACCTGACGATTAACGCGGATGGCACTGGGCATGATATCTGGCATGACGGCTTTTCACCCACAGGCGTCTGGTGCAACGGCAACGACACGATCGCGTTCACGGTGATGTCCGATGGTAGCCTTGTCGGGACTGTGCAGGCTTCGTGGTATACTCCACAGGGGGAAGATTGCACACCTGGTAGCGAGCAGCCAGGCGGCCACTTTAGTCTAGTGCATCAAGGAGAACACCTGCTGTATCAGACATGGTCTGATATCAATCCCCAATACAATTCTAATTACTTATGCGACCCATATGCCTCGGGTGCTGGATGGCAACAATGCGGCGCGTAGGCAAGCAACACATCGACACCTTGAGCCATAGTGACCATTTTATCAAGAGGGTAATGAGTGTATTCAACAGAATGTACACGTTACCTTCTTGGTATATTGTTCACTTAAGCCTTTATTAGGGCGTTCGTTGTTATACACCACTTTACTCTATAGGGGTCTGGTCTACTTTTGCCAGTGCCTGCTCAATTTCCCATTCTTCTACATTTGCCAATTCGAGAATTTCTCTCCACATGTTCAGATCGTAGTAAGAATCGGATTGATAAAGCATATAGTCTTGGGAGAACGCAACTGCTCTGTAGTCCGTCTTCGTAATTTGTCTAAAGCGTATTAGCATACCACCTCTATGAATCAATTCGATAAACTCGCTATCATTAATTATGGGCGCGTTCCGTATTTTGTTTTCGTACCTTAGACGAGCCCACTCCGAGCTACCATATACTTCAGAGTAGTATTCAATCTCTAACATCTCCCACCAAGGGCTTGTGAATTTATCCAACTCGTCGAGATTTAACTGTAGGAAAGCCAACCTAACTGATAGGGTTTCACCGTCCCTTTGCGAAGCTTCAGGATAGAAGAAACTACAAGTTAATAAGGAACTGAGTTGATTAACAAGGTCCTTTTCCAGCCAGTCACATAAACTTGGGTAGTCTGACTGTAGTACTGTTGCTGGTAAGCCTTTTTTCAATACTTCGTCGGTATTGAGTGAGAATGTTATTACCATCGGTTCATCATGTTCACGCTGCGATAATATGCTATTGAGAACAACCATAACATCATCCCCTGACACAACACCTCCCTGTAGTGCAATCCCTAATTTCCCTAAGACATTGCCACCCTTCACGCTCTTTTTAACGCGGTCTGCTTCCTTTCTGGCTTGTTCTCCTTTTCTTTGGACCTTTTCTAAAATCACGATGAGTGCAGGTGATGCCGGATAAACAGTTTTTCCTTTGCTATGATTGCAATGATGATGGGCAGGAACCCAATTGCAATAATCATTGATTGAAAAATCGGAATTCAGACCATACTGGTTTTTTATTGCTTGCAGTTGCTCAGCATCGTCTGAGATATGCTCCGGAACGATATGGTCAATAGTTACATCTGTGAATGCGAGTGGGCGCCCACAATAGAAGCACTTTTGTCCGTATACGCGCCAGATGGCGAAATGCTCTTCAGTTGTAAATTTGTGTCTTGTCATTGTTTTGTTGCTGTTGAAAAAATAACTCTCTGTAATTGGGTTGGACTATGCCGCGCAGGACTGGATAGATACAGAATATCTCATGGGTTTATTCTAATCCTAAAGTCAAGGCCCTATGAGGGCGTTTCGCCTGTAAATAGGATATTTTCATAGCTTCAATATCAGAACGGACATCTCGCTTCCTAACTAAGGTAAAGGGGATGAACTATTCCCAGATGAGGCTAGCGCCCTCGCTTAGGAGAAGTCTGTAAAAGAGGAGAGGGCATAGATATCCTCGGAAATGCGTATGAGTTGCAACTTTTTGCGCATCTAACCGTAAATATTATAAAGAGTGAGTAGCAGCCGCTACTCATCTGAAGGACAATTAACGTTCTTCAGGGTGGCAGGGTTATAGGAGATCACCTATATGGTGCATTTTCTTGGTGAACTGCTGTCCCTCTATAATACCCAACTTAACATTGTTATAGACATCCTAATTTTAATCAAATTAGATGCCGATAATAAGCAAAAGTAGGGTAAAAGACGCTCAGTATATAAAGTTACTGAGCGTCTTTCTTGTTTTTGATCATTACTGGGCACCACCTGTAGCAGAGGTTATACCCGCAAAACTGTTGCTATGTATACTACCCTACGTTAAAACTAATAGCGATTAGTTACAGGTGAAGGAACTTAAAATACTTATGGAACAGATTATAGTGGCTCTGATTGCTGCGGTGGCATTATTAGCCGGATATATAATTCAAAGGCAAAACGAATTAAGAGTAAGAATCACAGAAAAGAAAAGAGATGCGTACGCTGAGTTTCTAAAAGACTTCACAGAGGGTGCAGTCGCAATTATGCATGATAAAAAATATGATCAAATTGAGTTTGATAGGCAAAGAATGCTTGCAAGAAACCAACTATTATTATATGCAAGCGATAAAGTAATCAAAGCTTATGACAAATGGGTAAAATATACTGATGAAAATCCAGGAAAAGGCGGTGATGATAGTGACGTTGAACTTTTTGGGAGATTGTTACTGGAAATCCGTAAAGATATATTAGAAGGAAAATCTAAATTAACAATAGATGAGATCAATAATTTGAACCCATTTAATAGAGGATAGTAGTGGAGCAGTCAAGATACTCCACTACCACTAATCACTGTTACTCTTACTGCGGTAAATTGACTATAAGGTTGACGACGATGGTGGGTGGACTTTGAACTGGTGGCAAGATGGGTGGAAGAGGTAGCTCACGCAGTTCAAAACTCACTTTAGCAAGTTCTGCCGCACTGTCTGCGACTTGCCGTAAGAGACGGTTACTTACGGACGCAATACAATTAGCAAGTTGTCTCTGTTCTTCTTCTGTTGGAGGACGATTGACCACCAACATAGCCGATGAAATGGGCATACTATGCCTCACTTTCTCTGCTAGCCTAGTCCTAGCCCAAAGGAGCGCTCTGACACTCTCTCAGGCAAAGATTAGACATACACAAGCCACTAAATTATGGCTT